>Ga0169931_10000170_pt1 | contig 100028 bp, 116 predicted proteins | sample Kivu_15m_20L_FD_129675 | JGI IMG/M metagenome (GOLD analysis project Ga0169931, IMG submission 129675) | Freshwater microbial communities from Lake Kivu, Western Province, Rwanda to study Microbial Dark Matter (Phase II) - Kivu_15m_20L... | ecosystem: Environmental > Aquatic > Freshwater >...
CAGAAGTCAAGGCTCAGATAGCAAGCGCACCGTAAACCATGTGACAAAAAAGCCAGGACCAAGAAGACGCTGGTAAATGTTTTTAAAAGTTCGGGGTAAGTAAGAGCAATGGAAGTAGGCTTTGTCTTGTTAAATTGCGATCTTGGCGCAGAAGAATATCTGCTAGAAGAAATCAAACAAATTCCCGAAGTAAAGAATTGCTACCTCACGTTTGGGGCGTACGACATCATAATAGAGATCCATGCAAAATCTGCAGAGGACTTTGACAAGACGGTATCAAACAAGATAAGACGCCTCTCAAGGGTCATGAGCACCATGACGCTAAAGGTGCTAGGCTCAGCATAATATACCCCACATCGAAGAGGAAAACAGGTTGGAAAAAATAGAATATACCGGAACCGTCTGGGCCATAAACCACAACAACCCAGAGCCCCTAGTACGGCATTGCCTGAAAAAACTGCAAGACTATGGCATAAAAAAAGAAGACATCCAGCTCACAGACGCGCCGGAAAACGTCCAAGTGGGTGCAATAGTGGTCGAGATGTGGCCGTATCACCTTGACATTGCTCGCGTCAGGACGATAAGAAATGAGTCGTTCATCTCCGGACTGGTCATGCAGATTGAGCTCAAGGCTGACGAGGAAGGAAACTACATAGACTAAATGCCGACGTCTAAGACATTAATACCAAAAAGCCGGAGAGTCTGAAATGAGCAAGTCAGTATACACTGCAATTGGCGCAGGCATCGTCATAATATCGCTTGCCACGTTTTTTATGTACTCGGCAGATCAGGCAAAGGTCAGGGGGTTTAATTTCGGAAACGATCTTCAGCAGATACAGGACGAGCTGAAGCAGGTTCAGAACGAGTTCTATTCAAAAAAAATACAGCTTGACGAACGGAACATAGACAGGAATGAGTTTTTGGACTTTTCTGAGACGCATACGCAAAAGATGGCAGAAATCATCGACAGGTACGACACACTGCAGCCTCCAGAGCCGTTTGCGCCATCGGTTAAGATCTTCAGGTTTTCAACGCAGAAACAGCTTGAAAGTGACGAGCAGTTGATAGAGTGGATCAGGACAAACAATACTTCGGCCAAAGTTCTCTCGGATCTGCTTCTGCAGGAGGCCTTTGAGAGCGAGCTGGCAGCTCTTGCATCCTATGACAAGGCCAAGAGTAGCGTGCCGGGCAGCTAGAGAAGTCCTTTTTTCTGAAGGGCATCAAGCGTAGGCGAAAGCACCTCCAGCAGTCTGTCTTTGTCAAGCGGGACGTGTTCTTTGAATTTTAGCGGGAACGTCAGGCTGAGCATGTCTTGATCAGTGTGCGCCATCCTTATCGCATGTTGCATCTGGTTTTGGAGTAGAAATTCCTTCCACAAGTCCACTCTCTGGATGCAGCTGTCAAGCTGGCTGTGCAGGTAGAGGACGTCCATCTCCTCATCAGACCCAAAGATGCCAAATTTTACCATCGGCACTGTCAGGTACCCACCTGGGACCTTGTCGCGATTTTTGAACATTTGATCTATTATCTCATCTGCCTTTTCCTCCGGAAACAGAGTCCCAAAGTCGGGCACAAAGTAACCCGCTATGTTGTGGCCCTTATCAAAAATCCTAAAAAAGTCCTCGTCTCGATCAAGCTTCCACATGTACGATACTGGCTACCGCCAACTATTATAAATCATAAAAACATGGAAAAGCAATTGGCAGTAACAAAGCATACGCGCGAGTTTCTAGACGGTCTAATCGACTATTACGTTGCGGAGGCGCCCTCTTACAGGCAGATTGCCCAGTCGTACGTCCCAGATATCGAGTCGGTTACCGACGCGGCGTTCGGCATAATAACTGGGTGCGTATATTCTGCATTTTTACGCGCATACGAAAACGAGAACCGATCAGTTGAGCTGGACGACATGCAGGAATTCCACAAAATCCTCAAAGAGAGAGCCCCTGCCATAAAGGGCGCAATTGAGAAGAACGCCCAGCCAGAATGAATTAAATTCAAATCCACACGGAACAAGCCATGGCAGACATAACTCGTTTTAGAATACAGCAGATCGTAGACAACGGCCAGATCGTGCAGCTTGCCCTTGCTGAGGACGTACAGACAGAGCCGGTGTCGCAAAAACAGATGATACTAGACTCTGTTGCAAAAAAACTCGACCCGGAGCTGAGAGAGCAGGTACAGCCACTACTCGAGGCCATACTTCAGGCGCAGCCCACAATCAAGATCAAAAGCTACGAACAGACAACGATATCCATCACGATGCCGAGGGGCAGATACGAAAGGATGGGCAGGCCCCAGGTCGGCGAGATTTTGGACATTACAATCCTCAAGTCAAAGTAGCGTCTCTAACTCTGTTGCTTTTGAAATAGGCAGGGAGCAGCTAAAGTTCTTGCAGACAAAGGCAACTGACTTGTCCTCAAACTTCTTTCCCGCAAAGAACGGGTGTTTTGAGAGTGTGTGCAGCTGCTCCTGGTTCCTTACCGTGACGGGTATTGATTCTGGAAGGAATCTCTTTGTCACAGTATCATACATTGATTTGTCGCCACGGTCTAGCAGCGTTACCTCCGTCGGGCTTTGCAGGTACATGTAGATTGTGTTGAGCAGGTACCCAAAGCCGAACGGGTTCTCAGCTGCCATAGTTCCAAACGACTCCATTATCTTTACGGCAACATCCAAGAACCGTTTTTGTTGCGTTAGGTGGTAAAGCCTCAGCAGTGCGTTTGCCGCTACAGAGTTACCGGACGGCATAGAGAGGTCGTAGTTGTTCTTTGGCCGTATGATGAGTTTTTCGTGATCATCGGAAGTAAAGTAAAAGCTGTTGTTCTCCCCGTCCCAGAAGTGGTCAATTAGGTGCGTCGCAAGACGTTGCGCAAGATCCAGGTATCTTTCCTCAGGGTTTGCCTCAAAGACGTCGATCAGTGAGTTCACAAAGTACGCATAGTCCTCAAGGTACCCCCCCAGCTTTGCCTTGCCGTCTTTGTATGTGCGCATAAGAGATGCCCCATAAAGCAGATTCTTTTCTATGAAACCAACTCCGCGCTCCGCAGCGGCAAGATAGGATGCATCATCTGTCACCCTGTATCCCTTGACAAACGCAGATATCATAAGGGCATTCCAGGATGTCAGAGCCTTATCGTCCAGCCCTGGCCGGACTCTTGACTGTCTGGCATCGAGTAGCTTCTCTGAGCCAGAGGATATTGCCTCATGCACCTTATCCTGCGATATCCCAAGCTGAAACGCCACGGTGGACGTGTTGATGCTGTTGTTAAGTATTGTGCTGCCCTCAAAGTTCCCGCCGTCTGTAACATCATAGTACATGCAGAACGCATCTGCATCCTTCCCAAGTACTTGTTCGACCTCCTTCTTCTTCCAAACATAATACTTGCCTTCCTCCCCCTCAGAATCGGCATCAAGTGCGGAGTAAAAACCGCCGTCCTTGGACGTCATCTCCCTCATCACAAAGCCAAGCGTCTTTTTTATCACATCAAGGTAGAACGGATCTTTTGTAATCTGGTAAGCCTCCGCGTATACCGTTGGGAGCAGCGCGTTATCATACAGCATTTTTTCAAAATGCGGCACCAGCCATCTTGCGTCAGTAGAGTATCTGTGGAACCCGCCGCCCACCTGATCGAATATTCCGCCCCTGGCCATCCTGTTCAGGGTTCTGAATACAAACTCGTTAAACTTTGAGACACCCGATATTTTGCCGTAGCGAAGAAGGAATGAGAGATTTGAGGCGTTTGGGAACTTGGGGGCGTTTCCAAATCCGCCGTTGGTGCTGTCTGCAATTGAAAGAAGGTTTACTGCGGCCTCATCGAGTAGCGACTTTTCCAGATTTGTCTTGGTGGTGACAAGGTCGGCCTTTTGCAGCGTCTCCATAAAACTGTCAGCCGCTTTTTTTATGTCCGCAGGCTTTTCCCTCCACGCTTGTGCAAGCTGGAGCAGAATGCTTCCAAATCCTGGCCTGCCGTAGCTGTCAAGAATCGGAAAGTACGTCCCCACATAGAATGGCCTTTGATCAGGGGTCAAAAAGACGCTAAGTGGCCAGCCTCCCTGTCCGGTCGCCATCTGGCAGACCTTTTGATAAATGTCGTCAAGGTCAGGTCGCTCTTCCCTGTCCACCTTTATGCTGACAAAATTCTCGTTCATTATCTTGGCAATCTCCTCGTTCTCAAACGATTCGTGTTCCATCACGTGGCACCAGTGACACGAGCTATACCCTATGCTGAGAAATATCGGCTTGTTCTCATCGACTGCTTTTTTTAGCGCCGCCTCAGACCATGAATACCAATCAACTGGGTTGTGGGCGTGCTGAAGAAGATACGGGCTGGTTTCATGAATCAGATGGTTGGAGAACACAATGCCTGTTGCACGATCACATTATTTGTATTTTTGATTATTTTTTCTCCTCGAGATCAAAGATTCGCGCATTTATCTGTGCCAGCAGCTTCATCTTGGATTTCTGGGCCTTTTTGCTGTGCGAGTAGTCCTTTTTTTCCACGAGATCCCTCAAAAGCACGAGATCCTCAATGCCAAGCGACTTGAGGCCCTTCTTTGACACAAATGAGAGCATCTCGACCCGCTTTTTGTCATCGCCCGTTATGTTGTCCACACGACAGGTTCGGCCCTTCATGTTTAATTTTTTTTCCGCTCATGAAAAAGCAATAAAAGTGGACTCTGCATGCCAACACCATGGCCCAAATGAGAGCAATGGTTCTTGAGAACCTAGCCCCGATCGAGTCAAGGCCGCTCAAGCTCAAAGAGATTCAGAGGCACCAGATTCAAAGGCCAAGCGAGGTGCTCATAAAGATAGAGGCGTGCGGCGTATGCAGATCTCAGCTTCACGGAATTGAGGGCGACTGGGTAAAGTACGGCATACCTCCTGCCCTGCCAACGGTGCCAGGCCACGAGATTGTCGGCAGCGTGGTCGAGGTAGGAGGCGGGGTGACAAGACTCAGAAATGGGCAGAGAGTCGGCATATCGCCCCTACACGGATCATGTATGAATTGCATGTATTGCTCGGATGGGAAGGAGCACCTTTGCGAATCGGCAGAGGTTACGGGCGAATCGCTGCTTGGCGGATACGCAGAATACATCACCGTTACTGAGGATTTTGCAACCCCGATTCCAGACAGCATGAAATCAGAGTATGCAGCTCCATTGTTTTGCGCCGGCCTTACCGCATACAAGGCAGTAATGGCATCAGAGCCCGCAAGAGGCAGGAAGACCGGCGTTTTCGGAGTGGGCGGAGTAGGGCATCTGGCAGTAGAGTTTGCCAAGATGTTTGACTGCAGGGTAATCGGGTTTGCAAGAAGCCACACTCACCTCGATGTTGCGAAAAAATCGGGGGCGGACAACGTCATCCAGTATGAGCAGAACCAGGTAGAGTTCCTATCAAGATTGAAAAGGGAGGAGGGCCTGCTTGACTGCGCCATAGTCTTTGCGCCATCAGAGGCAGTCACAGATGCCGCGATAAACTCCGTAAGAAAGGGCGGCACCATCGTGATCGGTACGTTTGGGAACATACCAAACTTTGATGTGACCCAGGAAAAGACAATCCGCGGCACCCTCATTGGTTCAAGGGGCGACATGCGCGAAGTCGTAAGGCTTGCAGACGAGAGGGGCCTGAACATCATTTACGAGACACACCCGCTTGAAAAGGCAAACGAGGTGCTTGCAGATCTAAAGAACTCCAAGATAAGGGCGCGCGCCGTCCTGACTCCTTAAATAAAAGACATTTCAGAGCCAGATAATGAACTGTAGGAGATGCCACCACGTTGCGCAGATACATGAGTCGTCCCCCAAAAGCAGCTCGCTCATGAAGCTTGGGAGATGCGCCATCCCGGGGTGCACATGCACGCAGTACCTGGACTCCATAGAATCGCTAGATGAGGAGCTTTTGTAATTCAAGTTATATAGAAACCCCATCTAGTTTCACCCATGAAGGAACATCGCTCCCCCGACGATCTGAAAAAAGATTTTGACGATATACTCTCAAAGCTAAACGCCCTTGAAATAATAGCAGGTGACGAGTTCCAGAAGGGGACGGTCAAGGTGTTGCGAAGGCTCACAGAGGGGCAGATCCACTCCATAAACGAGTTTGAGCACCTAAAAAAGGCGCTCGACCTAATCACGCTACAGCTGTTCGAGATAAAAAACAAGCAGGGATCATGACTTTAGCACTGTGTCCGAAAGCCCGCATTCTTTGCACTTGAAAAGTATCGAGTTTCCAAGATCGTCCTTTTTTTCCATTACCGAGCCACAACATGGACAGTTCATACAGACACCTTAACTGCTACCTGCATTTTCACTTTCGTTGCAAATTGGCTTGTATCTTGAGAGTATCTTCGCTAGCACCGCGTTTCGCTCCGCAGGCTGTGAGTTCCACATCGGATAAATCGAAAGGTACAGGTTGGACTCCGAGCCAGCATGCTGAAGCCAGCACTTGAAGCCTTCATTTTTTGTAAAAAAGTCAGCGGCGTCGGTTTTGTCCGCCTGCCCCGCATGTATTATTTCGAATCTGTCCTTTGCCCTCCTAAACAACAAATAGACGACCTCACCCATTGGCGGTCCCCATTCGGACAATTGGATCGGGCCGAGGAACTCGTAACTGAGTATTTGTATTGCCACGGTATTGGTAGTATTACGACCTTTTTTTTCTTTTCATGTCCGATCGTAAAGGGCCGCAAATGGTTTTAATATGCATAAATTCGCCCTTGAAGTTGATCACAACATGGCAGAGCCCCACAACTACAGAACAGTCGGATATTCCATGATAATGGTGGCAGCCTCGTTGGTAGTCATAGCCCTTCTGTATTTGGCAATTGGCGACGACGTGCTGTATTCTGACAGGGTTGGAAAGCAAAAACAGTTCGAGTACAACCAGATGCTAGAAGAAGAGAAGGCAAAACAGGAGCAGGCTGGCAAAGACCTATCGGTGGATCTGGGCGAGAGCATCGTGATGGACAACAAGCCCTAGTTTTATCGGTAGCCGTTAGTAAAGTCTTCCCACATGTTCATGTTTGACGTGAGCTGATTCATCTTAAACAAGGCGCCCACGATTATCCCGGCGTGGTAAAAAGTATACAAGTAAACTTGCGAGGGCGACGGCTCGGTGTGGGTGAGGCTCATTGCAATCATCGAGACGAATATGAATGTCCCAATGAAGGTAACGATTTTGTTCGTTATTCCGTCAAGGCCCACAAGCCTTTTTGTCGCAATCGCCATGAGAGATATGCTAGACACGATTAGGAACGTTACCCCGCCGTTGTTTGAGACAAACAGGTTCATCCAATCAACAAGCCCGATTTCAAGCACTGATTGTTCAGGCATGTGGATCCCGCCGTTTAACGCAAAGGAGACGGAGCTGAACAGCCCGCCTATTATGAAAAAACTGAGGAATATCTTGATTATCCCACGCTTTATCGGGCTTCTAGTCTCCGAGGGCTTTACTGCGCGGGAGGTAATCTTCATTCCAAATAAAAACCCGATAAATGCAGTGGGCGCATAAAGCATCTCTGTCAGATACTGGTTTTCGGCGCCAATCAGTTTGATATCAGGGGCAAATATGAGGAACAAAAGTATTGCAAGCGTTGACGCACTTGCGAGCAGCACCAAGTTAAGATACGAAAAGCGGCGGTGCCCGTAAAGATCGGCGTCCCAGTTGTACATTTTTTAGGGTTTGAAAAACGCGATTAAAGAAAAGGACGGAAAATCATTTGGGTAATTAATCAATTTTCGCTATGCTCATGGGCAATGCTCAGGGGTAATGCTCAACTACGCAGATCCGCAGATTGGACGGACCTAGAACAAGTAATTTATTGAATAATGCCACACAGTCACATAATGTCGCAGGTATGGCTCGGAGGGATCTACCTAAAAGATGAGGGAGGATACGAGATAATTCTTCGTGCGCTAAATCATTACAAAAAAAGGCTACGAACGATTGGATCATCGCCTGAGATGGCAGGGGCGCCAATGTTCGGCCAGATTGTCCAGCACGAGGCGGCGAAGGCGCTGGCATTCACAGATGAGGTCATTGACAAAATAAGGAAGGGCCTTGAGAATTCGGATCTGCTAAAGGAGATTCAAAAGGACATACCCATTATAGAAAAGGCCCTTGCGTGCTACAAATCAGACATAGGGAAGGCAAAGAGGGGAGAAGACGAGTTTTATTCAAAGCTCGTGTCAGACGCTCAGATTGCAGCATCTGATTTTACAAACGTAGAAAATGCGCTAGAGAGACTCAGGCAGATCTCCTAGAAACGCAAGATCACGTTTATTGGATGCGCCAGACAACGCATGGTGTGAGATATGCGTCCGTAATCGTCGTTGCGGGAGTGGTGCTGTTGATATTTGGCACGATATTTCGGTTCCAAGGCAGCGGCAACATAGGCCCAGAGTCTTCTTTCATGTATCAGAACAGGGACTGGATAGACTACGGACTGGTAATCATGGCGTCCGGGATAGCGTCGATCGGCATAGGCGCTGCGCTTTTGCGCCGCAAGGCCTGAGGAACCTATAGCCTCACGTCTAGTGTGTCAAGTGAGTTTTTTCCCAGATCGAATACGCGAATTAGGTGATTGTTGGTGTCTGCGATGAAAAGCTTTCCAGCATGCCATTTCACATCGCCCGGCTCATAAAGCGACAGGACGTCGCATCGCATATCGTCGGGAAGGCACACCGTGTTTTTCTCTGTCCTTCCTACAAGCGTGTGGACCTGTGATCTGAGAATGTCAATCACCCGTATTGCAGAGTTGTATGTATCTGCGACAAAAACCGTGTTGTTTACTGAGCACAGGCCCAAGGGGTGCTGGAATAACGCGTCATCCACATGTCCGTCCTGGTGACCAAATTCAAACAGGCCGCGTCCCACCACAGTCGTTACCGTCTTTGTTGCAAGGTCGATTCGTCTTATTGCGGAGACTTCGCTGTCAGCAAAGTAGAGTGTGTCGCCCAGAATGTATATGCCGCTTGGCTGCGCAAGCTGGGCCATGTCCACATGCCCGTCAACTATGTTCTCCTGACCCGTTCCAGCGAATGGGAGCACGTCTTCTGTGTCGGCATCATATGTCCAGATTTGATGGCTTCCTGCCATGGCAATAAATACAAAGTTATCTCTGCAGGACACGTCCCATGGCGAGCTGATTGCGGTGATAGTGCCCTTCCCTCCCCTAGACATCCAAGGTCCCTGTCTTCCAGTCCCTGCAACCGTGCGGACTGTGTTCGATGAAAAATCTATCTTCCGTATCGCATGGTTTTCAGTGTCTGCCACAAACAGCGACTGATTGCCCCATGCCACCCCTTGCGGTCTAAAGAACTTGGCGCTTTCAAAGTTTCCGTCCTCAAGTCCTGCCACGCCGGAACCAATCACAGACTCTATCTTACCCGTAAGATCGGTGATCAGTATTCGGTTGTGGTTAGAGTCGGATATTGCAAGCTTGCCGGTCTCAGATATTGCAAGCTTACCTGGGAACGACAGCGTGCCGCCCGGACGCCCAGATGAGTTTTTTATTTTTATGGGCTCTCTTGCGAGTGTTCCTTTGCTTTTGTGCTTTTGAAGAAGTACGTCTATCACATCTGCAATTGCCTCCTTTTGTGGCTCTCCTGCCTGCTTGAAGATCACGGTTCCGGCGGGATCGATTATCACTATGGTGGGCCAAGCATTGACGCCAAAACTCCTCCACACCTGCATTTTTCTATCCACCAGTACTGGGTGCTCGATCTGATAGCGCATGACGGCGTTTTTGATGTTTGGTGTTTCTTGCTCTGCGAAGAACTTGCCGCTGTGAACCCCGATGAATGCCACTGGCGTATCCCTATACCTGTCCTCAAGATCTGCAAGGACCGGAAGTGTGTGCATGCAGTTGATGCAGCAGTACGTCCAAAAGTCAAGTACCACTATTTGCCCCCTCAGATCCGAGAGCGAAAGCGGCTCATCCGTGTTTATCCAGTCAAATCCCGGGGGAAAGTCCGGGGCCTTTGAAACTGAGAAAAAGCCTTCAAACATTGTTCATCAGGCATGGAATAAGAAGATGAAAAACCTAGTCAACTACGCAGGACCTTACCTTCGCGTCTGCAATCTTCCAATTGGTGAATGACCAGTACTGCCCACCTTCGTGTTTTTCCTTAATTTGATCGCAGTTCATCTGCTCAATATCTATCCTTTCCTGTTCTTCAAGTGGGACCATCACCATCTGTTTGTGCAAGACGACATATCCGCCGAATCCTGCGCCCAGAACTAAAAACGCGATTCCTATGATAAAGATAGGATCCATCGGTAGCCGTTGATTTGGTAGCTATTTTATCTTTATGGGCTCTAGATAATTTGCGGATCAGTGCTTATGATACTCTCCCGGTCAAGTGCGGTTCGTTTCTAAAATACGGACTTGAAGAATAAGGTGCGTCTCTGAAGATGGCTTAGCTCCAGACTTTTTCCCTGAACGTCCACTTTTTGTTCAGGATAAAGTTGCTAAAGGCGGCACAAAAGACTGCAATGATTAGCGCCACAGGGTACTGAACCGCGTATTGGTCTACAAGCAGATACACGATCCCAATTTGTGCCAGTGCCCCAAGTGAGCTGAATCCGATGAACTTGCTGTATTGAATCAGCGTATGCCGAAATGAAAAATTGCGATCCTCAAACGTCCAGATCTTGTTCAGGACAAAGTTGCTAGTCATCGATATTGCAATCCCAATTATCGTGGCATGAATGTACCAAAGATTCGACACTACGCCAAAGAACAGCGAAGACATCAGGTAGTTTATTCCAAGCCCGAGTGCGCCGATGCTGTAAAATCGTGCCGCCTTTGACAAAAAGCTGACCGAGACGCGCCTCTCCTCCCTGGCAGCGCTCTTCCCATTTCGGTAAAGCTTCCAGACGGCCCTCAGATAGTCCACAACCGTCCCATAGTCAAGCTTGCTTGAGCCGAATTTTCTGTTGGTAAAAGTGTATGGGATCTCTATGATGCGGGCATTTTTCTTTTTTGCGAGAATCTCAAGGAGCATCTTGTACCCAATGGCGTCGAACTTTAGGCCCTGGATTACCTGCCGTTTGAATGCAAAAAAGCCCGACATGGGATCCTTTGCCCTGATTCCAAGACCGTGCTTTGCGATGAAGGTTGCAGCCTTGCTCATCAGCTTTCTTTTTAGTGTCCAGCCGTCAATTGATCCGCCGCTTACATATCTGGAAGCAATCGCGATGTCGTATTTTGGGTGCTTGAGGGCAGCAAGCATCTTTGGCAAAAGGTGTGGCGGATGAGACAGATCGCTGTCCATAACGACTATGGTGTTTCCAGTAGCATACTGGATTCCCTTAAGTATCGCAGAGCTTAGGCCCTCCTTTGTTCTTCTGTGAATCACATCGATCGTATGGTTTGCCATATTTCTTACATTTTGAAGATAGGCGTCAACTATTTTGCCCGTCCCGTCAGGAGAGTTGTCGTCGACTACGATTGTCTGTGCAGTAGTGTTCTCAGGCAGGTTCTCTTGGATCGATTTTAGAACCTGAATTATATTCTGAGATTCGTTGTAAGTCGGGATTATTATCGAGATTTGAGTCGTCTTTGAACTAACTTTGGTCTCGCCAGGCATAGTTACTGTTGCGCAATATTGGAGATATTAATTTGTAATCAAAACAGATTCACGCCCAAGTGAATTGTTTAAAAGCCAGACTCAAGCGGCGATTGTGGTTTTATTATCTCACGCAGCACCATCGTTGCAAAGGAACCACGAGATAGCGTAAATGAAACCATGTCAGAGCATGCTGAAAAATCCTTGCACCTAATTGATGCTCCACGAAAACCACCCTCTGAGCTGATCTCCTGCATCTCTTTTATGTAGAAATCCTTCGGTGCGATCTCCTCCTGTTGGAGGATCTTTGTTATGTGGAAATCAAACCGTGTCTTTTTGAAATAAGAGTGCCCAACCGTCGGGACCGCGAGTAGTTGCTGCGGATCCGCTTGGAACTTGCCAAGATTCGAGTTTCGATCATAGCACACGTCGTTTTCATGAGGTACAAACAGGTCCTCGCCGTATTCGTAGGACCTGCTCAGTGTCAGATTAAACAGGTATGACTGATACGCCTCAACAAAAAACCGCCTAATCGACAGCGGGAGTTTTGTAAACGCTCTTTTTGGGTCCGAGTGCTCTACCATCTCCTTGAGCAGGATTATTTCAAGATCCATCTGCTTTGGGATCTGTGATATGGCTTGCCGGTAATTGGCAGGATCACCCAACATGAGACGAATCTTGGAGTTTTCTGCACTATCGTACTCTGAAACAAACGACAGGATTAGAGATACTGCGTCAGAGAACTTTTTTTGAACGAGCGCCTTCCCCACAAGGTGAGTCATTGCCCTTTTTGAGCCAAACCTTTGATACCCGTAGAAGTTTAGAACTCTATCATGCTCTGCAAATCCTGAAGGATCCGATGAGGGATTTGTTATTTTTATTTTGAATCTGTTGCCCACCATATCTTTTGCCGAGAGGGGTTTTTTTGCAGACCCCACGCTTTGAAGCGTGATCTTTTCATCGGAATAGTCACGTATCCTCTTATTTTTTGCAACGGAGCACACATACTGCTCCGTAACTGCCGATGCGTCCTTGAGCCCCAGTGCCTTGAGCCGCACCCCGAATTGTTTGTAGATTCTTTCAAGTGCATGATTGGTGTCTATGCCGGACTTGGTAAGACGGTATACTGCAAACCCATCGTCTGACGACAGAGAGTTGAGGGTTTTTTCTTCCAATACTTCGCTTACCGCAAAGTCTTCGAACCTTTCTCTGATTTTCCCGCCGCACCCCTGGAACTTGGTGGTATAGTGCAGTATCCCAATATCAGAGTCTATCTTTGGTATCACTGCGTTACAATCACTGTGACAAATTGCGACACGGTCACATCATCCGTTCTTGCGGAGAACAACACCTTGTATTCCCCGGGAAGCGCAGACTCGCTTGCAGAGATTGTCACGGGAACCGTCCGTGCCTCATCAAGTGCTAGGTTTTGTTTTTGAAGGTCGGTCACAACGTCTCTGAAAGCGGAGGCAGACTTGGCTGTGAGTTGCACTCTGGTTTCAAAGCTTGGCTCGATTGTCAGATCAACTACTGCAGATTGGCCCCTTGAAAGAACGACCAGTTTGTCCACACCAAGCTTTACCGGCAGCTGCTTTGTCAGATCCACAACGCCTATGTTGTTTTCGACCCACTCTGTGAACCAGACCTTGTCCCCGGTGGGGGTCAGTCCAAAGACTTGGGCTATTCCGCAGTCACTCATACTCCCACAATCAGTCCAGTTTGGGTTTTTGGAAGGCACGTGGTACTCCACCAACGACTCCTCATCTATATGAAACACGGCAATAGCGTTTGCCAGCTGTTCGTTGAATACAAGTCTCCCATCGTCGATGTGGAGCCAGTAGGGGCCGGATATAGGAGTCTTGATCACTCCGGTCTGGTTACCGTACGTGGATTGCATCGGATCGGACGTGGTGTATTTTGTAAACCGCTCTGTCGCCGGATCGAATCTGAAAAATGCGCTTGTCGATGTGTCTGTAATCCACACGTTGTTTGACGTATCCACTACAAGTCCCACGGGCGTTCCAAGGTCTGCCGGCAGATTAAAGACGTCCGAGAATTGGAGTGCTGTCGAGTTGTCCGGTATGGTGGAAAAATCAGAAAACTGGGAATAGTCAAACTTTACAAGCGCGCCACCTTGCCGCAGCATCCAGTTCGTGTACCAGATGTTGTTATCAGAATCCATGTCAAATCCGCCAGTATACGAGCCCGATATTGGAGATGGCACGTTTAGGTATGTCCCGTCCTGATCCAAACTCAAAAAGCTGATCTTGCCCCCGTAAAAGTCGTTAACTATGACATGCCCATCGGTCACCTTCAGATGTTGCGGTAGTGAGTCGCCGGTCGACGGAAAACCCACCGGCTGATAAGTTCCAGTCAGCGTAGAGAACTTCCAGAGTGCGTCGTGCGCATCATCTGTATACCAGATGTGCCCGTCCGCTGAATACCCCATTCCCCACGACATGGTACGCGACATTGAAGGCCATTCCGGATTTGCAAATTCTGTGAACTGTTTTGACTGTGGATCGAACTTGGCGATATTACCGGTGTTGGTCTGAATAAACCACACATTGCCGGCATCATCAGTGGTTATCGAAAGCGGCATTGTGCACTTTGTAGGGATTTTGTATTCGGTTACATACTGGTTTGACTTTGCGCTACCGCTCTCACAGAATCTTGGCCTCTGAAGATCCGGAAAGCTGTCTTCTGGCGTTCCCGTAACGGTGAGTCTCTCCTCCGGGCTTTGCATTGGCCCAGAGCTGAGTCCTAATGTGATAGTGGATGTTAGAAGTATTACCGCAAAAAATGCCGCCACTATGATGCCCTTTGTTCTTGTTTTCACGTCAGCTGATTTAGTTTACCGTGTTATATCTTTTCTAGAGAAGTTTGAGATCCCCTGTGATTTTGTCCACAAGATCCTCAGGCGCAGGTCCGATTGAGAGGCAGGTAAACGTGCCGGGCGCAATCTGCGTGTGTCCTGCGTCGGTCACCTCCGACCAAGGAAGGTTCAGATCTATTGCAGCCCGCTTAATCTTCTCCAGTGCCGACTCACTGTCGACCTTGAGTACTATTTTCTCCTGACCGTGCCACCACCTATCAAACCAGTCAGGATGTGACCTTCTCACGTTTTCCGCCCCAAGGACGCATGCGTGGCCGACCTGCGCTGCAATCTTGCCTTTTCCCATGCCAAGATCAGATCTCACCACAATTACCTGTTTGATGCTTCCCATAACAAACTGTCAGTGAGTCTATTGAAAAAATTTGCGCCCGTTTAACACAATAGGTTAAATTAATCCGCAGAGATGAGCTAGCGAAATGGCATTTGATGTCATAGTAGCAGGCGGAAGTGTGGCAGGGCTTTTCTGTGCCCGTGAGATAGCCGCTGGAGGCAACAGTGTTCTTGTGATAGAGGAGGACTTTGAGATAGGCTCCCCTGAGCACTGCGGTGGACTAGTTAGCGCATCTGGGCTGGCAGATCTTGGAGTCATACCCTCAAGCAAGACCCTTGATAACAGGGTTCAGCGCGCCCACCTAAAATCACCTTCCGGGGCAAGCATAACAGTAGATGCTAAAAAACAGAACGTGCTCGTCATCAACAGGCGTGAGTTTGACAAGCAGGTCGCTCTACAGGCGCAGAAGAGCGGAGCCGAAATAAAGGTAAAGACGTCATTGAAGGACTTAGTCGACGGGAAGGCGGTGACCACCGGTGGAACTTTTGATTGTAAGATTCTAGTCGATGCCAGAGGGGCACCATCCCTTGTGCAGAAGGACAGGGATGGCATCCTCCAGTCTGCCCAGTATGAGATTTATGCCGACTGGATTCAGCGGGGAGACGTCGAGGTATGCTTTGATGCGGAGAAATATCCTGGGTTTTTCTCATGGATAATACCAGCATCAGACGGCATCGGAAAGATAGGTGTTGCTGGAAAGTCGATAAACGCCATGGCGACACTGGAAAAATATCTAGAGACAAAGGGCAAGTATTCCGTGATACGAAAGGTGTTCGCCCCCATTTGGATAAAGGGCCCTATTGAAAAGTTTGTAAACGGCAGGACTGTAACAGTCGGCGATGCGGCAGGCCAATCAAAGCCGACCACCGCCGGAGGAATTTACTCGTGTGGTATGGGCGGCGTTTTTGCAGGCCGCGCAATCTCTGAATTTCTCAAAACTGGAAATCCTTCCGAGCTTGACGAATACCAAAAATCATGGAAGCAAAAGTTTGGAAAGGAGTTTGAGAGACAGCTTTTTGCAAGAAGAATGCTTGAGAGACTCGACAACCGCACAATAGAGACGCTGTTCTCCTCTGTGACCGAGGAGATGATACACGATATTTCAAGTAATGACGATTTTGATTTTCACACATCGGCCATCATAAAGATGCTCGGGCTCAAAGGTTCGCTCAAAGTGGCACAGACCATTTTTGGCGCCGAAATCAAAAAGCTGCTAAGCTAGCTCAAAATATGATGAGCAAGCTATAAATTCAGTCTCAAAAGAGACAGCTACATGTCAACATCACTGACACTTCCAGTATGTAGCTGTTGTCACAGACACATTATGCCAAACGACAAATGTGTCAAGTTTAACTGCCCGGAATGTGGCGCCATACTCATCTGGAGATGCGAAAGTTGCAGGGAGGCAGCAAGGCCGTTTACTTGCGGATCATGCAGCTTCTCGGGGCCATAAGCATGGCGCGACTATTGTTGATTACCAAGATCCTTCCAGTCGGAACTGAGGTAAACTTGGACGATCTGGCAAAGGCCATCGGAGAGAATCTCCAAGGCGACATACGTCTTGGAAAGTATACCAAAGAGCCACTGGCTTTTGGTCTATACTATCTTAAGGCGGAATTTGATCTGGACGACAAGGAAGGACAGATGGACCTGCTTGAAAACGCGGTAAGATCAGTAGAAGGCGTAAGCGAGTTCGAGGTACTCAACATGAGCAGAAAGTCAGTCGATGTGAAGTGATCTAAGTGGCAAGAAAAGACGACCCCTTGCAGATGCGCATCGGGGAGGCAAAGCAGAGGGATGTTGGAAAAAAGAGGGCAAGAATTGGTCCCGATGCCATGGATTTTCTCAAAGTAAACCCCGGCGATACAATCGAGATAGTTGGAAAGCGCACAAGCTGCGCAGTGGTATGGCCGACGGACGAGGACGACAAGTTTGCAGACATAATACGGATAGACGGTCAGACAAGGAAGAACGTAGGGTGCACCCTTAACGACATAGTAAGGATCAAAAAGGCCAGCGCCAAGACGGCAAAATCCATCGTGTTGATTCCGGTAAGCGACGTTGTGACAGTAGACAAAGAATTTACAGATTTTGTGAAGAACAGACTCAAGGGGCTTCCCTTCTGCCAGGGCGATGAGATCTCCGTCATGATTCTTGGAAACCCCATGGACTTTAAGATAAACAAAGCATCGCCCAAGGGAATAGTCACAATAGATAGGACGACCGAATTTTCAATATCCACAGACAAGTCCATTGACAAAAAGGTCCGCGTGACATACGATGAGGTGGGCGGACTGAAAAACGAGATCAAGGTGATGAGAGAGATTGCAGAGCTTCCACTCAGACACCCAGAGATATTCAACAGGCTCGGAATCGAGCCCCATTCAGGCATACTGCTGTATGGACCCCCAGGGTGCGGAAAGACCCTGATTGCCAAAGTTCTGGCATCAGAATCTGAGGCCAACATGTATTCCATCAATGGCCCAGAAATAATGAACAAGTATTACGGCGAGACGGAGGCAAAGCTCAGAGAGATTTTCAAGGAAGCTAAAGACAACTCGCCAAGCATCATATTTATCGACGAGATAGACGCAATAGCTCCAAAAAGAGAAGAGGCTTACGGAGACGTGGAAAAAAGGGTAGTGGCCCAGCTTCTCGCCTTGATGGACGGGCTTACAGACAGGGGAAACGTCATTGTGCTCGGGGCTACAAACAGACCAGATAGTGTCGACCCAGCGTTAAGAAGGCCCGGAAGGTTTGACAGGGAGATAGAGATATCAGTACCTAACGCAGACGGCCGATTTGAGATTTTGCAGATCCATACCCGTGGGATGCCCATAGCTGACGATGTAGAATTAAAGAGGCTTGCCGGGGAGCTGCACGGATACACGGGGGCAGACATAAAGTCCCTATGCAGAGAGGCTGCGCTCAAGGCAATACGCAGGTACCTTCCGGAGATCGACTTGGAGACAGAAAAGGTCTCAACTGAGATCCTGCAGTCAATGGTGATAACAATACAGGACTTTTACGATGCGATGCACGAGGTCGTGCCAACTGCCATGAGGGAGTTTTACGTGGAAAGGCCAAAGGTGTTCTGGAATGACGTCGGTGGCCTGGAGGACGTAAAGAAAACGCTCAAGGACAACATCATAGTGGCGCTAAAGGAGCCGCAAAAGTTCTACAACATGGGAATAAAACCCCCAAAGGGCGTCCTGCTGTATGGGCCTCCAGGGTGCGGAAAGACCCTGCTGGCAAGGGCAGTTGCAACCGAAAGCGGCGGCAACATGATACTGGTCAGGGGGCCGGAGATACTCTCAAAGTGGGTGGGAGAGTCAGAGAAGGCAATACGCGAGATCTTTAGAAAGGCAAAGACGTCTGCCCCATGTGTGATAATATTCGATGAGATGGACTCACTTGCAAGGATAAAATCGGGCGAGGATGCGGGGATAGGGCAGACAATCCTAAGTCAGCTCCTAACCGAGATGGAAGAGAGCGCCACATCCCGCGTCGTAGTAATCGGGATCACCAATAGGCCCGACCTGTTGGATCATGCGCTCCTGCGGCCAGGAAGGCTGGAGCCAGTCCTGTACGTGCAACAGCCAGACGAGAACGGCAGGCTCGAGATAATCAAGATACTGACAAAAAAAATGCCCCTATCGTCGGACGTGAACTTGGAGGAGATTGCAGTATCCACCCAAAACTACACGGGTGCAGACCTTGCCGCATTATGCAGGGAGTCAGGCGTGCATGCCATGCAGAATAACCTAAGCAAGGTAAACAGCGTGGCGTTTGCGGCGGCGCTAAAGAAGGTGCGCCCGTCAATCACAAAGGAGGTAGACCAGTGGTACAGCGCAATAAGAGAAACTATTTCTAACGTGGTTCCCAAGGTAAAAGATAAGACGTTTTACGGTTAGAGAAAATGACGGACCTTCCATTAAGAAATGTAGTGTATGAGAAGATAAAGACAGCAGGCTCGCTAACAGACGAGGAGCTTGCGCGCAGCCTTACAAAGTCAGGCATAACCATTGCGGCTGACCGATTCAACAAGATACTCCTTGACCTTGAAATCATGGGACTCATCAAGGTCTCGTGGCTCACAAAGGACACAAGAAGGGTGGAGGCGGCCATCACAGAGACAGAGGAAGACGAGTATGAGCAGCAGAGCAAGGAAATGATGGAAAAAGACTATGAGGCCTCATTTCCAGGCCTTGAGGAATCTTAGAACCTAAAGTGGAATGCCGCATCCAGCGCAACGGCTACAAATATTATCGTAAGATACGGCGCAGTGACTTTGTAGGCCTTCCACGCAAAGTCAGATGTCGGGTTTTTTGTAAGCTTGTAATGATATACAAGCATCAGCCCTCCACTTGCAGCAGCTATGGCAACATACACAAGTCCAAGTCCGAACGCATACAGCGCAAGAGAGTAAGGAAGCAGTATTGCGGTGTTTGCCAGAATGTACTTTGACGTCTTTTGCATCCCAATCAGAACCGGCAGCATCGGCACTCTGGCCTCCGCATAATCTTCCCGTATCTTCATTGCAAGACACCAAAAGTGCGACGGAGTCCAGACAAACACCAAAAATCCAACCAAGAATCCAAGAAGGTCTATTCCCACCGGAGGGACGAACCCCGTGGCAGCAGTCCAACCCGCCATAGATGCCGCACTTCCGGCAAATCCGCCAATCACTATGTTAGTAGAATTGCGGCGTTTGAGCCACGCAGTGTATATGATAACATAAAAGAATATTCCAAGAGCTATGAAGAAAGTAGACACATAGTTTAGCGTCAGGGCCGCATACACTACGGACGCCACGCTGACTCCAAGTCCGTAAATCAGAACGGTTGCAGGCTTTATTCTCCCAGACGGTATAGGCCTTGAGCTGGTTCTTTTCATAAGCGGGTCGATGTCACGGTCGTAATAGTGATTAAGCGCGCTTGATCCGGCAGATGCCAGCGCCCCTGCGACTATGATATGTAGCAGTCCTGACATGTTAAGATCAGGCCCCACAAGCTTTGATGCTGCATACATTGATGTCACTGCAGTTATCACGAGTAAGACTACGATTCTCGGTTTTGATACCTCTAGGATTTCCTTAGCTCCCAAGCTCACTGGGTGGGCTTGTCCTAGGCATTTAATTTCTTCGACCTTCGATCTTGGTACAAAACGATTAAGTACCTCACTTTGGGCATCAAGCACAAATGAGTAATTGGGACCTGATGATGCCGGGGATGGGTCTGACTGCCATAGGCTTGGCAGGAGTAGTAGTCTCGTATGCGGGAATCGCGCACACCTTTATCGACGGCATGCATGCCCTGACAGGCCTGACGATGTTTATCGGGATGATATTTCTGGCCGCAGGTATACTCGATGGCGGCGTTTCCACCAGCAACAGAGCAAAGGCGACGACTTTGGTAGTGCTTGGCATTTCACTGTCGTTCGGACTGGCAGCCTTTAACTTTACCACGATTACAACCCTTCCGACATTCGCAGGCGTCATGTTAATAATTTCAGTTCCAGCAGTAGTAATAGCATATGTGGCAATGAAGATGCCGCAGTACACAAAACCCATCGCGATTATCTTTATAGTGGCAGTAGGTGCGGCAGTAATGGCATACGTTCTTTTCGGACTGTTTGGCCCATCGCAGTACCTTGTCCCCCCACCAGTACCGGAGGAGGTGGTGGAGGAAGCGCCAGAATCACATGCCCCGATATTTGCAATATCAATCCTTTCAGGCTCCAGCATACAGGGTAACCCCGACTATGATCCTGACGAAGCACACGTTCCAATCGGAAATATTGTAGAGTGGACAAACGATGACGATGTTGCCCACACCGTAACAAGCAAAGCAGATGCCGGCGCACTGTTTGATTCAGGACTTATGGACGCAGGTCAAAAGTACCAACTCCAGACAGATGGGATGGATGTTGGAACGTATGAGTATTATTGCATAGTGCACCCGTGGATGGTAGCTACCCTAGTTCTAGAACAGGCCGCGGAGGCTCCCCAGTTTGAGATTTCCATACTTCCAAACTCTGACATTCAGGGCAACCCTGACTATGATCCTGACGTGGCCACAGTGTCAATCGGAAGTGCGATAGTTTGGACCAACGACGATGATGTGATGCATACTGTGACAAGCGGCGCACAGCAGGGCGGCCCAGATGGCCTATTTGACTCCGGCATAATGAATGCAGGCGACACATTCACCCTGCAGACTACCGGGATGTCACCTGGAACATACAATTACTTGTGCATCGTGCACCCGTGGATGGTTGCATCCATAGAACTAGTCGATGGCATAGTTGAAGAATCAGATCAAAGGCTTGCAGATGGGGCAACTGCTGCCGACCCGAACACCATACCTGTTGAGCAGATGCCAGCAGAGCCAGAGGTGGTCGAGGAGCCGGCGCAGGAAGTTGCAGTAGGGGAGGTAACAACAGAGCCCGTTGTGGACGAGCAGAATGCTGCCGAAGAGACGCCTGCTCAAACCGCGGAATCATTCGTAATCTCAGTTCCTGCAGGATCCGCAATGCCAGGATGCGAAGTGGATGACGCATGTTACATACCAAGTTCCATCACCGTCCCAGTTGGCGCTGAGGTTACATGGTCAAACGACGACACAGCGGCCCACACCGTGACAAGCGGGGACCTCAAGTCAGGACCGATAGGCAAGTTCGACAGCGGGCTCTTCATGGCAGGCAAGACGTTCTCGTTCACATTTGAAAGTCCTGGAACATATCCGTATTATTGCCAAGTCCACCCCTGGATGATAGGCAAAGTCATAGTAAAATAACTTGCAAAAAACAGTAACAATCTCAAAAGATCATAGAAACACACTCATAAGCCATGCAAAAAAACAGTTTCCAAACGAGTCGTGCGCTTTGCTGTTTGGCACCGAAGAGAATGGCTCCTTCCAGATATCCGATGTGTTTCTGACCCAGAGCTCCGGTCCATCCCCAAGAGAGTTCACCATTGCAAACGAGGACCTAATACGTGGATATAACGAGGCGGAAAGATTGGACCTTGACGTCATAGGCATATTCCACTCCCATCCACACTCTGAGGCGGCGCCCTCGCAGACGGACAGAAAATACATGGAGGTAAACCCTGTCGTGTGGGTCATTTTTTCAAACAAATACGAAGATCTCAAAGCGTATGTTCTAGAATCCGACATAGTTGCAGTTCCTGTAAAGATCGAGTGAGTCTCCCGGACTTTGGCTCGAGTGGTCAGGATGTGCCGCACGCTCCACATTCATGTAATCAAGACTTGCAATCACAGTTCAATAGGCGTTTTGTGTGGATTTTATTTCTTGAATTAAATATCCCTAGTTACAAGATAAGGCATGATGGAAATACACGTCTATGACACCTACGTAGAAGCCAAAGACGGCCACACCATGCACTTTGATGTGATCACATCGGAAAAGGATCACGCAAAGGCAATAGAATATGCCAGACAATGGCTCAAGAGCGTAGGCGAGTCTGACGCAAAGGTAACAACCGAAGAGTGCCAGTTCTGTCACTCACAGGGAGCCCCAAAACCGGTAGAGGATGCAATCAAACAGAATGGATACTTTATCCAGAAGATGGAAGGTTGCCCATAAACCTCTTTTTTTAACTCTACATTTTAATTTGATTTTGGTCTAGCCAGAGCATGTCAGATGAGCAGTCATACCACAAGCTGACAGTAGAGGGCGATAAAAAGACCCAGTGGATATGCGGCTGCTTTGAGACCACGGATGGCTACTTTTGGTTCTGCCGCGAGCACAGAGGCACGCTTGAAAAGACCATCGAGTCACAGATAGACGAGCTCGACATGACAAGATCCCCCTAGTTGGAGAGAGCCTTAAATTCGGGCCGTTTTTGCATCGCCTTGCCGCTAAGCGTCCTGAGACCCTCCTCCAAAAGTGAGTCCAGAACCGCCGAATAGCTCCAGCCGCGATTTGTCCTAGTTATCAGGTCCACCTGCAGCTGTCTTATTTTTCTGTCAAGATCTGCATCTATGGTAAAAGTCACTCGCTTTTTTTTCAAACCCAAGTCAAAGATTCGTTTCTACGAAATTATTTAAAATATCAACTTCGGTAAATCGAAGCTGCCCGCCCTCCAGATCGATGGCATTACAACCTCAGATCGCGCCCGTAGCAGATTTGTATTTAATGCACAGACAGGGTTTTTTGTCTACATCGTTTTACAGGAGGTGGTGCAAGGAGACAATTACAAGGCAATGGCGGCAATGTCAGTCGAGATAGTGCTGATGAGGAGGGGCGGTCCAGAGTATCAGCTGGTCCTAGCGAGGCTAGAAGGCAGCTACGACTGCAAGATCTTTGACTGTTACGATCACCCTGATTACCTTCGCGACGTCCTAATTGGCGTATATGGTAAGGACTATCCGGAAATTGTGAAAGGAATAGAAGCAGAATTTGGCGAGTCGTCACAGGATGCAAGAATTGCCAGATTTTTGGCAGTATTAAAAAATTCAAAATAGATTTTAACAACATGTAATACTAGGAATTAGGTTTGCAGAACATAGACTACGTAAGCCCGTTTCTTCACGAGGTCACCAGTATGATTGGCAAAAGGTGGAATTTTCGCGTTCTGTGGGAGCTTAGAAGGCACAAGCACATGAGATACAACGAGCTTTTGGCCAGCCTTGACGGCATATCCCCCTCCACGCTTGCCGAGACCCTCAGGTATCTTGAAGGACAGAAGCTGATAAAGCGCGCATCTTACGGGAAAAGCCCGCCTTACAGGGTAGAGTACATGGTTACCGAGAGCGGCTTTACTTTGCTGGTTGCAAGCTCGCCACTCATCATGTGGGCGATAAAAAAGACGTTCTAGGAACAGTCACAGTACGAGAATTGCCACGAATGCAGAGACGAATACTATTGCCACGGTGTTTAGCAGCTTGATCACGGTATTTAGTGCCGGGCCTGCAGTGTCTTTGTAAGGATCCCCTATGATGTCCCCGACCACTGCCACCTTGTGTTCCTCTGTGCCCTTGTTGCCTTCCATCTCAACAAGCTTCTTTGCGTTATCCCATGCGCCACCCGTGTTTGCAAGGTGGTAAGCAAGAAAGATGCCGGTTACAACCGAGCCCATTAAAAGCCCGGCAACTGCGGTAGGTCCCAAGAGTATTCCAAGTATTATGGGTGCGGCAATGGCAATCACTGCTGACTTCCAGAGCTCCCTCAGCGATGCGAGTGTCGCAATGTCCACACATTTTGCATAATCCGGCTTTGATGTTCCGCTCAATATTCCAGGATCCGCCTTGAACTGTCGCCTTACCTCGTCCACCATCTTTGATGCCGCCCTTGACACGCCACTTATCAGCTGCCCAGTTATGATGAACGGGATAAGCCCGCCCACAAGCAATCCCACTATTATTGCAGGGTTTGTAAGGGTGTAATCAGAAAGTTTTGCAAAGTTTTCAGGTGACATGTGGGCAAAAGTGGTTTCTGCATGTTCTGCAAGGAAAAGCTTTGCCTCGTACTGGAATGCCTGTATCATCGCAAGGGCCGCAAGCCCGGCAGACGCGATTGCAAACCCTTTTGTCACAGCTTTTGTTGTGTTTCCTACCGCGTCAATCTGATCAGTCACCTTGCGGTTGTCCTCTCCCATTCCGGTCATCTCCACTATCCCTCCCGCATTATCAGCGATTGGTCCGAATGCGTCTATTGACAGCACTATTCCGGCCAGGCTGAGCATTGCCATTGCGGTAAGCGAGGTTCCAAATATCCCATAAAGCAGCGCCTGCGACGGATCCGGTGCAGATGCGGCAGATATTGAAAACGACAGGATTATAGCTGCCACAAGCGCAATCATGAACGGCCCAGTGGACTGCATTCCCTTGATTATCCCCATGAGTGTGAGTGACGCATATCCCCACTTTGCAGCGTCCCGGATGTCCCTTATCGGCTTGTACTTGTAGTTGGTGTAATAGTCGGTGATTCTCTGGATTACTGGAACCAGTATGACGCCAATTACGGTTGCCCCAAAGAGGCCCATTGCAAGCCCATCTGTGCCCAAGAACATGTATGTAAATGCAAAGTTGAGCGCAATTGCTATCGAGGCAGAGATGTAAAACGAGCGGTTGAGCGGCTTCATGACATCAGGTACGTCCTTTGAGCCGATTGTCGCAGAGCCGATTATGGATGCGATGAGCCCCGAGGCACCAATCAGTATTGGGTAAATCATTATTTTTGGCATCCCTATGAGGGCGCCGATCAGTATTGATGCAAGTATTGTCACAATGTATGACTCGTACACGTCTGAGCCCATGCCTGCGGCATCGCCGACGTTATCCCCCACGTTATCAGCTATTGTTGCAGGGTTCCTAGGGTCATCCTCAGGTATGTTCGCCTCCACCTTTCCCACAAGGTCAGCGCCCATATCGGCAGCCTTTGTGAATATGCCTCCGCCTATTCTTATAAAAAGCGCAATCAGGCTTGCCCCGATTCCGACACCCGCAATTGTAATCGGGTCTGGGAACACGTAGTACAGTAATGCAAGCGCAAGAAGTGCCATTGCCGGAACTGCAAGTCCCACGGTAGCGCCGCCCCTAAACGCAAGGGCAAACGTCTTCCCGATTCCACTGCTCGAAGCATGTGCTGCACGCACCGCTGCCTTTACCGTGATTTTAAGTGAAATAAGCCCCGCAACTGCTGAAAGCGCAGCGCCAACAGCAAACGCAATCCCGTTTGAGAAGCCTATGAAATAGCCGATCACTACAGAAAGCCCTATGGCTATAGGAATGATTATCTTCATTTCTCGCCTCAGAAAAGCTGAGGCGCCAACCCGCACGGCGTCGGAGATTTCCATCATCTCCTTTGTTCCGGCCTTTTGCTTTCCAACCCAGGCGGCAAATCCGGCCGCTACTGCAAATGAGGCAATTGCTGCACCGATCGGAATTAGTTGTTGTAGTTGCAGCTCCATTTTATACCAGCATGCCTATGACTTGGAAATATAAATCATAGAGAGATCTGGCGGGCCTTTTTCCGGTATGGCGGAAATGTCTTTCCCCTCAAGACTTGGCGGACGTATTTGTTGAATCTTTTTCCGTGTGCAAGATATGGAAATCTAAGGTGCACAAGTTCATGAGCTATTGTATTGTCCAGTGCCTTTTCGTCCGGAATTTTTTTGACGTTTATGAACACAAGGTTATGCAGCATGTAGGATACGCCGTAGTACTTGTACGCGGTGGTTCTTCGGCCAGCGGTGAGCTCTTTTGGCACCCCTAGCACCTCCTTTGTGCTCAAGAGTATTTTCGGCTCAGGTATCGAGAGGTGGTTCGAGTAGATGCCCACCTTTTCCAGTATTGCAAGTCGCACGTCTTGATCGAGTTTCATCCACGAAGCAGTGCGTAACGCGTTCTTTATGTTACGGTGTCAACAGTTGTGCAAGAATTTGTTCACAAGATCAATACTTGCGGAGAACTTTTTTGTAGTTTTTTACGGCGTCCATGATTACCGACTTGGCCTTTTCTGCAGAGTCCCATCCAAGCACTTCGACCTTTTTTCCCTCTAGATCCTTGTATACTTGAAAAAAGTGTGCCATCTCCTTTAGGTGGTGTTTTTCCATATCCGAGACGTCCTTTGTGTCCATGTATCTTGGATCCGTTGTAGACACGCAGATCACCTTGTCGTCTGCCTTTTCCTGGTCTAGCAATCTCAAAAGACCTACCGGCCTGCATTCTATCAGAATTCCCGGAAACGTCGGGTTTGTGACAAGGACAAGTGCATCAAGCGGATCTCCATCGTCGGAGAGCGTCTGCGGGATTATCCCATAGTCTCCCGGATAGTGAAAAGGCGAGAAGAGTACCCTGTCAAGCTTCATCATGTTGTGCTTCTTGTCGTATTCGTACTTGTTTTGCGAGCCCTTTGGAATCTCGACTACGACGTTAATTATTTCCGGAATGTCAAGCCCGGTCTCTATGTCGTGCCAAAAGTTCTTGCTCACGACTTTTTGAAATCTTGGAAGAATCTAAGCCTTTGCCAAGTTATAGGGTCAGAGTTTAAAGTGTGTAATCATGAATCATACAGCCACCGTCTCATCATACCCCTGAACTTCTTATTAGATCCAGGAGTTCTTTTGTTTTATTTCTAATTTCGTCGGTCACAGGCACTACCACGAGGCCCTCGTTTGGCTGTCCGTACAGCACCACCGAGTTCTCAGGCGCGTAAACGCATGCGGGAATCACCAACAGGTCCTCCTCGCCGGCCACAAGGATTCTGGTAGGCGAACTCGAGTCGAGTGCATCCCTTATGGTATCTACGCTTTGTTGCGTTATCTGTGCCGGCGGGTTGTCGCAGTACACGGTTCTCACCGAACTTATGGGTGGGACTCTTTTTTGCCTTTTTTCAAGACCGTCCACTATCTGCAGGCGTGGAACTATCCCGTATCCAAGCATCTTCTCGGAGGTAGCATCGCCTACAGTTATTATCACAGAATCGGGGGGAATTTTAGACAGTACGTTGTCCTTTGTTGTCTGATTATCAGGTATCAGAATTCCCAGTGGAATCTTTAGTTTGTCTCTTAGGCCTTGTGGCAGTGTCAAAGTCACTGCGCTGCAGCGTCTGCCTGCATCTCGTCCCTCAGCTGCGCTGCAAGTATGCTGCACTGCGCCGCCACATTCTTTGCACTGGTTCGTATTGCCTCGGCACTTGGCGAATCAGGATGTGTGATTATTACAGGCTTGCCCACGTCTGAGCCCTGCATTATCCCGGAGTTCAGAGGTATCTCCCCGATGAACGGAATGTTATACTGCTCGCTGATTCTTTTTGCGCCGCCCTGCCCAAAGATGTAGTGTTTGTCGCTGCATTTCGGGCACACAAAGTAGCTCATGTTCTCTATCACGCCGATAAGAGGGATGTTTAACTTGTTGAACATCCCGATTGCCTTTACTGCCACATTCGATGCGACGTCCTGAGGTGTGGTCACCACCAAGATTCCAGTGATCGGTATTGTCTGCGCCAACGTAAGAGGAATGTCTCCGGTTCCAGGAGGAAGATCAACTATCAGATAGTCAAGATTGGACCAGTTTGTGTCCACCAAGAACTGTTTTAGAATACCAGATATTATTGGGCCCCGGTATATGGCGGCCTGATGCTCCTGTTCTGCAAAAAACCCAAACGAGACAACTTTGAGCCCGTGCGACTCGGCAGGCTGAAGCTTGTTGTTGTCAACTTCCATGAAGGCCTTTTGCATCCCAAGCATCAGAGGAATGCTAGGGCCGTAGATATCCGCATCAAGTAGCCCAACCTTGGCGCCCGACTGGGAAAGCGCAAGCGCGAGATTGAGCGCGACGGTGGATTTTCCCACTCCACCCTTTCCGCTTGCCACCCCTATGATGTTCTTTACGGTCGCCATTGCCTCGTCTGCCGAGAGCGACCTGCCTTCCATCACCTTTGCAGTTACCTTCAGATCAAAGTTTTTGATTCCCTCAATCGTTCCCACCGCAGTCCGTACGTCCTGCTCTATCTGATCGTTGAACGGGCACGCCGGCGTCGTAAGCTCCAGTGTGAATTTGAGGTTACCATCGTTTAGCTCGAGTTCCTTTATCATCCCCATGGAAACAATATCCTTTTTCAGGTCAGGATCAATTACCGTTGTAAGTTTTTCAAGTACCTGATCCACGCCAACCATGGAAAAAAAAGCTCGTTTACAATATTTAAAGATACATAGGTTTTTTCAACAACAAAACATTTTGTGGAATAATTACAGATTAGCTAATCCTAACCGAAAAAAATTTGCAGGCGCGGCATGGCAAACACGCAATACAGGTCACAAAATATCGCAAAATAATTAAGATGTTTTGCCAAAGATTAGTAAAAAATCCTCACAATTTACCCAAAGATTCATAAATTCACCCCATCAAGGTTGCACAGTTGTTTTCTATATCTACCCTAGAGGATGTTGTAAGGATTCCACCGAGCATGTTTGGAACCTCGCTCAAAAAGGCAGCAGTTGCCATCCTCAAGGAAAAATACGAGAGCATGATAAACGCCGACCTTGGGTACATCATCATGATCCTGGAGGCAAAGGTAGACGAGATGGGAAAGATGATTGCAGGTGACGGCGGAACGTACCACAGGGTAGAATTTGAGGCGTTGACATTTACGCCAAGACTCCAAGAGATTGTTTTAGGAGAGATTGTTGATATTACAGACTTTGGTGCATTCGTAAGAATCGGTCCAACAGACGCACTGTTGCACCTCTCGCAAGTGATGGACGACTATCTCCAAAGCGACGTCAAATCAGGAATGATAATTGCAAAGCAATCAAACAGGACCCTGAAGGTAGGATCCACGATCAGGTCCAGAATCACCGCCGTCTCACTCGGCAAGGCTGCAACCATGGGCAAGATAGGAATCACGTGCAGACAGCCGTTCTTGGGCGCCGAGGACTGGATCGCAGAGGAGATCAAAAAGTCAGGCAAGGAAGAATCCGGTGAAAAGAGCGATTCAAAAAAAAAGCTAGTTGAAGTGAACAAGTAGATGGCTCGAGAAATGGCTTGCCGAAAGTGCAAGTATGTGTTTGTTGGAAAGGTCTGCCCGCTGTGCAAGTCGTCAGACCTCACTCCTGACTGGTCCGGGGTTGTGCTGGTAGCAGATCCTGAAAACTCGCACATTGCAAAGACGCTCGGGATCAAAGAAAAGGGAAAATACGCCCTGAAAATCACCTAGCCGGCTCCAGAGAAAATTAAAAACATTTTGTTTATCAAAAACACACACAAATTCATACATGTAACAACAATTCAGCCAGTATTGTGGCGGACAGTCCATACTTTTTCATAAAGGAATTCTCCAATGAGGAGCTCACCAGAATACTATTTGCAAAAATTAGAGAGCTGAAAGAATCAAAGGAAGAGGTCGAGGTACTGAACACAAAGCTGCAGGACGGCATGGCAAAGCTTGAAGAGTTGCAGAACGATCTAATAATGCAGCGCAACAGATTGATGGAGGAGGTGAGGCAGAAAAACGTCGAGCTTCTAAGAGCAGAGAGGCTATCTGCCATAGGTCAGCTTTCCGCAAGGATTGCCCATGATCTGCGCAATCCACTCAGCGTAATCTCCAACACCTCAAAGATTCTCAGGATAAAGATGGAACGGCATCTGGATGAGAACACCGAGAAGCAGTGGTCGCGGCTAGATAGGGCGGTAAACAGACTGTCACATCAGCTTGAGGACGTCCTTGACTACGTCAGGGTGCCGCAGTTGAAGCGCGAGTATTACTCACTTTCCTTGATACTGCATGACGTCCTAGAAAGGCTGCAGATGCCAGCAAACATAGAATTCCACCCCCCTCTTAAGGACAAAACGGTGTACTGTGATCCTGCAAAGATGGAGATAGTGTTTGTCAACCTGCTAGTAAATGCAACACAGGCAATAGGAGAAAAAAGAGGAACCATCAGGGTCGAGATAACAGATGACCAAGATGATAAATTCGCCCTGATCAGCATAACCGATTCCGGTCACGGCATATCTAAAGACATGCAGGAGAGGATATTTGAGCCACTATACACTACGAAGCAGGTAGGAACCGGCCTTGGCCTTTCAAGCTGTAAGAACATCATCGTACAGCACGGCGGCACAATCAGCATTGACAGTGAAGAGGGAAATGGTGCAAGCTTTGTCATCAGGATGCCAAAGGACTCGGACTGGGATCACATAAAGAAGCACGGTTTTGGCCAGGCAGCCGACTCGCTCAAAAAGGCAAGTAATTAAAAAGATCTGCACGAAAGAAAATCCGTTGAATGTAAAGAGGCAGCTTGCCGGATTTCTGAGGGAGGACATGGCATCTGGCGACATTACAAGCAGCCTTTTGGGAAGCAAGAAGATACGCGCGAAAATAGTGGCAAGGCAGGACGGAATTGTTGCCGGAGTCGGTTTTGCAAGGGACATATTTGCGGCAAAAGGATGCCGCGCAAGAATCATCAAAAAGGACGGAACCCGTGTGAGGCGCGGCCAGATAGTGCTCGAGGTGTCTGGGCAGGCGAGGACGGTATTGAGCTGTGAGAGGACCGCCCTGAATCTTCTTTCAAGGATGAGCGGAATAGCTACTGCCACAAATGCCCTGGTAAAAAAGATAAAATCCATCAGCAGTAAAGTCGACCTTTACTCTACAAGAAAGACCGCTCCTGGCCTTCGCTACTTTGACAAGGAGGCAGTGTTCATTGGCGGGGGGAAAAAGCACCGCGTCACCCTGTCAGATATGATAATGATAAAGGACAACCACATAGCGGCAGAGGGCTCGCTTGTGTCCATCGTAAAAAAGGCAAAGAAGAGATCGAAGGTATTCGAGGTGGAAGTTGAGACCAGACAGGAGGCAATAGTTGCGGCAAGCATGGGCGCACCCATAATCATGCTTGACAACTTTGCCCCATCAGAAATAAGAAAGACTATTTTGTCACTTAAAAAACTCGGCCTAAGGGATCGTGTGGTTTTGGAGGCATCTGGAGGAATCACAGCCAAAAACATTTCCGAGTTCGCAAGATCTGGTGTCGATATGATCTCAGCTGGCCACATTACAAACTCGGTAAAGGCGATAGACTTTAGCTTGGAAGTTTAGCTTATCGTGAGCATGCGCTCAATTGCAAGACGTGCCTTGTCGGCAGTCTGCTTGTTTACCTGCACACGGTATTTGTCCTCTGCCAAAGATGCGTACACCTTGTCCAGAGTTATCATTTTCATGTACTGACATATTGCGCCTCCGGATGCAGGAACAAAGTTTTTTTCCGGGTTCTGCTGCTGCATTCTGTACAATATTCCAGTCTCGGTGGCAACTACAAAGTTCTTTGCTGTTGAGCTCTTTGCATAGTTCATCATTCCCTCGGTGGAGAGTATCTGGACCTGCCTGTTGTTATAGTCACCCACTGCAACATCATACATGACCTGTGATGTGCAGCTGCATTCTGGGTGCACGAGTAGCTCACTATTTTTGTAAGAATCCAGCTTTCTTTGTATGTCGTCGGATCTAATTCCGGCGTGCACGTGGCATTCGCCTGCCCATATGTACATGTTCCTCCTTCCCGTCACCTTGGCAACGTAGGATCCGAGAAACATATCTGGCAAAAACAAGACGTCCTTGTCATCTGGAATCGACTTTACTACATTTACCGCGTTTGATGAGGTACAACAATAATCCAACTCTGCCTTTATCTCCGCAGTTGTGTTGACATAGCCCACCGCGATTGCCCCAGGATGCTCCCGTTTCCAGATCCTTAGCTGCTCTACCGTTATCGAGTCCGATAGTGAGCAGCCTGCCGACAGATCTGGTATGAGTACCTTTTTTTCAGGAGAGAGTATAGCTGCAGTCTCGGCCATAAAGTGGACCCCGCAGAACAGAATTGTCTTGTGAGGCGTCTTTGCAGCCTGTCTTGAGAGGCCAAGCGAGTCGCCGACAAAATCTGCAACGTCTTGGACCTCCGGAAGCTGATAGTTGTGCGCTAGAATCACCACGTCCTTTTCTTTCTTTAGCTGTAGAATCTTTTCAGTTAGCACGATCATAAGCTTGGTTTCATTATTCATTTAAAGACTAAGATCGGAGTTGATATTTTCTTACAGTCCGGATATTACGGCAATTTTTGCCACATGTCAAGTTCCAAGCCGGATGTCATCAGAGCATGCCTGGCGAAGGCATTCTACGGCGGACAGTGTGGCAAGTCGGCTCGTCTTAGGATTGGCAGGGTCTGGGACATTTTCCACAGATATTGTGATTTTGCCGAATCGTCCCTTGGCCTCTATTTGATGGGTGTTCTTGTCCGTGTTCGGATCAGCCACTATCCTAACTTTTGTGCGCTCGCTCCCAAGTCCGGCTATGCTGAGCAGCGCTGCCACGTTTATGTTTGCAGGAAACAGCGCAACGGCGTCCTTCGCAGGACCATCAAATAGAGTAGTCCTTTCGACGATGGAATCGGCATCGATTTTTTTGTCATCAAAGAACCTGGCCCCCCTGAGCGACTTTGGATTTTTTGTAGTGACGAGCGTGACAGATTCAAGTTCGTCCCGGACAGACTTTATTGCGTCCAGCCCTGCTATTGCGCCCGAGGGCAGATAGATCGTCTTTTTGAATTCTTTGCATGCCTCAAGCAAAATCTCAAATACCGACTCATCAAGCAGTGCACCCACGCTCATTATCAAGAGGTCGCGGTGGTTCTGCAAGACGCTCAACGCGTGGTTTCTCACAGCATCCTGCGATGCCGCCTCCACTACAATATCCACCGGATTTGATGAGAGAAGGTGTGGGTTTTCCACTATTTCGGGCCTTGTGACGAGTTTTGACGCAAGTGATTCTGCCTTTGTCCTCTCAAAATCGTAGATGTGTGTTAGTTTGGCCGGAATCTTTCCGGCATCTATTGCAAGGGCAATCTGGGTCCCTATTGCTCCGCATCCAAGCAGCCCTATTTTTTTCAACACACACCAAGACAGTAAACAAGTAAATGAACTCTTGCCGAATCTGTGACAAATGGCAAAAGATAACTAGCCCTCACTTAGAGAGGAGACATGCCAAAAAGAAAGAGCGGCAAGCATCAGAGGTCAGCAGACCAGAAAGCCGCCAGACGATGGAGAAAAAAGTAACTATTCTATTTCACACCCTCCAGCCCTTGGGCATCTTTCCCTTGTTTTCATTTTTGTATACACTCTCCGTCGGATCATGATTCTGTCCGATAAGATGGGCCTCGCCACGATTCGTGTGATACGCCCCAGACGAGGAGCTTGTCTCGACCCCCCTAAGATACGCCGGATCTATCCCGGACTGACCCAGAGATGAATCTGTTTTTGCCATCTTGTCCTCCACCGCGGTCGCAATTATAGAGTCAGGATATTGCAACATGGATAACCCTACGCATCTAATATTTTTAAGATTATTGGTTTAAATTGAAAGTAATCTCTAACGATCAGAATATTTCTATAATTTATACATAATTTACGGTATAAAATGTAATTTTTATCGATCATACAGACTGTACGAGGTTAAACGGGGATTTTTCAGGTTGCACACCAAGACAACATACACCTCCAAAGGCATGACAGGCAGTCAACATGATGCAACCAATAAAACACGGGGATCCCAGAATAGCAAAGTGCAGGACATAACAAAAGAAGAAAAACTGGCCTTCACCCCAGAATCAGGGTTCAACCTAGTGGGAATAGACCCCTTTGGGGCAAATGGCGGCAGGCTGTACATAATTGAGCACTTTGCTCTGTACCAGGACGCATTGAAGGCAAAAAAGCAGCGGAAGAACACCGAAGAGTATCTGATTTTGTACCCAAACTCGGACTAGGCTCCAAGGCGCATGACTCGCGACACCCCAGAGTCCTTTGTGATGTGGAATATGTTATCGACGTACGTTTCAAGCTCTTTTTCGTGCGAGACGAGTATTATCTGCTGGGACTTTAGTTCCTGGAGTAGATTGCGCACCTTTGATAATTGGGCCTTTGAGAACCCATCAGTGGGCTCGTCGAGAATCAAAAGGTTCGACTTGAGGCCATCGGATTCCTGCCTCATCATAGAGTTTAACGCAAGGCGGTATGCAAGTGCAATGCTGGTCTTCTCACCGCCGCTCAAAAACTCCACATCCTGAACAAAGCCGTCCTGCTCCACAAGCGGCGTAAAGTCTTCGTCTATTCTGGACTCTTTTGTCACATCATCTATCAGAACAGAATACCATTTCCGGTAAATTTCATTAAAGCTCTGCTGAATCGAAAGCAGTACCTGTTTTTCGATCTTGTCTGTTGTAGGTATGAAAAATTCGCGGAGCCAGTAGTAATAATTTGAAAACTTTTGGTGCTTTTCCTTCCATGTTTTTGCATCAAGAAGCCTCGCTTCGATCTCTGCGACCTTGTTTTTCTCGTTTTCTAATATCTGCCTGTTCTTCGCTAGGATCTCTCTAGTGTTGGACAGACTTCTTTCCAGATCAATCTGCTCCTTTGATTTAGCCAAAACTGCATCTTCGAGTCCCAAGAACTGGGCAATCCGATTCGAGGCGGAGTTAAGATCATCAGTCAGTTTTAAAACGGACGCCTTTATCTCATCAATTTGCGAGTGCGCATCCCGATTTGCCTTCGATACCTTTTCTTTGTGCGATTCCAGCTCGGCCATCCTACTTACCGCGTTTTCGTATTCTTTCTTTGAATCCCGAAGTCGCCTTAGGTACGATATAGCATCCTCATCAAGGAGGGCTTTAAATGAGGACTCCCTCATGAAACTGAACTCGGACTCCAGTTTTGGAATTTCCTGATTCAATGCGGCCACCATGTGTGTTTTTTCTATCCATTGGTCTCTGAGTGGCGCCGTTTTTTCTATCTGCCTGAGCTGCAGGTCTTGTTGCGACTCTTCCTTTTTGAGGCGCTGAATTTCGGCACGAAGATCGGATATACTGTCTCTGAGACGCCCGAGTTTTTCCTCGACGTCTCTCAGTCTGAATCTTCTCTCACCTTCTACCTTTTTTTTATGCTCTGCGGTCAGTTCGTTCTCGCAGTGCGGACACTTTGCCCCAAGGCTCTTCAAGTCCTCAAGCATCTTCGCAATGTCAGCCTGTTCTTTTTCAAGTACTGCTCCCTGCATTTCAAGATCACCGCATTTGCTTTCGCATGATTCCTTTTTTGCCCGTATGTCGTCAAGGTGCCTTCTCAGATCGTTCAAGTTAGTAGCAGACAGCCTGACAAACTCGCCGAGTTCATGTTGCAGCCTGTCAATGTCGATATTCAGTGAGGCCATCTTGGACTTTTTGTCGCGGATGTTGTCCCGGATCTCAGACAGTGTGGAAATCTGTGCGTCGATATCGTCGATGTTCCTAGTCGTAGGCGGTTGGGCCTTTTTCAGAATTGCCAGCGTGGCGTCAATCTCAGCCATCTCTTTTTGTCCAGACGCAATCTGGGTTTCAAAAATCGACGCCATAGAGTTCTTACTCTTGATTTGATCACTTAGCTTTTCGATTTGGCTCTTGAGTGTTTCCTTTTGTCTTTCCTGCTCTTTGAGGCGGTCGAGTTCTCTTCCAACCTCGGTCTTCTTTTCCTCAAAGAGTCTTTTTTCCGACTCAAACTTTGCTATGACCGACTCCATCTCCCTTAGGTTTTCCTTTGCTTTTCCAAGCGTTTGCTCGTCTTCTCCAATCCGCTCAAACCTAACGGCAAAACCTGCCATGCTTTCTTTGACCCTCTGCATCAGATTTTTTGCATTGTCAGTTATGATTCTATAATCCTCCACCCCAAAGGCCTTGCGTATGGTTTCAAGTCTTTTCTGCGTCTCCTTGAGAATCTGCTTCATCTCTTCCTGGGGAGTGAATACCGCATACCGAAATATCCTGCTTTCAGAACGCGGATCAGACGGCTCGTTAAACCTCAAAATCTGCAGAATCCTTTGCTTTAGTTCCGATGGGGACAGCGGTTCTGTCTGCCCGCCAAATATCAGGTACGATTCTTTGGCGTCCTGGCTTACGGAATCCCCCTTGCGCCTCAGCTTGCGCTTTACGGTGTATTGTTTTCCATCGACTTCAAACTCCAGAATAACGCTTCCCTCAGATGCCTTTTTGCTGAGCAGCGACTCGGGCTTTTGCGATCCGAGTCCGAAGAGGGCAAACTCTATTCCCATCAGGACAGTGGATTTGCCAGAGCCTATGTCACCTTCGAACAAGGTTATCCCCCGCGGAAAATCTATCTTTTCTTTTTCGTAGCTTCGGATGTTTTCAAGCTCAATTGAGTTTAGGATCATTTCAGGTCCAAGACCTCCAGAGCCTCATCTTCGACCCTCTTTGCATAATCGGTCTTCTTCTCGTTCTCAAGTATTGGAGCGTTCAGAACAGACAGGAGTTTTTTTGCGATCGCAACTCCAGACTCTGCAAGTAGTTCCTTTTGGTCAAGGCGGAGCTCGCCGATGTTTTCCCTAAAGGTATTGTTCTCGATTTCGTCCTTGTTCTTGCCCGAGGCTTCCGTTATCCTGTATTCCCGTGACGTCAGCCCACTCTGGTTTATCTTCACCTCCAGTGCACCTCTTTCCTTTAGCTCCTGCCGGAACGCCGAAAACTCTATCTCGGATGTTTTTCCCTGCGACAGCTCACCATCCACATGTATTACAACAATCTTGTCCTCAGGCTCAATCGAGGCGAGGCGCTCTGCCATCTCAGAGTTGACCGATTTTGACAGTTTGTTATGCGCGTCTATTTCCACATGTTCATACTCCACGTTCGGCACCGGGACAAACTGTATGGCGTTTATCTTGGCATCAAAGTCAACAACAACATATCCCCTCTTGCGGCCCTTTGCGTTCTCCTCAAGGTCGCTATGGTACCCCGCAAACAGCGTCCCGGGGTACACCACGTTTGGATAATCGGAATAGTTGTGATGAGAAAAGGAGTGGAGGTGCCCGCCCGCATAGTAGTCAAAGTTCTTTGGAAGAAGTGAGAGCGGCATGAAATCTCCCTGAGATGTCTCCTCCGTCTTCATCTCGTCCAGCCCGCCATGAAACAGAAATATCTTGAATCCGGGGACGGATTCAAGCGACTTCCTGTCAAGCTTTTCATAATACATAGAGTCTTTCCCCGCCTTCAGTCCAGACAGTCCCGCAATTTGCGCACCCGTTTTTTTGTCAACCGTAAAGTCAAGATGTATCAGTTCATCCACTCCGATAACCCTTGTCACCTTGACAAGATACCCGACTTCCACAAGAAGGTCTATCACAGAGTTTGAGACGGGGCTAAAGTCGTGGCTCCCATACACGACATACACCGGAATTCCAGCGTCATGCACCTGCTTGAACTTGCGGAACGCGAATTTCTGCACCCTCATCTCAGGTATGTTCACATGGAACAGATCTCCGGGAATCAGGATAAAGTCGACCCTACTTGTTATACAGTCGTCAAGGACCCGCTCAAATGTTTCCTGCTCCACTTTCTGCAGGGACTCTGACTTTTGGAATCCAAGATGTATGTCTGCTAGATGCGCAAATCTCATTTTTCTAATACACTTTCGGCCCAGGTAGTTCTTTTGAATGATCCTTTTGCCTTATCAGATCTTCAAACAGCGGAATCTTGACTGGGATCGCAAACGGCACAAATATGCTGGATATGATTGCCTCGCCCTTGTCAAGGCTGGCTATGTTCCTGTCATCTTCTGAGAGATCCTGTGATGCGCTCTCTATTATCGCCTTACGCTCCTGCACCATCTCATTGCCGAGAATTATCTTGGTGTTCATGTTTGCCAGTATGGTCCTAGGTATGACACTGCTAAGCTGCGTGATTGCAGTAAGCCCTATCTTGAACTTGCGCCCCTCCTTTGCTATCGTACTGTAGATGTTCTCGTTTCTTGGAATTATCTTGTCTTCACCTATGACCCTTGGAGCTTCCTCTATGACCACAGTCACTACCGGCTTTCTTTCAAGCTCGCCCTTTGCCTTGTGCTCCTTGTATCGCTCAAATATCTTGGACGCTATGATGTTCCCAACTATGAGCTCCGCCTCGTTCCCAAGACGCGAAGTATCCAGTATGACTATCCTGCCGGCCTCGATATCCTTGACGATGTCATCAACGGTGGTAAGCCCCTTTGTGCCCGCATCAAAGACCTCGTTCTTTGAGTTTATCCTCCCCTGCTCGTCCACCTCTAGCCCCAGAATAAGTCTCAGTTTTCTTTTGAGGACTGCAAGCGTTGCAACGTGCGTCTCTGCCCCATTGCCTATTCCAAGGGAAACCAGAGGTTCGGTCATTATTCTGCTTATCCAGTACTCTTTTTCCTTTGCATTGTAACTCCTTATTGCCTGCCACTGCGGATCGGAGAACTCGACTATGCCCAAAAAGTGTTCTGGGCGCAACGATTCCAGGTTTATCACGAGGCGGTTTGCTCCTGGCGGAGGTGTCGGAGTATAGTAAACTAGGTTGCTTTTTGCCAGGGGGTGGTCCTTGAGGCCAGCATCCTTTCTTCCAAAGTACTCATCGTGAGCATCAAGGACAAGCGCGCCCACCTTGTTGGTATCCAGCACGTGCCACAGTATGGTCTTCACCAGGTTGCTCTTGCCTCTGCCTGTTGTTGCGGGAATCAGTATGTGGTGCGTGAAGACGTCCTCTGCCTTTAACCACACGTCCGCGTCGATCACCTTGCTGCCGCTTCGGATTTGGCCGATAAAGATCTGCTCGCCTCCCTTCCGAAGGAACGTAAGATCGGACGACTTGACAAGCCTTAGCTTGTTAAAGAACATCGGGAGTGATTTTGGCAGTGTCACCTTGCTATCAGATTTGGAGACGCGTGCCAGAGGCTTTATTCGTGCAAGAACATAATTGACAAACTCCGGCTCGTAAAACTCTGTGTTGATTCCGCCCTGCTCAAGGTTGACTCCAGACATCATTTGTTGCATCTTATCCTGTATCTGACTTCCATACTGTAACGCAAACACCTGAAGAATCAGAAGCGAGTGGACCTCATCGGAGACCAGCAGGTCACCTATCTCGAGATTTTTTCCGGATTTTTCCCGTACCGTTATATCCCCAAATGAGCCCCCAATCACCTGTCCGACTATGTCAAGATCATCCATCAACTAGTCACCCAGTTCAGATCGTCGTGAAATCTTGTTGTCAGAGTGTATTTTTGCAGTCGTTTCCATTCGGTGATCTTTGACATCTCGGCCTTCATCAAGCCCCTGTACATGTCCAGCTCATTTTTTCTCACCTGTGCAAAACGGTCTGCATCAATAGAGCCGTAAGGGTATCCGGGCATGGCAATGTCATGCGAGTTTGCCGCAATACTGGCAAGAATTTCGTTTTTTTCCGCACCATCCATGCCGTTGAACTGATCCCGCAGTATCTCAAAGCGGAAGACATGCCTTGAGTTTGGGTGAAACTTGGTCGCAAGCATATGCCCCCGATTATCTGATGAGGCCATGTCCGCAATCTCTACGAACCACCTTCCATACGGAACATCCTCTGCTATCTCCTGTATTCTGGCAAGAAGTGGCTCGCCTGATTCCATTATGAGCCTGCTGGTTTTTGTCAAGCCACACACTATCACCCCCTGTTTTTGAGCAGCATCATACAGACTTGATGCGTATTTGCTCTCATTTTTGTAGCCGGTCTGCAACGACCCGTCCATCACAAGTATGTCACCTTCCTCCAGCTCCTCAAGAACCACCTTTTCTGCAAGACTCCACTCCGCGAATCTGCGCGACAGCGAGACCAGCCTCGACTCTTGCAGCACGCTTGTGTTCTCCGTTTTTGATTCAAGGTCTACCTCATCTGGCAGGTATGCAAAGTCCGACTGCGAATATGGGAATAGTTTCGTATTATAACTGACGACCTTTTTTTCATCCCCGTCACGCACCTCAGATACAACGTAGGAGAAAAACTCCAGCCGCTGTTTGAGCTTGGATGCGGGGATTCTCTTTTTCCCCTCAAAGATTGTAAAGTATACGCGGTTGATAATTATCATAAAGTTTGGCGACTCTTCAAGTATGCCGTCCCCTCCGTCCACAAAGGCAATCCGCCTGGGTTTTTCCACATCCAGTATCTGTACAAAGCTAGCAGGTGTTATGGACTTGCCCTGTATCTTCCCGTATGGGAATATTTGATCCGAGGGTGTCTTCTGGGACAGCTCTTTGCCAAGGTCCTCAATCAGCGAGCGGACCGGGTTTTGATCCATAAGAAGATACCCTGACACTAATCTAATACGCTTTCCCTGTCATTTTGGTAAACTTCAAGTCAGCGTCATTTTACCCAGAATCTGCAAAAACGCCCAAAAATGCAGGTTATCCGCCGGTAAGCTTGGCAAACTTTTCGTTCTTGGAGAGTTTTTCCATGAATATCAGATTTGAGAGCGCCACGACTGCAGATTCCTGCACCGGAACGCTTGGGTCCTCAAGTGCCTGCTCCAGCGTCTGCCTTGCCTCCTTTGCCCCAACCACTCCAAGTGCGATTGCAGCCTCGTGCCTTACAAACATGCTCGGGTCGTTCTTTGTGGCGTCCTCAAGGTGCGGGATCGCACTCCTATAGCCCATCTGCCCAAGTGAGAATGCCGCCTCGTGCCTTACAAGCTCGTTCTCGTCGTTTTTTAGGACCTTGGCAATGTAAGGAATCTTGTCCTCGCCGCCAAAGTCAACAAGTATGCAGGTAGCGCGCGTCCTTACCACATAGTCGTCGTTGTCCAGCAGCTGGACAAAGTAATCGACGTCCTTTTTCTCATACCTGTCCTCCATCTCCGCGAACAGTGAAAGCCTTGACTCTGGAACCGCGTTCATTTCAGATTTTAGAAAATTTCCGCGATTATATTATTCTATTTCGGATCGAGTAGTTAGTTTTAAAGCGAGGTAGAATCAATTCACATCATGATGGCACAGCTTGGTCAGAAGGCGCCCAATTTTGGCGTATCAAAATGGGTTCAGGGAATGCCAACCAACATAGACCAAGAAAAAGATCGCATAGTAATAGTCGAGGTGTTCCAGGTAAACTGCCCAGGATGTTTCCTGTACGGCATACCAGAGGCAATCAACGTATACAACAAGTACAAAGACCAAGGAGTCAGAGTGCTCGGAATTGCCACAGCCTTTGAGGATTTTGACAAGAACACGCTTGAAAACCTTGAACTTTTGGCAAACACGGGCGAGGTCATAGGTGAGACAAAGAAGGCCCTTGCCCAGTACGGAAAGATAGTTGACGGTAACAAACTTCCTTACAAAATACCATTCCCGCTTGCAATGGACAACCTGACAAAGGAGACAGGAGAGCCGAGCCAGGAAAAGATGCTTGAATTTATCAAAAGCCAGATTCCAAACTTTGAGGAACAGCCGCAGAACTACCGGGACGAGATATTTGCAAGGGTCAGGCAGTACTTTAAATCAAAAGAATATTCCGCAGAAACGTTTGAGAGATTCTCGTTGCGAGGGACTCCCTCGGTAATAGTTGTCGACCGAAACGGCATACTAAGGGACGTCTCATTCGGCCAGATGGGCCACCTAGAGCCACTGGTGCAGAGCCTTCTGAAAGAATAGCCATCGCCTCAGCCTGTGCGCAAGTGATTAGCCAGATACGTTCTGAGCCTTTTCAGAGAGCAAAGGAGACGCGTAGATTCGGCACCTAAGAGGCATTATCTGTGGACTGCTTTGTCCTTCGCTTGTTGTACATCATCGTCATTATTGCGGCAATGGCTGCAATCATGACCAGCATCATGTACAACGAGGCGGGGTCTTCCTGCTCTTCTGACACATCAGGTTCAGCAATAGTCTGCTCCGAATCCCCAGATATGCGCAGTGTGTGAGTTCCATTTCCGTCAAACTCCAGAGTGACAAATGAGATCCTCTCGTTCCTTAACACCTTTGGAGACAACTCTTGATCGTTTATGTAGAATTTCGACGCCCCCATTGTTACGTTGTGAGGTATCTGCATCTCCGCAAAGTTGTTCGAAAGGCTGCTTACAATGTCAAACACAAGCTCCCCATCCCGTAATGAGACATCCCTTACGTCAAAATTCGCCACAACCTCTATCGTGTAAGTCCGGCCATCAACGACCACATCGTGCCTCGTCTTAAGACCTGTCTTGTCGGAAAGCATCTGCGCAGAGACGTCCAAGATCACAATATGCAAAATTACAGCAAACAGCACTAGCGATAAGAAAAGTTTCAACTTTTACGATAGCACTCGTTTTCGGATCTCTTTGTCCTTTGATATTCTTGGGTGGGACTTGTCTGCAAGTATTGCCTCAAACCAGTAATGGAACCCATCCTTGTACAAAAAGTACGAGCCGAGTAGTTTCAAATTCTTGTATCTTTCTGCGACCCTTCTGTCAGCCACCTGCTTCATGTTGACGTCTGCCTTTATGCGCGTCACACCAAGGTGTTTTTGTCGTCTTCCTGCCACAGGTCTCTGCCTTCTCATTCCTCCGGTTCCGACGCGAACTCTGACTGCGACTATGCCTTGCTTTGCCTTATAGCCGAGCCTCCTTGCCCTCTGGATTCTACTTGGCTTGTCGAGTCGGACAAAGGCGTTTTGCTTTCTCCAAATTACCGCCCTTCGTCTTATTTCAGGCGAGTTTTCCTTCCACAGTTGAAGCCATGCGGCATCTTGTCTGGTACGCATTATCGCACCTATTCAACCCCCATTTATAAGCCAACAGCCAAGACTGATTTTTCCCGTTCGGAAGACCTAGATCCTACTCCCGACACAAGATGTCCGCGAGTGTCAGTTTTACCTAGGATTTTTCACTCGCGGGAACTTCGGAACGAAATTCATACTTTAATATGAAGATCATATCATAAATCTTCCCCATAGCTTGTATTTTTCAAACGACATGGTTATCATATTATAGAAAAACCAAGCGTGGTAATGGTCGAAAAACACATCAACAGGATAAGAAAGGAGGATGAGCTGAAAAAACAGAGTCAGATCAGCTCAGACGACGAATGGTCCCATATAACCGGCTCGGGAACAAAGATTGAAGCTGCCGACCCGCTTGCCGTTACCGACAGAACCATCATTTTCGGGAAGGAAAAAAGCGCGGCGACAAAGGCCGAAGTCGTAAAGGAAAAGTCAGAAGAGTTCATGGACCAGATGAACAACACCAACCAGTACCTAAAATTCGTCAATGCGCACCTGCAGGAAAAGAAGAACAAGATAGAGAAGATGAAGGAGGCGGAAAGAAAGTTCAAAGAAGAGATCGAGTCGCTCCAAAACAATGTTAGCGTCAAGCCGCGTGGAGATCTTGACAAGATAAATTCAAAATACATAACTGACAATGATAAGAAATCAATTCTCGTGCATCTTGAAAGGGAGAAGGAGAGGCTCAAAGAAAAAATGTCTCACCACATTCAGCAGATAGAAACTGCCAAACAGGAAATCGACCAGAAGGAGGCCCAGATACTTGAGATAAAGAAGGAGATCCAATCCCCGGTGCAGAAACGCGAGTGGGATGTGGATCCAATCAAGATAATAGAGTCGGAGCTTGCAAGACTCGGAATAAACGACGAGTCTAAGATAATTGATGCAATCAACCAGCTAGCCAAGAAAGCCCGACGCTCAGAGTAATCTTTTTTTCCAGTACCCTGTTGTCACAGTGTGTGATAAGATACGCGTTGCTTGCCGTCTTTGCGCTCTCGTTTCAGATGGCATTCGCCACAACCGTCGAGGTGGACACCGACAAGCCCACATACAACTATGGCGATTACCTTACAATCACAGTTGGCGTATCAGATGTGACCGATGATATAGCCCTGATGCACATAATCGGTCCGGATGAAGTGAAAAGCTCGCCGATTCAGATCCAGATAAAAGAAAGAACCACGTCAATTACAACTCCCAACGCGTTCGATCCTGCCATATTCAAGGAGGGCACGTACCGGATAGAGATAGAGTACGGAGGGGCAGTAGCGTCTACACGGTTCGATTTAGTTGATGCTGGAAACCTCTATTTGCCCATCGGGAGCAACATAGTGATATCCCAGTGGAGGGGCGGCGTAATTTCGGATCATTCCCTGCTCAGGTTTTTGGCAGACAACACGTCGCTCGCCATAAACTTGAGTGACGCCATGGAGATCCCCTCTTGGTACAAGACAAACGCAGTTTGGTGGCTAGAGAAGAGAATATCCGACGGCGAATTTCTAAACGGCCTGCAGTATCTGATTGATGAGAAAATTATCGCCTAGTTCTTGTTTCGTCCGGCCTTGCCTATTGCCCAGAGCACGATCATAATCACAAACGCAATTATGAATGCTGCCACTAGCGGCACTGCAAATTCAAATGCCATTCCCCTGCCGGAAGTTGTCGGCTTGGGTGCAGGGGCGGACTCGTCAAGGACGCACTGTCCGCCAACTAGAACGGTTCCCGGTCCGCACGTCTCATCGAGGACACACAGCCCGTCTCTTAAGACCGTGCCAGGTCCGCATGTTGTTTCCTCCATTGGTGGCTCCTCAGGCGCCTGCGGCTGTTCCGGCTCTACGACTGCTGCCTCATCAAGCACGCATGCTCCGTCTCTTAAGACCGTGCCAGGTCCGCACACATCCTGTGGCTCTTCAGCAGGCACTGGTTCCTCAACTGGCTCCTCGGCTGGCACTTCACCCTCCGGTTCCTCAGATGGAACTTGACCTTGCGGCTCTGAGCCAAAGACGGTTCCAATTATATCAACAGATAATGTTCCAGATGGAATAGATATCGTCAGGGTTCTCTCAGTATTGCCTGCAGATTCTGTGAAAAACACCGGCAGCCCGTCTGCAAGTACCAAAAAGTCCTCATCAGAGCCATCAGTTGCCTTTGAGTCAAGGAATCCCCTGTCTAGTGTAATGTCCAAAGTCCCCTCGACGCCGGTGGTTGACAGAAACACAATCAACGTCGGCGGCTCGTCTGCGGCGTCAAACACAATGTTTTCAAGCCCGGTGGCGTCATAGCTTATGATGTATGAAACTCCGTCCACTTCGACACTGCCAGTTCCGAGCTGCGCAAAGGCCCCAGACGGCAAAAGGACGCTAAACGCCAGAAATGCAAAAATCAGATACTTTGTCAACTAGACCTCGCCACGCAAAATCCGTATTTTATGTTTCCTCTTTGTAAAGTTATGAAAAGATGAAATGTCGTGCCCAACTCAATGTGAAATTTGCAATATTTTTGATAAATTACAGGATGATTTTATTGTGATATATTGGTCAAAAATCACACCAACTGGTGCCGGAATTACCGATTATGAGACCGTATTTTGCTATATTACGCCGCGTAAAATCTGGACTATCTTTTCGGCAATGACGTTTGCGGCAAGCGATTGCGCCTCCTTTGTTTGAGCCCCGATATGAGGCGTCAGGATCACGTTCGGCAGCGTGGCAAGGTTGTTCCCCGTGGCAGGCTCCACTTCAAACACGTCAAGGGCCGCACCCCCAAGGTTTCCTGCCTTTATTGCCTCAAATAAGGCATCCTCGTCTATTGTTCCTCCTCTTGATGTGTTGATTATCCTCGCAGTCTTTTTCATCCGTGATAGCCTCTCGGCATTTATCATGTGTTTTGTGCTCTCAAGTAGAGGCACGTGTAATGAGACATAATCTGCACTCTGTAACAGGGTGTCAAGGTCTGTTTTCATCAGCCCCACCTCCTTTGAAAACTCCGGATCTATTGGTACCACATCATACCCGATGATATTCATGTTCAAGGCGCGTGCCAGCCTTGCCAATCTCTTGCCTATGTTGCCAAGCCCTACTATGCCAAGGTACTTGCCCGACAGTTCTGAACCCATCAGTTCCTTTTTTATCCAGTTGCCATTTCGTATTTCCCTGTCTGCGCGCGGTATCTCTCTTGCCATCCCAAGCATCAGTCCCAAAACGAGTTCTGCGACTGCATTCATGGCACCCTCCACTGCGTTTATGACTCTGATGTCTTTTGCCTTTGCAGCTTCGGTGTCAATGTTGTCAAGGCCGACCCCTACGCGCGCAATTATCTTGCACTTTGCGGCCTTGTCAATCAGATCCTTTGTGATTGTGGTTCTGCTCCTGACCACGACTATGTCAAAATCCCCAATCCTCTGTGCCAGGTCGTCCTTTGTTATCTGCGGCTCGTATGTGACCTGCAGTCCGTGTTTTTGCAAAATGGTGTTCAGGATTGGATCGACCTGATCGCAGATCAGTACGGTTTGACTTGGACTCATGCAGTGCTTGCTTTTTGCGCACCGAATATAATCATTATCGTATCCTGCTGTAGAATGAATCTAAGTCAAAATCAAGCGGAGAGTCCAACATACAGAGTTAAGAAAAATAAGAAAATAGGGAATTAGATTCCTAGTTCTGCCTTTATTTCTTCAGCACGTTCATCTGTGTACAAGCCGTGCAGGTTGAGCATTGGGTGTGCAATGCTGTTCTTGCCCATTGGTGGGACTGCATCGCTTGGGTTACCCAAGAGTTCTGCGTATGACTTTGCATTTGTGCCCAATTGCGCATTGAGGTTGAATGGGTCACCGACCACAAATACTGATGCTGCACCTGTGAAGATTGCCGCATAGTCGTGGTTTACTGCAACGTATACACCTGGCTCGTCAAAGACCACATCGGCAATCATGCCTTGTGAGCCCCCTACCATCCAGGTCTCAGTTCCTTTAGCTTGCACTACATTTGCCTGAACTACACGGTCGATTATCTCGCCTACGATGTGGAAGAAGACTGGCTCGTTTCCTTGGTTCTCAATGAAGAGTCGAGTCTTTTGTCCTGCCTCAATGAACAGTAGTTGTGACTGGTACTGTTTTAGATCCGGACTGTTCCATGGCTGTGCAACGAAGATGTTCTTCTTTGCATCGCCCAAGATAAGCTCGTTGTGAGCTGCGTTTGGAACGTATCCGAATGACATACCGTTCACGACCGTCCATGTGGTGTCGTGGTTGAACATTGCACCCTGGTCATAGTTGCCACCCTCAGTTAGGTATAACTGGTTGTATTGCAACTGGAACTCCAGAGCGTCTGCAGAGTAGATTTGCCTATCTCTGACAACTTTGCCGTCTTTTACCGCTGTCTTGTCAACAACTAGTGGCTTGTAACCGTTGAGTGGATCAACGATTGTCATGCCATACATGCCCGATAGGACATGCTGATCCATTGCTGCTACATCGACTCCAGAGCAGTGGTACTTGAAGGTACCCGGCACCTGTGCCACATAGCAGTATGTTGTGGACTGACCTGGCAGTACTTTGCCAAAGTATGACGCGCTCATCTCTGATGCGTGCATATCGTTTCCGTGTGGAGTCAGCTCATCGTCAGGAATTGTGAGAGTCATCATTACGACGTCGCCCTGTGTGACTCTAAGTGTCGGTCCTGGGACCTGTCCACTGAAAGTCATGGCTTTGTATGTGCCGCCGCCAATTACTGGCAGATCAACACTTTCGCCGGTGAGATTGAACTCTACTACGTTTCTTCCGTCTTCGATGTTAGCACAGTCTACAGCTGCAAAAGCCTGCGGCATCACCAGCTTCAGCCCACCCATAGAGTGGATTTTTGAAACTAGGTCGTCGCTGCTCGAGGCTGCCATTGTGGAGCCAGCAAGCTGAGATTGTGTGTATGTGCTTCCGAATAAGGTTGCTGCTAGCACCGCTACTGCTGTAACGGAAAATAGCATACTGTATCGCTTATTCATTGTGTTTGAGACTTGTACCAACCTATATAATAATTCGCATTATTTCCGAGCGGACTTTGGTGTTTTTTGATTGTAGCACCACCCGCTGCGAATTTATTTTAGTATCATAGAGTAAAATTCACTTGAAATACAGAATAGACCGTGATTCTCTTGGTGACGTAAAAATTCCAGCAGATGCATATTATGGCGCATTTACGGGCCGCGCCATCAAACAGTATCACGTGACAGGGAACCGCTCCCACGTGCACTTGATCGAAGCGTTTGTCATGATAAAGCGCTCAGCTGCTGTTGCCAACATCAAGACAGGGGCAATCGACAGAAAGCGCGGCCAGGCAATCATTGCCGCCTGTGATAGAATTCTTGCCGGAAAGCACCACGACCAGTTTGTTATCGAGGAGATAAACTCTGGGGCCGGAACTGCCTTCAACATGAACTCAAACGAGGTCATCTGCAATGTAGCGCTGGAAGTCTTGGGGAAGAGAAAGGGCCAGTACGATACCTTGCATCCAAATGATCATGTGAACATGTCGCAGTCAAGCAACGACACATACCCTACCGCAATGCATGTTGCTATTCTGCTCAACCTAAGGGAAACCATACCCGCAGTTGATGTTTTGCTAAAATCACTGTTAAAAAAATCAAAAGAGTTTTCAGGGTTCAAAAAGATAGGCAGGACCCACCTGATGGATGCCCTACCTGTCACCCTCGGTAGCGAGTTTGCAGCATATGCCACATCAATTGCCAAGGCAAAAAGTGCAATCATGGATTCTATACGGGAGTTAGAGAGCGTAGCCCTCGGAGGAACAGCGGTTGGCAATGGCGCCAACACGCCAAGAGGCTACAGAAAAATTGCAATTGCCGAGCTTGCAAAAGTATCAGGGCTCAAACTAAAGGCGGAAAAAGACATGCAGCATTCGCTGCAATCAAAGTTCGCAGTGGCAAACACATCAGCTGCAATCAAGAACTTGGCAATAGAACTTGGCAAGATTGCAAACGACATAAGACTCATGGCATCAGGACCCATTGCCGGGCTCTCAGAGCTTGGAATACCGGCCGTGCACGCAGGATCCTCAATCATGCCCGGAAAGGTGAATCCCTCGCTTGCCGAATGCCTCAACATGGTTTGCTTTGGAATAATCGGGAACGATGCGGCAGTGACAGGAGCAGCCCAGGCAGGCCAGTTCGAGTTAAACGTGATGCTCCCAGGAATGCTAAAAGCAGTGCTTGATTCTACGGACATGCTCAAGAACTTTTTGCCAATATTCACGGCAAACCTAGTCGACGGCCTTACGGCAAACGAAGAGAGGCTGAGACAGAACATAGAGAAGAGCCCGGTAATAGTCACGCTGCTTGCTCCAAAGATAGGATACCTCAAATCGGCAGAGCTCTTCAAAGAGTCGTTAAAGACCGGAATGACCATACGAGAGCTGGTAGTTGCAAAAAAACTAATGGCTGAAAAGGAAGTAGACGCCTTATTCAAGTAATATGGCAAGGATCTGGGTAGAATCATACGGCTGCTCCGCAAGCTTTGCAGATGCGGAGATGATCTCAGGCATGATAGTTAATGGAGGTCACACACTTGCATCCAGTCAGAAGGAGTCGGACCTCAGCGTGGTGGTCACGTGCTCCGTCAAAGATGCCACCGCAAACAAGATGATAAACAGGATAAAGAAGTTAAAATCAAAACCGCTGATAGTTGCAGGATGTCTTGCAAAGGCAGAGCCAGATACTGTGCAACGATTCTCATCAAACGCGAGCCTCCTTGGGCCAAACTCCATAGGCAGGACACTTCAGGTAATCGACTCCACGCTGCTTGGAAAAAAGAAGATAGAGCTTGAGGACACAGATGCCACAAAGACGGGGCTTCCAAAGGTCAGGCTCAACCCAGCTGTGGGAATTGTAGAGATAGCAAGCGGCTGCATGAGCGAGTGCACATTTTGCCAGACAAAGCTTGCAAAGGGAGATCTCAAGTCGTTCAGGCTCGGCGACATTGTAAGACAGGTATCTTGTGAGATAGACGACGGGTGCAAGGAGGTGTGGCTCACATCCACCGACAACGGCTGCTACGGGCTAGACATCGGGACCACGCTACCAGAGCTTGTAAGCAAGGTGGCCCAGATACCAAAACAGTTTATGATCAGAGTGGGCATGATGAACCCCATGTACATGCCACGGATAAAGGAGGCACTTTTGGAGTCGTTTGCAGATGAGAAGGTGTTCAAATTCCTCCACGTTCCAGTGCAGAGCGGAAGCGATGCAGTGCTGAACGAGATGAAACGCGGGCACACTGCACAAACGTTCAAGGATGTGGTGAGGCTGTTCCGTGCAAAGTTCCCAAGATTCACAATATCTACAGACATCATAGTCGGATTTCCATCAGAGTCAGAGGACGACTTTGAGGAGACCGTCAGCTTGATTAAGGAAACGCGGCCGGACGTGGTAAACCTCTCAAGGTACAGCCAGAGGCCCGGAACCAGGGCAGCTGAGATGATTCAGATGGACGTCTCAGAGGTCAAGCGACGCAGCAAGATAGTGTTTGATTTGGTGGGCAGGATTTCGCTGCAGAACAACAGGGAATGGATTGGCTGGGAGGGCCAGGTTCTCTTTGACGAGCAGACATCAGATCACGTACGAGGAAGGAACTTTGCCTACAAGCCCATCTTTGTAGAACAGAGCGTCGATGTCGGACAGACCAAGACTGTCAGGATAACAGATGCTACAAGTCATGGCCTGTACGGCTCCCTCACTAGCTAAAAACTTTAGATCGGAACTTTGATCAAAATTAAGTAAGAAGGTTTTTTATTGTATTTTGCAAGTACCAGTCATGGACTTTGTTGAGCCTGTTTTACTAGTAGGAATAGGCGGTGCGGGGGCAAGACTGGCCCAGCACGCAGGCAGCATCACAGGCGCAGACTGTGTTGCAATAAGCCACGATTCCAACGATTTGGGCTCGCCAGACGACATCAAAGTCCACACAGAGTCGCACGTAAACCCTTCCGCGTACCTGATTCGTGCCCAGGCACAGATGTCAATGGACAAGATTCGCGGCAAGATTTCAGATTATTCCACAGTAATCATATTTGCAAACCTTGCCGGAAAGGCAGGATGCGCCATATCCCCCCTTGTCGCAACGGCGGCAAAGGAGGAGGGGAAAAAGGTGCTCTCGTTTGCAATTATGCCTTTCAGGTTTGAGAAAGAGCGCGTCTTTTTGTCCGGCGTCTCGCTCAAAAGACTGCGCAAAAGCAGCGACTCTACCATAGTGGTGGACAATGATGCAATTCTTGAGAGCAACCCCGACCTTACCGTTAGCAAATGCTACGACATCACCAATTCGGCCATCATGTATGTTGTGAATTCGCTTCGCGCCTCATCGTTATCCAACGATGTCAACATACTCTCCACAAGCAAGGACTTGGCAGATGTCGAGGCCTCACTGAGAGACTCTATCAAAATGCTGTATGAGGATGCCCCACCGACGGCAGTGAGAAAGACGATGCTTTACGTCTTTGGTGCTGACAATGTCTCCGTTGGAAAGATAAACTCGATCACAAGCACGCTATCAGACATCTTCAATGAGCAGAACACGAGCGTAAGTCTTGCAACCACCCAGGGAGGTAAATCCAAGGTGGTTATGGTCACAGCAGTACAAGGAACTACAAAGTTTGACAGCTATGACCCGCTTGGAACAATACCGCAGGAGAACACACTTGACTGGGACGAGCCGGAGTCCAGCATAAAGACCGGGATTGAGTTATACCAGTTAGAATAAGTCTGAAAATCAGAATTTACTTTGATTTCTTGGCGGGTTTTTTTGCCTCAGCCTTTGGCTTTTTTGCCTCTTTTGCGGCAGGCTTTTCCTCACTTGCAGACGGTTTTTCCTCCTTTGGTTTTGTCTCCTGCGTTGCCTCTTCTTTGGAAGGCGCCTCAGGGGTTACATCAGGGGCCGACTCAGCTGGCGCTTTTTCTTTTTTCTGCTTTGATTTTTTGTCCGCCTTTTTGTCTCCCTTTTTCTCGTCTGCCTTTGGCTTTACGTCCTCCTCGTAAGGAAATATCATAACATATCCATCCTCTGCCTTTGCCATCTTTACTCGGATCTTTCTTGGCGGGCTCCTAATGCCTCTTTCCCACACCGCATGGCTCAGCTCCTGGTCTATCTTGATCTGCTCTGTCTTCATGTGGCGCTTTGCAAACTCTTTTATCATGTTTATTGCGCGTTTGGCACGCTGGTTGTTTGGTGATAGCCAAGCCTTGCCAAGATTAATTGTATAGACCCGCTCTGCTTCTTGCGACAAGTTATCCTACCTCCACGTCGGTCTGCCTCCACTGCCTTCGCTTTGGATTTGATCTGACCTGTCTTTTGGTCTTCAGTATTATCCAAGCCGGAACTGCAGAGTTCTGCTTTTTCTTTTTCAGCAGTCGTATTTTTCTTCCGGAGTGCTTTCTTGCCGCCATAAAATTTGAGGCAAGACACCCTCTTTTTAAATGAATCTGAGTTCACAGCAGGTCGTTCAGTTTGAAGATGTCCGCCATTTGCTTTAGGATCCTTGCGGAAGCGCCCCAGACCATCTTGTCCCGATAAGTGAGTTTGTACGCCTCAAAAAGCGACCTGTGTTCCTCGTTATCGTCAAGATCCAAAGTCCGCAGGAACGGGTCAAGCGGGATGTGAAGTATCTCCTCGACCTCCTCGTTTGCCCTCAAAGGCGGAATGCTCTCCAGAACCGACACAAATGGAACTATCGTAAATCCCGAGTTTCTCGTATGTACTGGGTAGAGCTGGCCGATCACGTGCCGGCGGGTAAGGCCCAGAGATATCTCCTCCAAAGTCTCACGCAGTGCAGTGTCCAAAAGATCCTCATCTGTGTCCGTAATCTTTCCACCCGGAAACGCAACCTCTCCCCCGTGCAGCATCATCGTCCGCGGTTTTTCTATCATTACGATGTTTGGCTCCCTGCCATAAATCACCACCATGACGGCAGCAGGCTTTGTGTTTTGTTCTTCTACCTGCGGCGCAATGTCTGATTTTAACAGGTTACGGATTTTCTCCAGTTCCAACAAAGTACAACTGCCGGCACCATAATTATGGATTTGTGGTTTTGAGTCTGGAACGAATGCATGCCAGGTTTGCAAGTCGTAGATTTATTTGCAGGCGCAGCATGTATTAGACTTCATACGCATCTGCCTCAATACGGAAAATTGCGTAATCTGCCGCCTCTTATCTTGTATGTGCAGCTCTTCAAAAGTTATAATCAAGTATATTTGAGATTATGCGAATGTCGATAAGGTACGAGATAAACCCACCGCGCGTCATCACAGACAGGATGCTTTCTCACAAGGAAGTGAAAGCGTCGCTAAAAAAAGTTCAAAAAAGAATCGGCGCGATAAGCAAGACTTGCGGCGGGATACACCTTACGGACTCTGTCCTCGGAGTCCCCAGGATCTCACCTATAACAACTGGTGCAATACTCCGCAACAGCGGACTTAGGCTCGATATTACCGCGAGCATCAGAGTAAGAGACAGAAACATCACCGCCCTGACCCAGTCTGTATACGACGCAATCTTGCTTGGTCTTGACGGCTTGCTAATACTAAAGGGTGATGAACCGCCAAGCGGTCCAAAGGACTCAAAGCTTGTTCCAAGCGAGGTTGTAAAACACTTCAAACATCTCGGGTTTGACAGAAATACGGATTTTTACCTCTCGCTTCCCGCAAACCCAGACTTTGACAAGATACAAAAAAAGATAGATGCTGAGCCCAAGGGCTTCATCACGCAGGTCATACAATCCCCAGATCAGGTGACACGTATTGTGGACCGCCTCAAGCCCCAGGGGTTCGATGTCATCCCGTGCGTCATGATCCCCTCTGAAAACAATTCAAAGTCTGCCAACATGCTCGGAATCGATTTTTCCGCATACAGAGACGAGGTGACAGAGTTCATATCCAAGATATACAAATCCGCCGGCGAGGTCCTCATCACATCTCCAAACGATTTTGCGTCAGCGCAGAAGACCCTTACAGAACTTAAACGGTTAAAAAGAAAATGACTCCACCACATACGATGGGGCAAAGACCTGACTTTCTTGATGCGCTCAAACACAGGATCCTTTTGTTTGACGGAGCTATGGGTACTGAGATTCAAAAATTTAATCCAAAGCCGGAGGACTTTCCAGATGGAAAGGACGGATTCAACGACGGACTGATTTTGACCCACCCAGAATGGATAAAAAAAATTCACCGAAGCTACCTTGATGCCGGCGCCGACTGTATAGAGACAAACTCGTTTGGCTCCAACAAGATAAAGCTCGACGAGTATGGATACGGCGATAGGACCGTGGAGATCAATCAGAAGACCGCTCAGCTTGCCGTGGAGGCGGCCTCGGAGTTTTCGGACAAGCCCAGATATGTGATAGGCAGTATGGGGCCTACGGGATTTCTTCCAAGCTCCAACGATCCGGACCTTGGGCAAAAGCCCATAGACGAGATAAGGGATGCATACAGGCTGCAGGCAAAGGGCCTGATACTTGGCGGTGTGGACGCCCTGCTGATAGAGACCAGCCAAGACATACTGGAGGTAAAGCTTGCAATAGAGGGGGCAAAGGATGCAATAAAAGAAACTGGGAAAAAAGTTGCGCTCATTGCAAACGTCACGCTTGACCAGTACGGAAAGATGCTTCTTGGCACAAACGTCCAGGCCGCATACACGACAGTATCAGATATGGGCATAGACGTGTTCGGTCTTAACTGCTCCACAGGCCCAATCGAGATGACCCCCAGCGTAAGGTGGCTCAACGAGCAGGACGAGCTGAACCTACTGGTGGTGCCAAACGCCGGAATGCCGGAGAACGAGGGTGGGCAGGCAGTCTACAAGATGACACCTGAAAAGATGGCAGAGGCACTAAAGGGCTTTGTTTCCAGGTACGGCAAAGTCAGAATCATAGGAGGCTGCTGCGGTACGAACCCCTCGCACATTGCGGCTCTGCGAAAAATAATCGATGAAACAGAGCCAACAAGTTAAGTATCCAAAAAATCAGAGAGATTATCACCATGAAGTACGCAAGAGTCAGCTCCGCACTCAAGGTAGTTGATCTAAAGCAGGATCCTCCCCCGCTAATCATAGGGGAGAGACTGAACACGCAGGGATCAAAAAAGGCAAAGCAGCTGGTGCTATCAGACGACTTCAACGGCCTCATCGATCTTGCGAGGGCCCAAGTCGAGGACGGTGCACACTGCCTCGATGTGTGTGTTGCAACAACAGAGCGCTCAGATGAGCTTGACTTTATGAAAAAACTTGTAAAGAGACTCTCGCTGGAGATAGACGCCCCGCTGGTGATAGACTCTACTGACCCGGCAGTAATAGAGACTGCGGTGAAACAGATTCCTGGCAGGCCAATCATAAACTCCATCAACTTGGAAGGCGACGGGAGCCGATTCCACAGGTTGGCCCCCCTGATGGCAAAGTACGGCCTTCCAGCAGTGGCGCTGTGCATCGGTCCAAACGGCATGGCAAAGACCCCGCAGGAAAAGGTAGAGACTGCCAGTCTCCTGTACGAGACCGGGAAAAAATACGGCCTCTCCGAGAACCAGTTTATTTTTGATGTTCTTACATTCACACTTGCGACCGGGGAGGCAGAGTTCGTAGACGCTGGAAAGAACACCATAGAGGGAATCAAGCTGGTAAAGCGGCGATTTCCAGAGTCATTTACGGTGTTAGGCCTAAGCAACATCAGTTTTGGACTTGCTCCTGCTGCGCGAAAGGTGCTCAACTCTGTATTTTTGTACCACGCCGTAAAGGCAGGCCTTGATGCGGCAATAGTAAACGCGCGGGAGATAATTCCGTACGATGAAATCGACGGAAAGGAGAGAAGGCTAGTCGAGGATCTGATCTTTAACACGCACCAGAACGCTCTTGCCGACGTCATATCCCACTTTGAGAATGTCAGTACAAGGGCGACGGAGACCAAAAAGGTCGATGTGGATCCCAGATGGCCTGCAGGAAGGCGGGCGCACTTTAGGATAGTCAACAGGCTGCGGGACGGAATAGAGAACGATGTCGTATCCGCAATCGCAGACAAGATACCGCAGGGAGGGATTATTGAGGAAAAGGACGGGAGGTACGTGATAAATGCCGCAAAGGACGTGACTCATGAGTCGGCAATACGGACACTCAACGACGATCTTCTTCCAGCAATGAAGGAAGTTGGCGACAAGTTCGGAGCAGGGGAGATAATCCTGCCGTTTGTTCTAAAGTCGGCAGAATGCATGAAGGCTGCAGTATCTGAGCTGGAAAAATACCTCCTAAAGGAGGAGGGCTCCAGCAAGGGCAAGCTTGTGCTCGGGACGGTCTACGGAGACGTGCACGATATCGGAAAGAATCTGGTAAAGACAATCTTTGAGAACAACGGCTACACAGTGTATGACCTTGGGAAGCAGGTCCCGCTGCAAAAATTTGTCGAAAAGATAAGCGAGGTAAAAGCGGATGCCGTGGGACTTTCGGCTCTCCTAGTGTCCACATCAAAGCAGATGCAATACTTTGTAGAGCATGCAAGGCAGAACAACATTACAATCCCCGTTCTGTGCGGAGGAGCTGCAATCAACTCCAATTACATCAACAGGATAGCAAAGGACGGGGGCATATACGAGCCCGGGGTGTTTTACTGCAAAACCATGTTCGATGGGCTCAAGGCCATGGACAAGCTGGTCTCACAGGAACGTGCAGGATTCATAAGTGAATGGAGGGGTAGGGTGGAAAAGTGGACCGAGACTAAGGTGCAACGGCCACAGGGCCAGATGCCGCATTCGGGCATAAAGCCTGTCACGCCGCCTTCACCACCATCGGTAAACAAGCAGATACGGCTAGGCCCAGATGATATCGATCTAGGCCAGGTCTGGGACTATCTTTCCAAAAAGTCGCTCTTTGTTCTCTCATGGGGCCTGCGGGGCCGAGGGATAGACAATCCGGAGGAGGAGGGAGAAAAGCTGCTCGTCGAGTGGAAAAAGAAGGTAATTGAGGGCAACCTCTTTGAGCCGCGTGTCGTATATGGATACTTTGCGTGCCACAACAAAGGCGGCAAGCTTGTAGTGGACCATCCGAGCGGAGAGGAGACAGTGTTTGACTTTCCAAGATCATCGCAGAGCAAGCACCTATGCCTTACGGACTATTTTGGCGAAAACGACATAGTGGCGTTCCAGTCCGTGACGGTAGGTGATAAGGTGCAGGGAATCATAGACCAGTGGAACAAGCAAGACAAATACACAGACGCGTATTACCTGCACGGCCTTGCGGTGGAGACGGCAGAGGCTCTCGCGGAGATGACAAACTCGCGGATAAGAGAGGAGCTCGGACTTGAGGGCAGGAGGGGGCTTCGATACTCTTGGGGGTATCCAAGCTGCCCCGATGTCTCGCAGCACCATCTGGTATGGAAGTTGCTTGAGCCGGAAAAATCCGGGATGACGCTCACAGAGGCAGGACAGATAATCCCAGAGCAGTCAACTGCGGCAATAGTCGTGCACCACCCACAGGCAGAGTACTTTGTGCTGTAGAATCGTACACTTGAAATAAATTATTCACGGTTTGCACTAGCGTAAGATCGGATTTTATGCAAAAACTAGGAGTTAGCAATCTTATTCGAGGTGCCACGTTCTTCCAGCACGCCGGAGTATCCATCGTATACATATTCATGCCGATTCTTGCTCAAAACCTCACCACGTCGATATTCGAAGTCGGCCTCACAATAGCATCGTTCTTTCTTGCGCAGATCCTCTCGAGCATGTACTTTGGCAGGGTCTCAGACACGCGTGGAAAACGCCTGGTGTTCATCAGGGCCGGGTTTCTGGGCTGCGCCGTAATGTTCGGACTACACTATGTGGTCGATGACTCACTTTACCTGCTGCTTGTAAGGCTCGGGTCTGGCGTTACAAGCGGAATGCTGGTTCCTGCCATGCTGGCGTACACGTACGAATCCGGAAAGGACAAGTCAAAGGTGGCGTCTGTGATCTCGTTTCACGCCCTCGGCTGGCTTGCCGGGATTGTGGGGGCAGGAATTGCAAACAATGAAAAGACCATATTTCTTATCAGCGCAGCCTTGTTTCTTGTAGGATTTGCTCTTACATCAAGGCTGCCAAACTACGAGATTGTAAAGGAGGTGAGTGCCACAAGGCAGGTAATTGTAAAAAACAAGTACTTGTTTTTGTCGCTTTTGCTCAGACATACGGGCGCTACTGCGGTCTGGACCATCCTGCCGCTCGTGCTCACCCAGACATTCGGGGCAAAGCTGTACGAGGTCTCAATCGTGTACGTTGCAAACACGGTGACTGCGTTTATTCTGATGAATCTGATGGGAACAAAGATCCACATAGAGAATACGACGAAGTTCAAGATTGGGGTTGGCCTTACCGTATTTGTGTTTGTGGGCATGTCACTTATGAGCAGCTGGTGGATGGCAATTCCCAGTATGGCCCTTGTGGGGTTTACATGGGCGTTCCTATACATAGGCGGAAGCATCCATCTGATGGAGAACAACCCAAAATCCACGTCAACCGGAATCTTCAACTCTACAATTTCCATCGCAAACGTCATAGGACCGGTAACGGCGGGAACGATTGCATTTTACTACAACGACATATCGGTCATGTATTTTGCAATCGCGATTTGTACTGTGGCGTTCATCATATCTCTAAAGATCAAAAAATAGATACACCGTTGCGCCCGCTCAGTTGCGACCTCGTCTGAGTTATCGCAGGCCCCACCTCGACATCACCCTATCCTCCAGTCTTTTGAAGATGAGTCCGTCGATTAGTATGCCAATAAGCATTATCACGATCATCATGGCAATTACCTGTGAAACATCGTTTAGCTGACGCCCAACGTTTAGCAGGAATCCAAGGCCCAGAAATGAGAAGAGTAGCTCCGCACCGATTACACCCCTCCATGCAAACGCCCATCCCTGCTTGAACCCAGAAATCATGTAAGGGAATGCTGCCGGAATTAGTACCTTTGTCATCAGTTGGCTTCCACGGGCGCCCATGTTTTGAGCGGCGGCAATATAATCCGGATTGATATTTTTGACTCCGGTGTACGTGTTTATCGTCACCGCAAATATCGCCCCAGCCACGGTCACAAAGATTATTCCTGCGTCTGTCAGGCCGAACCACACTATCGCAAGAGGGCTCCACGCAACCGACGGAATTGACTGAAGGCCGAGTACCAACGAACCGATTGTCTGGTTTACGGTCGGAACACGGGCCATAAAGACTCCGAGTATGATTCCACCAGCAATTGCAATTGCCAGCCCGATGATGAGCCTCCACATGCTTGTCCCAATGCCAAACCACAAAGTTCCGTCCACTGCCCCGTACCACAGGTCCTCGCCGACCTCAAGCGGTGATGGAAAGACGTTATCGTCCCATATTCCCGACATATCAAGTGCCTGCCACACCAGAACTATCCCTACGTAAAAGCCAATTTTCTTTGCAGCCGTGTTTGCCCCCAACTCACTCCACACCCCTTGCCTTTACCTCCGGCTTTAGCTCAGCCAAGATTTCCTGCTGGTATTGTTGGAGGCTTCCGTCTTCTGCAAGCCTTGGACGCTGGTGCTCTATCGGAATTATCTTTTTGATCGTAGATGGCCTGTGCGTGAACACGGCCACCTTGTTTCCAAGAACCGTCGCCTCAGAGATGCTGTGAGTTACAAACACTATTGTCTTTTTTGTCTTCTGCCAGATCATCTGCATCTCAACTAGCAAAAGGTCACGAGTTTGCGCATCCAGCGCAGCAAATGGCTCGTCCATCAAAAGGACGTCCGGATCCATTACAAGAGCCCTGGCTATGGCAACGCGCTGCCTCATCCCGGTTGACAGTTGAAAGGTGTACGAGTTTGCAAACTTGGTTAGTTGCATCATGTCAAGGTACCTATCTGAGATCTGCTGCCTTTCGGACTCGGGTATTCCCGCTATCTTCAGCCCGAATTCAACATTATCTCTCACCTTGAGCCACGGGAACAGTGCACCCTCCTGAAACACCAGTATCCTGTCGGGGCCAGTCTTTGTAATCGGCCGATTGTCCAAAAGTATCTGTCCCCCATCAGGTTTTTGCAGTCCGGCAACAATTCTAAGAAATGTGGACTTGCCGCATCCGGACGGCCCAACAAGGCATACAAAGTCGCCGTCCTCCACGGTCAGGTTTATCCCCCCAAGCGCTGTCAGCTTTTGGCCATCATGATCGAAATATTTTGTAATGTTTTTTGCTTCAAGCTTTGCCATCAGGTTCCCCCCAGCTTGGAGACGTTGTAAAACACATCGCCAAGATCATACCCGGAACGTCCAAGGTACCCAAGAGAGTAAGATTGCTCTGCAAAGGTGTGAATAGAGTCAGGGACGGTATCAGTCGTTATGATTATTTTTGAAAATGCCTCACGCATGATATTCTCCGGTACGACCTTGCCTGTATGTTTTTTGTAAAAATCAATAAAGATTTCAGGTGTCTCGTCGGGGTGTTCGTTGATCCACGTTACGGTTCGCTCGTGCGCCGCAATCCATTTTGCAGTCCAGTCAGGATGCTGCTCTATAAAGTCCACCCGTCCAATCAGGAGAACTGATGAAAAACGGTTGCCTTCCCATATCTCCTCTTCCTGAAACAGGCGTTCACCGCCAAGCTGTTCTACAAGCAGGGTCGCAGTAGGTTCTGGAACCCAAGCCGCATCGATGTCACCTTTTGCAAACAGTGTAAAGATCTCAGGGTTTGCGGTGTTGTACACTATCACGTTTCCCCCCCTTTCTGCAGGAACCAAGTCATTCTCAGAAAGATAAGTGCGTAAAGACACATCCTGTGTGTTTCCAATCGATGGGGCGGCCACCTTCTTTCCTGCAAGGTCGGCAGCTGTTGCTATCTTGGAGTCTTTTTGCACCACAAGACTTGCTCCATTAGCTGCTGCCCCAGACAGTATTTTGATCTTGTCCCCTCCCGACTGGACATAGCCATTGACAAGCGGGCCTGGCCCCACGTATGCAAGGTCGGCAGAATTTGCAAAAAGCGCCTCTATCGCATGCGGTCCGCTGTCCACTATCACTGTCCGTATAGGAATGTCTCCAAGGTCATCGGCAAACTCTCCATTTTCCATCCCCACGATAGGCACTGCGTGCAGTATGGTTGGGAAAAAGGCAACTCGGATTTCGCCGGAGTTTGCCTCCGTCTGATTGGCCATTCCGATGACAGCGGCAGATACAGCTGCGGCAGTTATGATACCGACAAGGACGAAAATTTTCATAAAACAGCGTTATGAAACTTCGGTTAAATAGTGATCGGATTTTAGCTCTAGCTATCTGTCTCAAATCAGTTTCCAAGTTTTTGAAACAAGTCCGTCCAGCATGACAGACGCAACAGCATCTCAGATCAGCACAAAAGATAAATGCAAAATATAGCGACGGAAAAGCTCTAATGAAACAAAAAGCAGTACTTGCTTTTTCTGGTGGACTTGACACTTCGGTCGTGGTAAAATACCTACAAGAAAAACACAACATGGATGTAATCACGGTCACAGTCGATGTGGGCGAGGGTAGCGACCAGAAAAAGATTGCTGCAAAGGCCAAAAACCTCGGGGTTCTAAGGCACTACAACATAGATGCCAAGGCGGAGTTTGTTGAGAAGTTTATCCACCCCGCAATCAAGGCAAACGCGCTGTACCAAAAGAAATACTGCCTTGCGACATCGCTCGCAAGACCGCTCATTGCACAAAAGGTATTAGAAATTGCAAAGAAGGAGAGAGTGAGCGCGCTTGCGCACGGATGCACCGGTAAGGGCAACGACCAAGTGCGCTTTGATGTCACATTTGGTTCAGGATCAAGCCTTCCGATAATAGCGCCCATTAGAGATTTGAATTTGGATAGGGCGACGGAATTAGAATACGCAAAAAGGCACGGAATCCCAATCGATACTGTGTCGAAAAAGTTCTCCATAGACCAAAACCTGTGGGGCCGCGCAATAGAGGGTGGCAACTTGGAGGACCCTTATGCAGAACCCCCAGATGATGCGTTTATCTGGGTTAAAACAAAGAACCTCCCGGACAGACCCCGTTACATGGAAATAGAATTTGAGGGCGGAATACCCATCGCCATCGACAAAAAGAAGATGAATCCCGTAAAACTTGTAGAATATGCAAACTTTGTGGCTGGCTCAAACGGGGTCGGCATAATTGATCACATAGAGGACAGAGTCGTCGGCATAAAATCGCGCGAAGTTTACGAGACCCCGGGCGCGCTGTGCATCATAGAGGCCCATTCCGACCTAGAAAAGATGGTCCACACAAAACACCAGAACAAGTTCAAGGCGCTAGTAGACCAGGAATGGGCATGGCTGGCGTATTCTGGGCTGTGGCAGGACCCACTAAAAAGAGACCTTGACAAGTTCATCGACAGATCCCAAAAGGTCGTCACCGGGACGGTAAAACTGAAGCTCTACAAGGGCGCGTTCCGCGTAGTAGGACGAAAGTCCAAGTATTCACTGTACAGCCACGACATTGCAACGTATGGAAAAGGATCGGCGTTTGATCAGAGAAAGGCAACAGGCTTTGTCGAGTTGTGGGGGCTGCAGACAACAGAAGCTAATAAATTAGCATACGAGAGGTGAAAAAGATCGTTATGAATTGCTTAGAATGTGATGCAACAATCAACATCCCAGAAGACGCTGCCGTCGGAGAGCTAGTCTCGTGCCCAGAATGTGGGGCGGACTTTGAAATCGCAAAGAAGGATGGCTCAAACGTTGAGCTAAAACCGGCAGAAAGTGTCGGAGAAGACTGGGGAGAATAGTTGGCCAGAGTCTGCATCGTATTTGATAGACTCAGACTGGAAGAGAAAATGCTTGGGGACCAGGCACAGAAGATGGGTCACGATACGTTTGCAGTAGACGCCAAAATAACCCAGATCAGCACCGAATCCAAAAGGGGCGACATTGACTTTGGCGATGTCGTGTTGGAACGCTGTGTGAGCTATTACCGCGGACTTCATTTCACAGCCTGCCTTGAATTTTTGGATGTGCCAGTAATCAACACCCACGCAGTTGCCGAGGTTTGCGGCAACAAGATGATAACGTCGCTCCTTTTGAAAAAGCACGGCGTGCCAACCCCAAAGACATACTTTGCATTCTCATCGGAGGAGGCAATGAAAATGGTTGAGCAGATAGGATTCCCCCTGGTAATAAAGCCCATAGTCGGAAGCTGGGGCCGTGGCGTGTTTCCCCTCAAAGACAAAGACACCGCCGAGGCCGTGTTTGAAATGCGCGACATAGAGGACGGCTCGCACGATAGGATATACTATCTTCAGGAAATGATCAACCGGCCGCCGCGAGACATACGCGCAATAACTGTGGGAGACCAAGTGGTGGCTGCAATGTACCGCAGATCCCAGGGCGGCTTTAAGACGAACATAGCTCTTGGGGGCGACCCAGAGATGTGCGAGATAACAAAGGAGATGGAGGATCTTTGCATAAAGGCCTCGTCCGCAGTCGGCGGAGGGATTCTCGGAATAGATCTCATGGAAGACAAGGAAAGAGGACTAGTCATCCATGAAGTAAACAACACGGTCGAGTTCAAGGGACTCTCAAGAGTTGCAAAGAAAAACATCCCAGAAGAAATGATAAGATTTGCCCTAAGCCACATTAGAAAATAAGGTTTCAAATCCCCGGAGCTGGAAATAAATATCGCGTTAGAAAGGACTGGGTATGTTAAGAGTAGGCGTTGTCGGAGCATCTGGGTACGTAGGCGGCGAGATGTTGCGCCTTTTGGTAACACACCCAAAGGTAGAGATCGCCATGGTGACATCAAGGCAGCACGTAGGGGATTACCTGCACAGAGTCCAGCCGGCGCTAAAGGGATTTACAGAGCTTACATTTTCAGAATTAGATTACGACAAAATGTCGGACAAGTGTGATCTTGTCTTTACCGCAGTGCCACACGGGACAGCAACGGAAATCGTAAAGGCCCTCTACGACAGAGGCCTCAAGGTAGTAGATTTGTCTGCGGATTACCGCCTGCACAACCAGGAAGGGTACACCAAATGGTACGGCTGGGAGCACCCACATCCGGACTATCTGAAAAAATCCGTGTTCGGGGTTCCCGAACTGCACCGTGAGCAAATCAAGAACGCTCAGCTGGTATCATGTCCAGGATGCATGGCAGTGACATCCATGCTTGCTCTAGCCCCGCTTGTAAAAAACAACCTAATTGACACAGACCATATAGTGGTCGATTCCAAGATAGGCTCATCTGGTGCAGGGGCAGGCAGCGTTGCAGGCACGCATCACGCAATGCGCTCAGGCGTGATCAGGCCCTACAAGCCGGCAAAACACAGACACACGGGCGAGATAGAGCAGGAGCTTAGCGAGATTGCAGGAAAGCCAATCAAGGTTTCAATGAGCCCTCATGCAGTGGACATTGTGCGAGGAATACTCTGCACAAACCACACCTTCCTCACAAGGGATGTCACAGAGATAGATCTGTGGCGAATGTACAGAGACATGTACAAGGATGAGAGGTTCATCAGGTTGATTCGCGACAAAAAGGGGCTGTACAAATTTCCAGACCCCAAATTTGTCGTAGGTTCTAACTTTTGCGACATAGGGTTTGACATCGACGAGGACAACCACAGGCTGGTTGCCCTGTCTGCTTCCGACAACTTGATGAAGGGTGCTGCGGGCTCTGCCGTGCAGAACATGAACATCATGGCAGGCTTTGACGAAATGGACGGACTGCGATACTCTCCGCTCACCCCAGTTTAAGAAATGATTACAATCAAGATTGGCGGAAGCGTAGTAGAGAATCTTCACCCGTCGACAATCCCAGATATCAAAAAGGTTGCAGAGCAGGAAGGCGTCATACTGGTACATGGTGGAGGAAAGGAGGTCACAAGAACCTGCGAGATGCTAGGAAAGGAGCCAAAGTTCGTAGTCTCTCCAAGCGGGATCAAGTCAAGATACACAGACAAGGAGACTGCCGAGATATTCACCATGGTGATGTCAGGCAAGATAAACAAGGCCATAGTCCAGATGCTACAAAAAAACGGCGTCAACGCAATAGGTCTTAGCGGAGTTGACGGCAGAATATTTGTTGCAGACCGAAAAGACAAGCTTGTAATCATAAACGAGAAAGGCAGGAAGCAGATGATTGACGGCGGATACACCGGAAAGGTGGCCGAGGTCAACGCGCCCCTCCTAAAGATGCTCCTTGACCAAGGATACACGCCGGTCATCTCGCCTATCGCAATTAGCCGGGAGTTTGACTTTTTGAACATCGACGGAGACAGGGCGGCAGCGAACGTTGCAGGGGCCATCAAAAGCGACAAGATCCTCTTCCTCACAAACGTTGACGGGCTGTTAATGGACGACAAGCTGGTTGAAAAGCTAACAAATGCAGAGGCAAAGGAGATCAGGCCAAAGATCGGATTTGGCATGGAAAAGAAGATACTTGCGGCGTCAGAGGCTCTAGATATGGGCGTAAGGGAGGCACTGATCGCCAACGGTCAACGGGAAAATCCTATATCCTCGGCAATTTCTCATCAAAGCTGCACGGTAATTTCAAAATGAGCGAAGATGATTTTCTTGGGAGTCTCTATCAGAGGTTTCCAGTAACAATTGAGAGGGGGGAAGGAATCAAAGTCTGGGATGTCAACGGAAAGGAATACCTAGACTGCATGGGCGGATACGGCGTAGCCCTAGTCGGCCACAGGAACCCACGCGTAGTGTCCGCAATAAAGGCACAGGTAGAGAAGATAATCACAGTGCACACCTCGCTTTACAACAAGACGAGGGAGGAGTTTCTGGAAAACCTCATCAAGCTGGCTCCAAAGGGGCTCACAAACGTGCACCTTGGAAACAGCGGGGCCGAGGCAATAGAGGCGGCAATCAAGTTTGCAAGAAAACACACCGGGAGATCAAAGATGGTGGCAATGAACGGATCCTATCACGGAAAGTCGATGGGGGCCCTATCACTTACGTTCAACCCAAAATACCGAAAGTCGTTCATGCCGCTAGTGGAGCCTGTCGAGTTTTCTCCTTTCGGCGACATCGATGCACTGCGCTCAAAGGTGGACAAGGATACCGCGTTTGTCATAATGGAACCCATCCAAGGCGAAGGCGGAATCAATGTAGCCCCGGACGGATTCTTGCAGGATGTCCGCAAGATCTGCGACGAGAGCGGAGCCCTGCTCATATTTGACGAAATTCAGGCCGGCCTTGGCAGGACTGGCAAGATGTGGGCATGCGATCACTGGAATACTGCGCCTGACATCATGTGTCTTGCCAAAGGGATCGCCGGAGGAGTCCCCATGAGCGCCACACTCGTAAAGCCAGACATACTTGCCTCAATGAGCAGGGGCGAGCATTCATCCACATTTGGCGGCAACCCACTATCATGTGCGGCCGGAGTTGCCACACTGCAGGCCCTAACGCAGGACGGCCTCATAGACAACGCAGCCAAGGTGGGAGCCCTGTTCAGAGACGGGCTCGAGAGGCTGAAGGAAAAACACAGTGTGATACGCCAGGTGAGAGGCAAGGGCCTTATGATCGGCGTCGAGATGAAGTTTGAGGTAAAGGACATATTATTTGACGGAATTGCAGAAGGCGTGTTACTGCTGTATTCTGGCCGAAACATAGTGAGGCTGCTGCCGCCACTCGTGATGACAGAGCAGGACGTCAACAAAGTATTAGAGGTACTAGACCGGTTATTTGTTAAAGAGGCGGAGAGAAGAAATGTACAAGGATAAGATAGACGACGAGATAATAAAGATACTAAGGGAGGATTCCAGGGAATCCTTTGTCGACATAGGCAAGAAGCTAAAGCTTTCAGAATCTGCCGTAAGGCGAAGGGTAAAGAACCTCACGGACAGCAAGTTAATCAAAAAATTCACAGTCGAGATAGGGGACCAGAACTCCACCAAGGCAGTTGTCCTAATATCGGTCGAATCGTCAATGGACACATCAAAGGTGTCTACGAGGCTGACAAAGCTTGACGGCATAAAGACAGTATATGAGATAACAGGCCAGTACGATATCGCGGTGATAATAGCGGCGCCCAACATCACCGAGATAAACTTTGCAATCGATCAGCTGCGCAAGATACCCGGGGTCTCAGACACGAACACTGTCATAATTTTACGCGAGGTAACTTAGCTCGAAAATCGAGCTTAAAGTTATGTTTTAAGCCTAAAATAGACATAATTTTTACGATATGTGCCGCTTCTAGTACGATTATCTTTATAACTGGCACCCACACCTACCAAATCTGCAATGAGCGACCCAAACTATTATGCGCATTTGTGGAACGAGTATGATAAAAAACCTCGAAAGATCCATGTGCTAGACAGCACACTCAGGGAGGGCGAACAGCACCCCGGCGTGACATTTACCAACAAACAGCGGATCCAGATTGCGTGGATGCTTGACTATTTTGGAGTTGACCAAATAGAGATATCCCCGGTAGTCTCTGAGGACCACTTTGAGGCCACAAAGACCATCATAAAGCAGGGGCTCAAAGCAGATATTGTAGCACATGTGCGAGCGCTAAAAGAGGACGTAGACGTTGCTCTAAAGTGCGACCCGAAGTGGACTGCCACATACCTTGGGATTTCCGACATTCACCTAAAGGACAAGCTTAGGATCACACGTGAGGAGGCCATGAGGCGTGCAGTTGAGACTGTAGAGTATGCAAAAGCCCACGGACTAAAGATGAGATTCACGGTAGAGGATGGAAGTAGGGCAGACCCGGAGTTTCTTTTGAAAATATGCAAGGCAATAGAGGAGGCAGGCGTAGACAGGATAAGCCTCCCAGATACAGTGGGGGTGATGAGGCCAAAGGGGATGTACAACTTTGTAAAAATGGTGCGCGAAAAGATCAAGGTGCCTTTGGATGTACACTGTCACAACGACATGGGCTTTGCGCTTGCAAACGCATTTGCCGGAATCGACGCAGGCGCAGAACAGATCCATACCACGATAGACGGGGTGGGAGAGAGGACGGGCATACCCGCGCTTGCTGAGGCAGCTATTGCCATAACATACCTTTACCGCTCTCCAAACGACTTTAGGCTCGACATGCTCATGGATCTCTCAAAACTAATTGAGGACTATACCGGGATAACCCCGTACGACTCCAAACCGATTGTGGGCGCCACAGCATACAAGCACAAGGCAGGAACCCACCTTGCTGCAATACTAAGAAACCCGGCCGCATACGAGCCCATACCTCCAAGAGTGGTAGGAAACAGGCGGAAGATAGTATTCGGCGAGCTGGCGGGAAAGACCGGCTCGGCATACCTTATGTCCATATTGGGGCTGGACAAAAACGACGAGCAGGCAAAAGCCGTCGCGCTTGGGCTTAAAAACCTACGTATGGGCGACCTCCTTGAGATCCCCCTTGACGGCAAGCTTGAAAGAAAGATAATTAATGACTCAAAGGGAAGTAAGGAATAGCCATGGTAAAATGTACAGAATGCGACTCCGATATCGCCATCCCAAAGGATGCCCTCGAGGGGGAACTAGTAACCTGTCCTGATTGCGGGGCGAGTTTTGAGATTGTGAAATCTTCAGGCGGATTTGAGCTAAAGCCAGCTCAAAGCGTTGGAGAGGACTGGGGTCAGTGAGCCCCCCAATATCGGTTCTTTACGACGCCATCCGACCAGAGGAAAAGGCCCTTGTTGAGGCCGCAAAGAAAAAGAACATCGACCTGGAAATGATAGACTGTAAAAACCTCGTAATAGATCTTGATAAAAAGACGGACTTTGGGACGGTCATACAGCGTTGCGTGAGCTACTATAGGAACCTACACTCAACGGCGGCGCTTGAGGGCGCTGGGGCAAACGTGATAAACTCGCTCCACACTGGAATCTATGCCGGAAACAAGCTGTTCACACACATGCTTTTAAAAAACATCGGAGTAGAGACGCCTTACGTCACAGTCGCATTCTCAAAGGACTCCGCAATAGGCGCACTAGACCGCCTTGGCTATCCGCGCGTCATAAAACCGACGGTCGGAAGCTGGGGCAGGATGGTCACAAAGCTTAACGATGGGGAGGCAGCAGATGCAATTATCGAACAGAGGGAAAAGATGTATCCTATTTACCAGGTCCATTTTCTTGAGGAGTTTGTGCAAAGACCCCCACGCGACATCAGGGCAATTGTGATCGGAGACTCGGTTGCCGGGGCCATATACCGCAATTCAGCAGGTGAGAACTGGAAGACAAATACCCATCTTGGAGGCACGGCGGAGGTCTGTAAAATCACAGCCGAGCTTGAGGACGTATGTATCAAGGCAAAAAATGCGGTGAAGGGTCAAATAGTGGGAGTTGACCTCATGGAAAGTAACGAGCGGGGGCTTATGGTTCACGAGATAAACAACACAACGGAGTACAGCAACGTAGCACGCGTGACAGGCGTGGACATTGCAGGCCTAATCTTAGAACATGCGAAAAACGCAGGAAAGTAGAAATGGATTCGTCATTTACAATTACACCCAGGTTCTCAATTAAGATACTCGAAAAGACGCTCAGGCTGTACACGCCGTCCCTTTCTGAAAAGCCCGTGGCCGAGTTCCTTGCCGACAAGTGCGACGACTTGGGATTTGAAAACATACACACCGACGAGGTCGGAAACCTGATTGCCCAGATTGGCTCGGGATCACCGCGGGTGCTTCTTTGCGGCCACATGGATACGGTTCCAGGAAAGATCAAGGTAAGAAAAGAGGGAGACTTTTTGTACGGAAGGGGTGCATCTGATGCAAAGGCGCCCCTTGTGGCCATGCTTCTTGCAGCTGCAACCATGCAGAAAAACAACGGCACCATAATCTTTGTTGGGGCAGTAGACGAGGAGGGAAACGCCACAGGCATAAAGAACCTGGCAAAAAAGAAGCTGGACATAGACTATGCCGTGTTTGGAGAGCCAAGCGGGATTAGAAATGTCACAATAGCGTACAAGGGGAGAATTGCCATAAACCTGAAGATAAACGCCGGTGACTCTGCTCACGCATCTGCCCCCTGGCTTGCAAGAAACGCGATAGAGGAGGCGCTGTTGTTTTCCCAGGAGCTAAAAAAGCACCTTGAGGAGAACCAAGAGGGCAAGTCGAAGGGAATGATGCTCACGTGCACGATCACCGAGATAAAGGGCGGCGATAGCCACAACGTAACACCGAAAGAGTGCACAACCACCATGGACATCAGAATACCGGTGACGATGAACGTAAAGATGGTAGGTGAAAAAATCGCGTCCAAGGTCACTGAGCTTGCGAAAAGGACCAATCTCGAAGCCATGTACTCAGTCATAGACGAAACTGAGCCTTTTGAAGCACCCATGAACTCACCGCTCGTACGCGCATTCACACTGGGAGTGATGGATGTCGAGCGCGTAAGGCCTTCACTGATTCGAAAGACAGGTACGGGGGATATGAACATCATAGGAACCCTGTGGAAGGTGCCAGTTGTCACGTACGGGCCGGGAGACCCGCACGCATCACACACCATGGACGAGAAGGTATCAATGTCAGAGTTTCTGCGCGGAATCGAGGTCATCAAGAACACTTTACACCACCTAAAGCGACTGCACGATTCAAAAAAAGACGGCTAATGCTCCGATTCATAGGTCTTGGCATAACAGGCGCGGACTCGCTCTCAGTCACGGCACAAAAAGCCATAAGCGATTCCGATGTGGTCTACCTTGAGCAGTTTACAAGCCCCATCTCTGAAAACGACGTACAGAAAATAAGGAGTTTGGTGAAGGGTCAGTTCAAGATGGGGCCAAGATGGCTCGTAGAGGACGGAAAGGAGATCCTAGATGCCGCAAAGATGGGCGATGTGTCACTGTTATCATACGGAGATCCATACATTGCAACCACCCACATAGAGCTGAGGGTGCGCGCAATGCAGGAAGGCATCAGCACAGGGACAATACACGCATCATCCGCTCTAACATCCCTGATTGGGGAATGCGGACTGCATTACTACAAGGTGGGCAAGACCGTCACCGTAATGAGCGGCATACCGTCCACTACTGCATACTATACAGCATTTGAGAACCTCAAGCTCGGAAACCACACCGTGATACTGCTAGAATACAATCAGAGTAAGGACTTTTTTTTGGACCCAAAGACGGCTCTGGAAAGCCTTCTAGCCTCAGAAAGAGAGCAGGTGCGGAAGGTTATATCAGGATCAACGTATGTCGTTGTCGCATCGCGTGTCGGACTTGATGACCAAAAAATCACTGCCGGGACCATATCAAGTCTTCTGTCCAAGGACTTTGGCAAGCCCCCGCACGCCATGGTGATTCCAGGAAGCATGCATTTTACCGAGTCCGACGCCCTCAAGATGTTTGCAGAGTGTCTTGACGCACCACAGGACAACACGTCCAAGATAGAAAAAATCTCAGCCCAGATGATGAAAAAATATGTGCCGATGGTCAGGCGCGCTCTAGAACAGATTGCGCCCCACTACAAAGACTCCAGAGAGTTCGCAGGAGTTCTCGAAAACGCCGAACTCTACATCAAGGACGCGGAGTTGTTTTTTGAGCAGGGAAAGGATGAGCTTGCAATACTGAGCATAGGCTATGCAGACGGGCTTGTCGATGCACTACGAATCGCAAAGGGAATAGAGCCTGAGCTAAGTTCATAGGCTACGTGCAACAACAGATGGAAAGGGTCACATTTTGGACATAATAGACAAGAAAATTCTCACATCTTGGTTCGTTTGCTCAATCACAAAAGAGGATCCCATGCAGCACTGTATAAAAAAGAACAACCTGCCCGAGGAGTACATCGCACAGAGGCTGGAGGTCCTGATAAAACACGGCCTTGTCACAGACAAGAAAGGCCAGCTTACAGGGTTTGGAAGAAGCGCTCTACGCGTGGTTCTCGCAGGGGGGGTTTTTGACATAATCCACCCAGGCCACATATACACTCTAGACGCGGCAAAGGCGCTCGGGGACGTTCTGGCGGTTGTGGTGGCAACTGACAATACGGCAGTAAAGATGAAAAAGAGAAGGCCGCTTCACAACGAAATCCTTCGACAGGAGTTGATTGACCACCTATCCATGGTGGACCTTGCCATTGTAGGAAAAGAGGGAGACATTTTCAAGACAGTAGAGCTTGTCAAGCCCGACGTAATAGCACTAGGTTATGATCAAGTCCACCAAGAAAAATTCATCACAGATGGATGCAGAAAGATAAATCTTGATGTCAGGGTGGCAAGACTCCAGTCCCCCGTTCCAGAATTCTCAAGCTCTAAAATAGAAAAAGAGTATGGAGAGGCAATACACGGAATTTAGTTGGGCAGAACACCGACAAAATAAAACAACACAGTATCTCATGCCACACTTTTCTCACACAAAAGCCTAAGGATATCACATGTGGCGTTACACAATTATCACGCCATATGCACTTTCCAGTTGCACAGGTACCACAGTAAGATCGCAGAAGTCAGGGCAGCCACATCTCATGGTGCGCCAAGCAAGTACTCGTAAAAGATGTTAGTGATATATTCGCATAGTATTAGAAAGGTACAGTATTAGACTAGCAAAGATTTAACTAGCAAAAAATTATTTTTAACATTTGATGAAATCCGAGTTTGACCAAAATCTTATCTATGTTACAGATAAGGAGCAGCAAGACTTGCAGAAGACGAACTCCAACAAGGTTGCCAGAACGCGCAGGTCGAGATACCGCTCAGAGATAGGCATAATATCGGACATGTTGACGGCGATCTCAAACTCGGGTAGGGGCGGCATTGCCGTATCCGCAATAGCAAGAATTGCAAATGTGTCTTACAATTCCGTAAATGAGAAATGCCAGAAACTGATTGATGCTGGGCTGATTTCGTATAAAAAAGGCGGCAAGAACAATACATTCCGCATCACGGAAAATGGGATTGAGTTTCTCGCGCAAGTTCTCCAGTTCACAGAGACTGCCAAGTCCATGAACATTCGGTACTAGCTACGGTGAGCATACTTGTCAGAAACCGAAGGCGAGCCATCCAAGTTCATTCGCGATTTAGACGAGAGGGCAAACATACTTGTCCTTTACGAGGACATAGAGTATTCAAGGTCGCTGGAATTCTCATTCATACGTAACGGGTTGGAAGACGGACAAAGAGGCATCTACCTTTCACCTCAAGATGCGCACAGTTCTGAGAAATTGATGGGCATGCACGGAATAAAGCCCAAATTCTTCAAAAATGAGTCCCTCTGGGTACTCAGCACTTCGAACAAGAAAAGAGAGCATATCATAAAGACAATAGACGATTTTGTCAAAAAGCAGCGGTATCTCACGCGAATTGTTCTACAACACGACATGTTCTCTCCGGAGCAATATGGGGATCTGTTATTGATAGAAAGCTTTCTTGCCAGCAAGTTTGAAAAATCCGACATATCCATAGTTGTCAGCTACAACGCCGAGTTTCTCTCCGATGCGTCCCTCATGCAAAAGATAATCAATCTTCACGATCACGTCGTTTTTGCGCCAACCTTTGGGAAGGGTCTGGTAGTAAAGATGCGATGAGCAACACATGGTGCCGTTACTGGTTAGTCTTTTGTAGCCAACCGGAGTGCCACCGGCCATACTAATTTGTGATGAGTCCTAGAGGTCGTAATTTCTCAGCACGTCGATTCCGATGTCAAACATTCCCGAGTTCTTCTGGCCTACAAGGTAATCAAGATAATCGGAATCAAGATGCACGACCTTGAAGATCTTTACTGTGTAGTCACCCTCGAAGATCTTTGTAGTCTGCTTGTCCGTCACATCCAAGACTCGGAACCGGTACTCATAATGCCCATCCTCGCTTACCTGAACCTGCGCAAAATGGACCGGGCTGTTGCCCTGATAAATCTGGATCACCACAGGGTAATCTGCTGCGTGGCTCTGTATGTTTCCCTCAACAAACCCCCAAGGAAGACGATTATCTGACGGAATGCTCATCGGTATTACAGTCTCCTGGATAAGCAAGATATCTCCCCCTGTTTCCGCAAATGAGCTAGCCGGAAAGAGCGATGCCAGTGCCGCAAGTGTCAGTATTGCTCCGAGCCTAGTCACCATCAAGCTGCCCATTCGCTTATCGTATATTAGAGTGACTAATAATTCGTCGCACGTATGCGCCACGCACACAGCCGTACACAATATGACCGGTTACAGCATAGTACCAGCCAAACTCAGATTGCGCAAGATTGTCAAAAGATCAGCGAGTCACTTTGACGCCGTTCCAGAACGCCACGTGATCCTTTATCTGCTTTGCAGCATCACTGGGCTCAGGATAGTACCAGGCGCAGTCCTTGTTGGTCTTTCCGTTAACCTGCACAGAGTAATAGCTTGCAACCCCCTTCCAGCCGCAGAACGTCTTTGTAGCCGACTCTGTGAAGAATTCTTTTTTGATTGATCCGGGCGGGAAGTAATGGTTGCCCTCAACAAGAACGGTTTGGTCGCTTTCTGCAAGTATAGTATCATTCCACACTGCCTTCATCTTGATCCGCTCCCCGGCTTTGAGAACAAGACGAGGGCAAAATAGTCCTGCTTGTCGGTCCAGATTCGCCTGATTTCAAATCCGGATCTTTTTGCAATCCGCTTTATCTGCGGGATCGTGTACTTGTGAGAGTATTCGGTGCGTATCCTCTCCCCTTTTTGTAGATTAACTACCAGGTCCAAGCTGCTTATGCATACCTGCTGCTCGGACTTGGATTCAAGGTGCATCTCGATTCTTTTTTCCTTGGAATTGTAAAAAGCCACATGTTCAAACGAATCCACCTCGAAATCCCCACCCATAGACCCGTTTATTCTGCGGAGCAGGTTGAGGTTAAACTCCCTTGTCACGCCAGCAGAGTCATTGTAGGCTGCCTCCAAAACCTTTTTTTCCTTGACAAGGTCCACCCCCAAAAGAAACAGGTCTTGCCCGCCCATAGATCCGTTTATCACCTTTAGGAAGTCAAGGGAGCTCTTTTGATCAAAGTTACCTATGCTTGAGCCGAAAAATGCAATTATTTTATTCCCCCTCAAGGTTTTGATGTAATCAAGACCGCTCTCATACTGATCTACTATTCCAGTTATGTGTAGATTGTCAAACTCGCTTTGGAGCCTCTCGCTGCTTTCCTTTACCACCCCAGATATGTCAATTGGATAATACTCGATTTTGTCCTGCCCCGAAAGTGCGTCAAACAGATGGCGCGTCTTTACCGCAGACCCGCTCCCAAGCTCGACGATGATATAGTCCTGCCCAAGATGGTCTTTGAGATTCCCCTTTATTGACGACAGAATCTCCAGCTCCTTTCTTGTCGGATAGTACTCTGGAAGGCCACATATGCGCTCAAACAGCGCGGAGCCAGCATCATCATAAAAGTACATCGACGGTATGAACTTGTTTTTTCTTGTAAGCCCGTAAACCACATCTTCTGAGAAATCCCGTTCTTTGTTTGCCTTGGATTTTACAAGAAAACAGTTTGGGGCCAATTGTACTTTGACATACCTGTTTGTATTTTTGGTAGTATTTTTTTTCATAAGCTGTTTTTTACCAATAATTTCCGACTATCAGTTTTAAATCTTCACCACCATATAGAAACGTAGAAAGACACAGAAACACATGAATAGTAAAAACAGGCATTATCACTAAATGCTCTCAACGTACTCGATAGCAGACCAATTTATGGCTCTGCGTGCAACCACGCTGTCCCTTGTTGAACATCTAGAAATGGACGACTATACGGTTCAGACTGCTCCCTACGTGAGCCCGCCAAAATGGCATCTGGGGCATGTAAGCTGGCTCTTTGAGATGCTTTTGGAGCAAACGGATAAAGACTATCGCGTGTACGATCCGGAGTTTCTAAGTTACCTAAACTCATATTATAACAAATTCGGCCAGCAGCATGACAAGGCAAGCAGGGGAATAGTCTCAAGGCCCACAACCGAGCAGATTCTCACGTACTATGAGGCAATAACAAAACGCATGAATGAGTTCCTCAAGTCAGACATCGATCTGCATACAAAAAAGATCATAGAGCTTGGAATCCACCACGAATGCCAACATCAAGAGCTTCTAGTTTACGACCTGCAACACATATTGGCAGAAAAATACAGGCCAAAGACAAAAAGGCAGATGCCAAGGCCCGCAGGGGTAAAAAGAAAACAGATTTCCATCGAGGGCGGCATATACCAACTCGGATATGGTGGAAGTGAATTCTGTTATGACATAGAGATGCCAGAGCACAAAGTATACCTTAACAACTACAAAATAGACTCGTTTCCGGTCACTGCCGGACAGTACATCGAATTCATCGAGGCTGGCGGATACCAGGACTACAAGTACTGGCTATCCGACGGATGGGACGCTGTACAGAAGAATAACTGGGAGGCACCCATGTACTGGTACAGGAATGATGATTCATGGTACGTTAACGACTTTCTTGGGGCAAGAAAGGTGGACCGAGACGAGCCAGTCTGCCATGTCAGCTTTTACGAAGCAGACGCATACTGCAAGTGGGCAGGAAAGCGTCTTCCGTCCGAATCAGAGTGGGAAAAGGCAGCGGTTTGGAACGAGCAAAGCAACATCAAGACAACGTTCCCATGGGGAAATGAGATCCCCTCAGAAAGACGCGCAAACCTGCTAGAGTCATACTTGTGGGGTCCCGCCCCAGTAGGATCATACCCAGAAGGATCAAGTCATTATGGCTGCCACCAGATGATTGGGGACGTATGGGAGTGGACGTCCTCAGAATTCGTAGGGTATCCCGGCTTCAAGTCAGGCTTTTCAGAATACAACGACAAATGGTTCACAAATCAGAAGGTGCTCAGAGGAGGCTCCTTTGCCACCCCGCAGATCTCAATCAGGGCAAGCTACAGAAACTTTTTCAGGCTTGACGAGCGTTGGCTGTTCGCAGGGTTTAGGTGCGCCGAGGATGCTTAATCTAGGTGTATTCGTATCGCGACGGCATCCCCGTTTTTGAGACCTGTCTTTTTTCTAATACACGCAGCGGATATCAGCTCGATTACGGAGAGATCGTGGTGGGTCCTCTCAAGCAATATGAGCTGGCAGGGGATCTTGTCGTTTAACGTACACTTGTAGCACCTCACCCAACCGTACGTCCTCTTCCCGTCTGAAAACCCCGCTATTTGCACCCCATCCATATTGCTTACCTGCCGCATCGTCTCTACGTGCTCCTTTTTTTCCAGTTTGACATTCAGCGTTCCTGGAAACGGGATGTATCCTATTTTTGCCTTGAATTGCTTTGTGTATCCCTTAAGCGACATGTAGTAAGCCCCCTCACCCATCCCAGACACGAGGGTTCCCCGCAGTGAGATCTCCGACGGCACCGACTCAAGGGCTGACTTTAACAGGTTGTAGAGGTCTGAAATCTGGTCGTATCCCTTCTGCGTGAGCTTTACTGAGACCCTGCGGCCGCTCATCATTCTCTGGATGAATCCGCCCTCTTCCAAGTCCAAAAGATGTTTTGAGGCAGACTGCTGTGATTTGCGTATGTTCTTGCCAAGTGAAGAGGTTGTGATTGAAATAAAATTGTGTTTGGCTCCCCTTGAGAGGAGCTCAGTTAACGTTATCAGATGCTGGATTTTCAGCTCAGACATTTGGTCTATGCAACGCCAAGTTCAGCAAAGGTCTTGAGCGAAATTCCCTCACGGTTTGTGAGGTTGGCAATCCTGTGGCCAATCACACACTCAATTCCTGCTTGCTTTGCGCCATCTACCAGTCTCTGAGTCACTATCCCATCTAGAATTAGGTACTTGATGCCAGACTGCACCGAGAGTTTTGAAACAAGCTCGCTTATTGGTACCCTGAACACTTCGTTTTTGCTTGCGTCAAGGCCAATTGCTTCCAGTGTTTCGTTTATTTTGGAGAATGTCTTTTCCGCAATCTCTGCCATAGGCTTGTCGTTTGGATCAGACAAGGTAGGCTTGGGTTTTGGATTTCTCATCTCCTCGAGTGTATCTCGTAGAATGTCGGTGATTTGCTGAGGTGTCAGCTCCTCTACCTCCACTCCCTCTGGTGCTCTGTGTATGATGTCAATGTCTACTACGCTCTTTAGCTCCTTTAGGATGAATCCGCCTGCTCTGTCCCCGTCAATGAATGCGATTACCTTTTCCTTTGTGTCGCACAGGTCCTTGATTGATTCGTCGATTCGCGCGCCGTCGATTGCAAGTGCATTGTCTATTCCAGCGCGTATCAGATTGATTACATCTGCTCGACCCTCAACTAGGATTATCCATGTTGAGTCAAAGACGCCTGTGCCGCATGGAAGCCTTCCCCTTCCGTACGTGGTCAGTTTTCCTGAGACGGAGGTGCCTGCGTGGATGTCCTTTAGCATTGTCTCGCCTTCCGAGATTGTCTTTGTGGCCCACTGCTGCTTTATCTCCTTGGCGCGCTTGATGATGTCGTCCTTTTTTGTGGCGCGCACATCCTCAATTGCGTTCAGCTTGAATTTGCAGTCGAATGGTCCCACTTTGTCGATGCTTTCGATTGCTGCGGCAATAAGTGACGCAGTGTCGACATCGGTACTCATCGGGATCAAGGCATCGCCTGTGGTTGTGTTCGTAGTAGAAGATGTCGTTACCTCGATTCTGCCAACCTTTGAGACTCGTTGCAGCTCATTCAGATTCATTTCCGGGCCTAGGAGACCTTCCGTCTGCCCGAAGATGGCACCGATTATATCTGCACGTTCAACAAGTCCGTCAACTTCAAAGGATAGCTTAACGTGATATTTGACAATTCCTGTTTGCGGCAATTGTAATTATACCTCCTAAATATCAATAATTGGTATTTTCAGGTCATGGATATAAGTGCTTATACGGACGCCCCGGTAAACGCGTACAGCCGACGCTAGCCTGAAAATTAAAAATGAAAAAGTATTGGCTTATTCGGTGCTAAATGAGTGACCGCAGGAGCAGGACTTGGTAACGTTTGGATTGTTTATCTTGAATCCTGAACCCATGAGGCTCTCGATGTAATCGATGTTTGCCCCCTGAAGGTGTTCCTGGCTGTAGCTGTCTATCAGAAGCTTTACTCCGGCCTCTTCTATGACGGTGTCGTCCTCTTCTGGCTTGGTCTCAAACCCCATCCCGTAGGAGAGTCCTGAGCATCCGCCGCCCTGAACATAGACGCGCAGGTATTCTGGCTTTTCTGCCTCCTCCTTCATGAAAGAGAGAATCATCTCTGCTGCCTTTGGTGTGACCGTCACTAGTTTTTGTGATTGTTCGGTTGCCATGTTTGTTGTTGCCTCTCCAAATTATAATAAGCTTTTGACACAAAATACACTAGGAATAAAGAAAAATTAGGTGTAGCTTATTTTTTTGACTTGTTTACAAACGCAGTCATGCGTTCTGTGCGGTCCGGATCAGTAAAGCAGTTTCTCCAAGCCAAGAGCTCCACTCCAAGGCCGGTCTCAAGATCGGAATTTCGTCCCCTGTTGATTGCAAACTTTGACATCCTCACTCCGAGGATGGAGTTTGCCGCAATCTGCTGAGCCATTTTGTTTGCCTCTTCCATCAGGGATGCAAGCGGTACCACATGGTTCACAAGACCTATCTCTTTTGCCTCGTCTGCCTTTATCATCTTGCCAGTGTAGACAAGCTCCTTTGCTTTTGCAATTCCGACTATCCTCATCAGCCTTTGGGTTCCTCCCCATCCAGGCGGGATTCCGATTGTCACCTCAGGCTGTCCGAGTTTTGCAGTGTCTGACGCGATTCTAATGTCGCACGACATCGCAAGCTCACAACCGCCTCCAAGTGCAAAGCCGTTGATTGCCGCAATTGTGGGTTTGGATACCTCCTCCACTGTTGCAGTCACCAGCTGCCCAAGCTTTGCGTATTCTACTGACTGATCAGGTGTGATTTTAGACATGTATTCAATGTCAGCACCAGCCGAGAACGCCCTGTCGCCTTCGCCAGTAAGGACTATCACCTTTACTTCTGTATCTAGGTCCAGCTGCTTGAAAACGCCGATTATCTCATGGGCGACATCCATGTTCATCGCATTTAGCTTGTCAGGCCTGTTGATTTTGACTGTAGCAATTCCGTCCGCTTTTGATGTTGTAACTAAAGCCATGTCTGGATCGGACTTTATGCTTGAAATAAATGTTATCTACTGCTGCTTGCCCCATTGAGCAAGTGCAGCAGCTGCGGCGACCCAGCTTCTGATGTCATCATACACCGGGACACCCTGCTTTTCAATCAGGGCTGACACCTTCGCAGTGTACGGACCTCCGTTGCCGCCTACAAGAATTGGCTTCTTTTTCTGCCTTGAAAATTCGCCAAGGTAATCTATGATGGTTTCCTCCAGCGGATCATCTTGGAAAACGAACCAGGGCATGACGATGTCGATATTAGGATCGTCCATGAACTTTTGTATTGTATACCTGTAGTCGTCCGCGTTTGCGCCCCCTGTGACGTCCACAGGGTTTCCTTTTCCGATTACGTATGTAGGAGGAAAGTGTTCCTTCATTTCTTTGAGTGTCTTGGGCGTCACTTTTCCTAGCTCAAGCCCCAGCCTTTCAAAGTGGTCTATCCCTCCAATCATTGGACCTGCTCCGTTGCTGCACATCGCAGCCCGGTTGCCTTTTGCCGGGGGCTGCCATGCAAGCGCCTTTGCAGCGGCGGCCAACTCCTGATAGCTGTCAACTGAGATTATCCCGGCCTGCTTGAAGGCGCCCATGATTATTGCGTTTGAGCCCCCTAGTGAGCCAGTGTGCGATGCCGCCTGTTTTGCGCCCGCCTCTGTCCTTCCGCTCTTCCATATCAGGACAGGTTTTTTCTTCTCCTTCATGACGCGTTTTGCGGTGTTGATAAACTTGCGGCCATCTCCAAACCCTTCAACGTAAAGCACGATCACCTTTGTTTGAGGGTCGTTTGCCAGATACCATATCATATCTGCCTCGTCAACGTCAGAGCGGTTTCCATAGCTTATCATCTTTGAGAGGCCAAACGAGTCAGCAGTCTCAAGGAAGCTTATTCCCATCGTGCCGGACTGGGACAAAAGAGCCACATTTCCAAGCTTTGCGCGAACCATTCTTTCTTGGCCCTGGAATGCGCAATCGAGTCGGTTTGCCGCATTGAACATTCCAATGCAGTTGGGCCCGATTATCCTGATCTTGTTCTTTAGGGCAAGGGACTTTATCTGAGCCTCATAGTCTGCCCTCTCGCCGCCGAGTTCCTTTCCTCCCCCAGACACAATCACCACGCTGTGTATTCCTTTCTTTGCACAGGCTTCAAGTATTGGCGGCGTTACGGAAAGATCAACGCACACTACTACAAGATCCACCTTGTCAGGGATTGCCTCAAGTGAGGGATAGCATTTTAGTCCGAGAATTTCGTCAGCCTTGGGGTTTATCGGGTACACCTTGCCCTTATAGTCATGCTTTGCGAGGCTGTCAAGCACCGAGTTCCCAACTTTGCCGGGGGTCGCAGACGCGCCGACTAGCGCAACCGACTGCGGCGTGAAGAACGACTCCATGAATGAGTCGTCAGGCTTTGCCTTTGAGATTGCATTCTTGTTTACTTGCTTTGCCAGTATTATTTTTGCATCCACCACAAAGTACGACTTTGGGTATACCACCACGGGGTTAAAGTCGATGCTGTTGATGTATGGTGCATTGTCGACTCCCAGTTTGCTGATCTGGACCAGTGCCTTTGCCAGCATATTCATATCAACAGGCTGGCTACCCCTAAATCCCTTGAACAGTTTGGATGACTTTAATTCGCCAAGCATGGACTTTGCGTCAGCGGTTGTAATCGGAAGCATTCTGAAGGACACGTCCTTGAAGACCTCGGTCATGACCCCTCCAAGTCCGACCATCAGTACCGGACCGAACTGCGGGTCTACCTGCAGTCCGACTATGAGCTCAATTCCCTTTGGAACCATCTTTTCCAAAAGTACTCCTTTGACCTCCACCCCCTTTTTCTTTGAAAGTCGCCCATACATGTCGTTGAATGTCTTTTTGACATCGGCGTCGTTGTCAAGTCCCACCTTGACCCCGCCAACGTCCGTCTTGTGCAGAATCTGTGGCGAGACTATCTTCATTACCAGCGGATAGCCGATTTTTTTGGCAGCCTTTACTGCCTCGTCGGCAGATCTGACTAGCGCGTATGGAGGCACTTTGACCCCATAGGTCTTTAGGATTGATTTTGAAGCTTCTTCGGTTATAACTTTGTGACTTGTTTTTGTTGTCTCCTCGAATATTTTCTGAGTGGAGTTCATGACGTGATCGACAACCGACTAATTTGCTATATTAAACTTTGGCAAGAAGATCAAACTCCGATCGGAAGTTTTTGTAGAATATGCCCATGTTTTCCTGAATCATGGGTATGTTGGTCTTGATCTCAGATATGGTCCTCTCCGGATCAAGGTACGGAAGGTCCAGGTTTTCTTTGGTGTTCTCAAACCAAGACTTGATCATCCCTTCATCCACCTCAAGGTGAAACTGCACTGCGATGGCGCTTCCGTAGCAGAATGCCTGGTTGTACAGATCAGAGTATGCCAGTCTTTGGGCGCCCTCAGGCAGGTCAAACGTATCTCCGTGCCAGTGGAACACGGAGAGCGGATCAGACATGCCGTCGAAAAGTCGCATTGTAGATCCTTTGTCCACGTTTACGTTGTGATAAAATCCGATCTCTTTTTTCTTCCCCGCATATACTCTGGCACCAAACGCCTTTGCTACCAACTGCGAGCCAAGGCAGATTCCGAGCACCGGGATGTCTCTTTGCACGGCGTGTCGTATCAGCCCCATCTCCTCCTTTAGGTACTGATGATCATCGTTTGCGCTTTCTGGTGCCCCGAGCACCAGCACCGCGGCATGATCCAGTTCTGGAATTTTTTCTTTTTTTGCAAACACCACATCCAGTGAAAAGCCGTCAGACTCCAACAGGCGTCCAAGCGAGCCGGGGCCTTCAAGCTGCGCATTCTGTATCACGAGTATCTTTGGCATCACGTATCGCAGACCGTTTTTTGGTTCATCATCTGCAGGAACTCAAGTCCCGAATACTCTTGCGTGGTCAAGACGGGAATGAATCCTATGATAGAAGTCTCTGTCGTGGCATGCACGCGCATCTTGTTTCCATCAATCCTTGTCACGTCGGTTCCACCCATCTCGGTATCAAGGAACGAGAACATCATCTCCGCTATTCTTCTATCGTTTGCGGAGAACTTGCCGCTCATCTGCGTTATCGTCTGCGGCGGTATGTTCGCCCCACCCGTGCTGAACGTGCCGATGTTCTCCTTGTCGTATATCATCGTGACGGAATATGACTTTAGGTTTGCAGGATATTGGGACGGGTTACACACGTCAATTTTGCCCCCAAACATTACTGAAAGATAATCAAATGCCCCCTCTTCGTGCCACCGGAACTGCAGGTCATTTACCGAAAGTGCGCTCATAGACGAATATGCAGCAGTTGCAACGATTACCGCTATTGCCGCCATTGCGACCACGGTGTGCTTGTTTGCCATAGAGAGCCTAGAAAAAAGCTCAATTTTAGGCAATGGTGAAAATGAAAAAGTGAGAGGAGTTTATGGCCAAAGGCCTTTAGCGTTGAATGCTTCTACTACTCGCGATACTGCCAGAACCATCGCTGCACGCCTCATGTCGATTTTGTGCTTTTTGGACAGCGCAAGCGTGTCTCGGAATCCGCGCGTTATGTGATCTTCCATCTTCTTTGCGACCTCATCGAACGTCCAATAATATCCCATGTTGTTTTGCACCCATTCGAGGTACGAGATACAGACGCCGCCAGAGTTTGCAAGTATGTCGGGAAGCACCATTATCTTTTTGCTGTAGAGAATCGGATCCGCCTCTGGCAGGGTCGGGCCGTTTGCCGCCTCGCCGATTATCTTGCACTGTAGTTTCTTTGCAATGCTCGAGTTAATTTGATTCTCAAGGGCTGCCGGAATCAGGACGTCACACTTTGTTGTGAGTAGTTCCTCCGTAGAGATCTTCTTGCTTCCAGGGTAGCCTACCACCGAACCGGTCTTGTTTTTGAATTCAAGGACCTTCTTTGAGTCCAATCCCTTTGGATTGATTATCGAGCCTGTGGAGTCGGATACTGCGATTATTTTTGCGCCCATCTTCTCAAGGTATTCGGCTGCAAAAGTTCCAGCGTTGCCATATCCTTGTATGACAACCTTGGCTCCGCGCAGCTTAAGCCCCATCGTTTTTGCCGCCTCGCGGATGCAGTAAGCACACCCAAGACCGGTAGCAACGTTTCTTGCAAGCGAGCCCCCAAGCGCTATCGGCTTTCCAGTGATGACTCCCGGCTGGTTTTCCATGCCAGATAGTTTGCTGTACACATCCATTATCTGTGCCATCTCCTTTCCTGTCGTGTACACGTCAGGTGCAGGAATGTCTTTCTTTGGGCCTATAATCTCAGATATTGCAAACGCAAATCGTCGTGTCAGCCTTTCAAGCTCGTTCTCGCTCAGCTTTTCTTTTTTGGGATTGACGTAAATTCCGCCCTTGCCCCCTCCAAGTGGGACATCGACCACTGCACACTTCCAGGTCATCCAGGCAGAGAGTGCCTTGACTTCCTTTTCCATGTATTCGATGCCGCCTTCGGGGTTGAAGAACCGGATGCCTCCCTTGTATGGTCCCCTGTCGTTGTTGTGTTGGCTTCTAAATCCCATAAAGACGCGGATCTTTCCGTTGTCCATCTTTACAGGGAGTTTTACGCGCAACAGTTTGTTTGGTTCTGCAAGATAGTCCCTCACGCCCTTGTCGATTTTCAGTATTGAGCAAGCATCGTCAAGTTGTTGAAGAGCATTCTTCCATGGATCTCCCTGAACCAAATTGATCGAGATCTTCTGAAGTCGGATTCTATTTAAGTTTTTGAAAAACGGTTGAGCTAAAATAACAGATCAAGCCATACACCTCATGAGCTCAGACAGTCTTGCAGAGCTACAAGACCACAACTACATCAATTTGGAGACATATAGGAAAAGCGGGCTGGCTGTTCGCACCCCCGTATGGTTTGTCATATTTGACGATCAGATTTTCATAGTTACGACAAAAGACACTGGTAAGGTAAAACGAATCAAGAATAATACCGATGTTAAAATCATGCCGTGCGGGATCAGGGGGGAGCCAAAGGGCGAATGGATTCCGGCAAAGGCAAGGTTTGCAAGCGAGGAAGAGGCGGAAAAAGCCGTCCTGTTTAGGAATAAAAAATACGGGTTTAGGGCAAAGATGGTGAGCCTGTTCCTAAGAAATGGCGAGCCCAAGGTAATCGCAGTCAAGCCCTGAGACTATAGGTAGACTATTTTCCTGTTGAGCTGCCGCTCTAGGTTTTGCACCACGCAGTACAGGGCAGTCATGTTTGCCTCAAGGTATGTTGATAGACAAAACAAAACCCCGTACCGCTCCCCGATTCTGGTGACAAGGTTGTTCCTTTCCAGGCTGGCGATGTGATGCTGCACGGCCTTGTAGTCAAGATTCATCACAGTTGAGATCTGGTTTATGTTCATGGGTCTTTCTGCCAGCAACTGAACGACCCGCAGCCGGGTAAATCCACCTCTGGTGCTGGCAAACATGTACAGGAGCAATCTTTGTGCGTCACGATCCGGCTTGCGCGTTACCGATCCTGACCTGCTTTGAATCATCTGGCGGATCTGCACTAGTTTTTCCTTGCTCATGTGCTCATCAAAAAGAGTAGGTTTTGATTTAAAACGGTATTTCCAAATCAGTTCCAATTTAATCCCAAGTCCTGAGGCTGGGAAACCAACCAACGCTTAAATTGTCAGCACGGGGAGTTGAAAACATCATGATGCCAGCACGCGGGTACGATATGACCCCGACTATGTATTCCCCGGACGGTAGGATATACCAGGTCGAATATGCGATAGAGACGGTCAAGCGCGGCACCCTTGCGATTGGGATAAAGGCAAAGGACGGAATAATTATGGCAGTAGAAGAAGTGCCCAGAAAGCTTCAGGTCACAGGTGTTACACAGAAAATATTTCAAGTAGACGACCACATAGGCGTTGCTGCGGCAGGATACATTCCGGACGCCAGAATCCAAGTCGACGATGCAAGATCGTTTTCTCAGAGCCACAAGCTCATCTACGATATGCAAGTTGATGTCGAGACCGTTGCAAAGCACCTGGCAGATAAATGCCACCAGTACACCCAGTACTCAGGCGTCAGGCCGTTTGGCGTGTCATTGATAATTGCAGGAGTGGATGCAAGAGGCAGCATTGTCTATGTGACAGACCCCAGTGGGACGTACGTTCTGTATGCCGCAGTAGCCATAGGCTCAGGCGCAGAAGAGGTAAACTCATTCTTGGAGAAAAACTACAGGGACGATATGACTCTGGATGACGCCGCAGCTCTTGCGATTGCCGCAATCGACATGAAAAGCGAGTACAAGGACGGAACAAAGCACATCAAGATGGCCAAGATAACGACCGGAAAGAAACTCCTAGAAAAGATGTCAGATGAGGATCTTGCAAAGTACGCATCTGTGGCAAAACAAAAGTTCAAAGAAGCATCATAGATTCAGGCTCAAAGATACAAAGTACAAATTATGCGTGATTTGAGTTCTTCTAAATGGGACTTGGCAGTTATTGGGGCGAGGTAATCGAGGTACTCAGACAGATAATTCCAGTTTATGACAAGGTAAACTCGTACATCTCCCTTGGAAAGGATGTCGAGCACAGAAACCGCGGAATCACCGGCAGGGTCAGCCCGGGGGATTTGATACTAGACGCAGGCTCAGGCTTTGGGAACATGTCAAAGACTGCAGAAGGCATCTGCAAAGGCGACATTAGAATAGCACTGTATGATCCGCTTGTACCCATGTTAAAGAACACAGGCACATACTTTACAAACATCCCAGACATGGCGTGCGGGGTCTTTGAGCACATACCGTTTAGGGAGGGCCAATTTGACGCAGTATTGTGCGGGTATTCTCTGCGCGACGCGATAAATCTCAGGATTGCCATATCGGAAATCCACAGAGTGCTAAAGGACGGCGGCAGATTTGTGATCGTCGACCTCGGCAAGCCGGATGGGATAATAGCCCGCATGGGGGTCTCATTTTACCTCAGGGCGATACTTCCCGTAATTGCATTTTCTGTCGGCGGCAGACTCGGACTAAAGTTTGCAACCCTGTATGGAACCTACAAGAGGTGGCCCCAAAACAAAAAGCTCGAGAAAATGCTGCTTGAAAAATTCGAGCGGGTAGAGTTTGAAAAAGATCTTATGGGCGGCGCGATAATGGTCGCAGCCTACAAATGAACAAGACACTTGCGCTCGTAAACATCATAGGGCTGCTCATAGGTATCTCCTACGGTCTCCACAACCCCATCGTCCCGTTGTTTGCGAAAAACGAGATTGGCGCCTCGTATGCCGAACTTGGCATAATTGGCCTTGCAAACTTTGTCCCATACATGTTCATCCCAGTATTCGTAGGAATTTTGCTTGGAAGATTCAACAATGCCCACCTGCTCTCGGTAGGAATTTTGATAAATTCGGCAGCAACGCTGCTGCTGTCAGTCTCAAAGACCGTACCTGAGGTTATGGCCCTCAGGGCCATGACCGGCGTGGCGCATGCATTTTTTTGGCCCCCCTCGGAGGCAATAATCTCAAATCTGAGCAGCGCAAAGGATCGAGTAAAAAACATCGGCCGATTCACAGGATTCTTCGTATCTGGATTCATGATAGGCCCGCTTATTGGCACATTCCTGCTTGAAGAACTGGATGTCAGCTACAGGACGATGTTTCAAATTGCCACTTTTGTGTTAATGTCGGCAATAATGTTCTCACTGTATGCGTCAAAAGGCAGCCCCCACCGTCCTAGCCCGAGGTTTTCGTTTTTATCGATAAGAGAAATTGCAAGATTCCCACAGGTAATTGCCATCATAGTTTATTGTGCGTCCTCGTTCGGGATGATCCTTACCATCTATCCGGCTTTTCTTGACGACAGGAACATGACGGTAATCGAGATCGAAATACTGTATTTTGTGTTCGGTGTGGCGCGCGTCATTACTCTTGCCCTTACTGAAAGGCTTGCACGGCATACGAGTGTGGTCCTTGTGTCATCGACTCTTTGCATCTCGGCCGGGCTGCTCCTCTCATTTTACGCAACAACTATTGAGGAATTCTCAATTGCCATGCTGCTAATGGGATTTGGGTTTAGCATAATATTTCCCCTGACACTTGAGATAATCCTAAGAAAGACCAAGAAGGACGAATCCGGGGCTGCAATAGGCGCGTTTGAGACAATTTTTGGCATAGGATGGGCAGTAGGTCCGCTCGCGGCAGGTATGATGTCAGAGTTTGCAGGAAATGCGTCCCCGTATTTTGTCTTCTTTGTGCTTGGGATCGGAATCGCATCGCTGTGCATCGTGCGTAGAAAAACGCTAGAGCCGGTAGAGTCCTAGTCTTGTTTTTGTAATAGTTTGCCTGCCCATACGACTGCAAAGGCCGGCGCTACCAGATACATTGCAGTATTTAGAAGAATCAGTCCGATTCCGTATCCTAGCATTTGCTGCTCAGAGTCAATCTCAACGTGGCCTAAAATGGACAGGGTGGAAAGCATCGGGGTGAGTGCGACTTGGACTGCACCCCTGAAGAGTGGGCTCTGTCTTTCAAGATCCGATACTGCCGGACTGAATGAATAGTATAATGCGTTAAAGCCGCCAAGGAATGCGCTTCCGGACTCGGTTTGTAAAAGAACGCCGTCTCGAATCTCCCTCAGACGCTGCACCTGCGGGGCAAGCTCGGTCCCGTAGGCAGCGGTTGCGATAAGGCATCCCCCAAGCCCTTCTTTTTCATCGAGCACGCACAGGCCACCTTCAAGGTGCGTTCCCTCTCCGCATATCGGAGGCTCCGGTTCTGGCTGCGGCTCGTCGATTTGCAACACCTGATAGATCGTCATGTCTGGAAAGTTTCTGTCAAACCATTCCTTGTATGCCGGCTCGTTGTTGTATCTGTCAACATAGGACTGGGGATCCTTGGTCGGGTCGGGAAATCCAGGTATGTGAGTCGTAATGATGGTTTTTTTGTTTGGGTCTGGCAGTCCTACAATCTCATAAATTGTGTCGTCTGGAAAGTTTCTGTCAAACCATTCCTTGTAAGCCGGCTCGTTGTTGTATCTGTCAACATAGGACTGGGGATCCTTGGTCGGGTCGGGAAATCCAGGTATGTGAGTCGCCTTTGGCTTGTTTTCCTCAGGCTCCGGCTCGGCTGCCACAACGCAGACGCCATCTTTTAGCACAGTTCCCGCACCACATTTTGGCTCAGTTGTAGTTGGTTGTGGCGGCGGGGGGGTCGGTTCTTGAGCCGGGGGCGGGGTCGGCTGGGGCGTTGGCTGTTGGGCTGGGGGCGGGGTCGGCTGGGGCGTTGGCTGTTGGGCCGGCGGCGGTGTAGTTTGGGTATTTCCACCCATCAAGTCGGCAGCAGACGGGGAAACTAGGGACCCATCAGCAGAGTAATCAAAAAGTGTGAACTTGCCAGGATAGTTTGGTTCTGTGCTATAGAATGCAGTTGCGTTATAGACTCCTTTTGTCTGGAATTTTGAAGTGCTGGATGCTGTGATCGGCAAGGACTTGAAGTTGCCGTCCTGATCCGAATATTGCTCCCTTAGAATCACGAACGAACCGTCCGGACCATACACTTTAACTGAGATTATCTTGTTTGCGTGTGCCGCGTCGGTCTTGCCCACAAATACGATGTTGTCCCCCTGCTTGTACGACATCTTCTCCGTTCCAAACTCCACAATTGTCCCGTATGCCGGAAAAACTGCCAATGACGCCACGATTAGTATGGCAAATACAGCTATCTTCATTCTTACCTAGAATAAAAGGAAGAAAAAACTGCTTTAATTGCATTGTGTAGAATTGTATAGTGAGTGCTGGATAGATATAGACAAATTCTACGAACCTTTATTTTTAGAGTGGGTCTGATTTAGTCATGCTACAAAATTCGCTGAACATACTTGGCGGCGAATGGCTGATCATAGTATTTGTGGCACTGCTTGCGCTGCTTGGGACCAACAGACTCCCAGAGGTCACCCGCAAGCTTGGAAAGGCAGTGGGCCAGTACAACAAGACAAAAGAGGAGATCCAGGGCCAGCTGAAGGGGGCGTTCAATGCCAACTTGAACATAACGTCACCGGTACAAAATGAGCGGCAAAAGCTAGAGTTCATCGCCAAGTCCCTCGGAATCGAGCATGCCAGCATGACAGATGAAGAAATCAAAAGCGCCATATCGCAAAAGATGTCTACCAACAACAATGCAAATCCGAAGGACTGAACACGTTGGCAAAGATCGCGATAAACAGAATATACAACGCAGACTGCATAGATGGGATGAGAGACATTCCACCGAATACGGTAGACCTCATAGTTACAGACCCGCCATTTGCAATCAAGTTCAAAGCTACAAAACAAAACTACAACAGGACCGCGTCAAGGGTCATGGAGGGGTACAACGAGATAAAGCAAAAGGACTATTACGAATTTACCTCAAAATGGATGTCGCAAGCGTTTCGAATTCTCAAAGAATCCGGAAGCATGTATGTATTTTCAGGGTGGAACAACCTAAAGGACATTCTGAACTCAATAGATGATGTTGGATTCACCACAGTCAACCACATAATTTGGAAGTACCAGTTCGGGGTGGTTACCTCAAAAAAATACGTCACATCGCACTATCACTGCATCTACGTATGCAAGAATCCAAAAAAACGCAGGTTTTACCCGTATGTTCGATTTGCAAAAAACCAAAAGACTGAAAGTGGTGGAAGCATGCATTACAAGGACAAAGAAGACGTGTGGGACATCAAGCGTGAGTACTGGACTGGAGACCAGAAGACCCCGACAAAGCTCCCAGCAGAGATTGTGAAAAAGATACTCGACTATTCCAGTAGGAGTGGCGATATCGTGTTTGATCCTTTTCTCGGATCAGGTCAGGTAGCCGTGATAAGCAAGATGATGGGGCGCAGCTACCTCGGGTTCGAGATTGTGAAAAAGTACTATGATTTTGCAAAAAAGAGGCTTGATCAGAACAAGTATCGACTAAAAGCATGATTAACAAAAAGGTCGGGATTTGGACTGTTGCGTCCTAATTCCGCGCGAATCTATCGGTATTCCATCTTGCCCTTTATGCGCTTTACTTCTGCCATCTCGTCCTTGAGATGTTTTGCAAGCAGTCGCTCAGATTCTTTCTTGTGCTTCCAATAAGCATTAAGAACTGACTGTCTGCTTTTTGCGCGTTTCAGGGTAGTCTGGTATTTCTTGTGTATCGAAGCTACGGCTCGAACATAGCTTGCTGCACTATTTCCCATGCCCTATAACAATAAATTCTGATACATAACTTGGTCAAGTTTACCATATTATCATAATTACTGAGTTAAGGTTGACCAGATCGCATCAGTGGTGCACCCCTACAGGAATGCAATGCGGGGACGTGGGAGGGGCTACTTGCCCCATCGTGTCACCAAACAATAAATCCGTAATGCACCTAGAGGAGGCGAGATAGTTGAGGTATACATGTCCCAGCTGCAGGTCAGCGCTTGAAATTCAGAAAACATTTAACAAAAAATTCATTATTAATTGTCCCGACTGCAGGCTGCAGGACATCATAGAGTACACAAAAAACGTAGACGAGGTATATCTTGAATTTCTTGCCAGATATGACCAAGGCGAGACACCCGACAAAAAACGACTCAGTGCCGATCTGAAAGAGGCCGGCATCGTAAGGGACAAAAAGGAAATTGAGGAGATGATAGGCAAGGCATCGCCGGAACAGATTACGAGGGAGGTGCTATTCTCAAAGAAGGACTACATCTCGCACTACAGGCAGATAAAATCCCACGAGCCGGAAGTTGGGAGTTTAGTCGAAGATGTCGGACTCGACGACAGCATAACAGAGTACCTAAGGCGGAAAAAGATATCTCGGCTCTACAGATTTCAGGAAGAGGCGATTACTGAAATAATCTCCGGCGAAAACGTCATCATTACTGCGCCCACAGCGTCAGGAAAGACAGAGGCTTTTGCGATACCGGTAGTACAGAAAATAGCGAACGACGGCATACGAGGCAGCATTCAGGCAATATTTGTCTACCCCACAAAAGCCCTATCACGAGACCAGCTTCCAAAGATAGGCGAGATTGCTGAAAAAGCCGGAATACTGGCAAAAGTGTTCGATGGTGATACAACCGAAAACGAAAGAGATGAGATTCTTCAAAACCCTCCGCAGATAATAGTTACCAATTTTGATGTCCTGCACTACCACCTCATGTACAGAACCAGGTTTGCCGCGGCCTGCAGCACGGTAAGGTTTTTGATAGTGGACGAAGCCCATGTCTACTCTGGAATATTTGGCTCAAACGTGCACTATATCATAAAACGCCTCAAGCGAATCTGCAAGAAGATACAGTTCGTAGCATCCTCTGCCACCTTGGAAAATGCAAATGAGTTCTGCGAGCAGCTATTCGGCGCCAAGATGAAGGGCATCGAGGAAACTGGGAGGAAGGGAGAGACAGACTTTGTCATGATATTTCCATCCCTCCGAACGCAGCGGGCGCTCATGGTCGAGCTGGTCGAGAAGCTCACAACAAAAAAGCACAAGACGATGGTGTTTAGCAACTCGCATCTCAATGCCGAGCTTGTATCAATGCAGGCAAAAAAAAGGAAGGTCGACATCAAGGTGCACAGGGCAGGGCTCATGGCAAACTACAGAAGCTTTGTTGAAAAGGCGTTCAAAGAGGACAGGCTGATGTCCATATCATGCACTCCTACTTTGGAGCTTGGGATAGACGTTGGTAATGTAGACGGAGTAATATCGTCCACAATCCCGGTAAACAGGCTGATGCAGAGAATCGGGCGGGCGGCAAGGAAGGGCCAGCGTGGGTTTGCATTTTTGGCACTTGGGAACGACCCCATATCGCAGTATTACAAGAATCACCCAGACGACTACTTTGAGGATGTCGAGAGGACGTACATAGATCCAAAGAACCCGCATGTGGAAGAGTTCCAGGTGCTCGCCATGGCATGTGATAAGCCCATCGCCATGCACGAGATGCCAGAACACTCAGAGGTCATCAAAAGACATGTCGATGCAGGAAGGCTCGTACTCAGAGAGAACAGGTACGTTCCCAATTACGAGTCGATAAGGGACAGCCAGCAGGAGTATAGCATAAGGGGGATAGGCAAGTCGGTTGACATCCGTTCTGGGGGAAGGAAGGTTGGTGACAGGGTCCTTCCCATGGCACTTGAGGAGCTTCACGAGTCTGCAATCTACTTTCTTGCAGGGACGCGATACAAGGTAACAGAGTTTGACTATCCCAAAAAACAGTACGCAAAGGTAGTTCCCGTTCCCAAAAACTACCCATACTACACCAAGGCTCTCACCGAGGAGTGGCCCACGATTGAGACGGTTTACGAGAGCCGCAAGGCGTTTGGAATCGAGGTCTGCTTTTGCAAGCTCCACATACAAAAACGCGTCTACGGATACGCCAACATAGAGATCGGGCAGGAAACGGCTCAGGGTCAGAAGATAACTCTTGAAAAGCCGCTTGAGTACGATTTTGTGACAAAGGGGATAGCGATGCACGTCCCAAGGCCGTACGAGCAGATTCAGGTCGCGGAAAGCCCAGAATATACAGAGGCGAGCGGGTATCACGCAACTGAGCACGTAGTGATAGAGGGAAGCAACATGGTCACGGGCGGCGTATCGCAGGACCTTGGCGGAATATCTCTTGGCACGTCGGGCCTTGTTTTCATATACGATGGCGCAATAGGCGGCAACGGTGCCAGCAAGGCGCTATACGACAGACTGGAAAAAGCCTTTGAGCGGAGCCTATCCATTGTGAGAGAGTGTCCGTGCACAAACGAGTCAGGATGCCCAAGGTGCACCTTCTCATACAGATGCGGCAACAACAACGAATTCCTTCACAAAAAGGCGGCACTTGAGATACTGCAAAGAGTTAACGACGGGGAGGAAACAGTACTCACAGATCCTGTGGAAGGCGACAGGCCGCTCGTATAAAGGCGCACTCTGGGAGTTGGCATGTGATTCTATGAACATATTACGTAATTGCGGCATCAAAACCATCCGAAAGGCACTGCAACTCAGCCCCGGACGGGCAGAATTGAATAGGTAGTTTTTCTTGTTTATTTTTTACGATTCAACTTTAATTAGAGCAGGCAGGTAACAGGATTATGCAAAAGGTAGCACTTGTTACTGGAAGCTCAAGCGGGATAGGGCTGGAGACTTGCCTAGCGCTAGCAAGGGAGGGTTACCGCACGTATGCCACTATGAGGGACACAAAAAAGGCAGGAACCATTGCCGAGCAGGCAAAAAAAGACAACCTGCCAATATCAGTCATTCAGCTTGATGTCAACAGTCCTGACTCGATAAGGTCAGCAGTATCCCAGATTGTCAGGGACGAGGGAAGGATAGACGTTCTTGTAAACAATGCCGGATACGGCACGTTCGGATGCCTTGAAGACATTAGCATGGATGAGCTAAGGCAGCAGTTTGAGACCAACTTTTTTTCGGTGGCGCACCTCATACAGGAGGTGGCACCGATAATGCGAAAACACGGATCCGGTGCCATAGTAAATATCAGCTCAGTTGCAGGCAAGATAGGATTTCCCGGATCTCCGGCATACATAAGCTCCAAGTTCGCGCTGGAGGGCCTAAGTGAGTGCCTAAGGTACGAGCTGTCCCCGTTTGGAATAAACACCATAATAATAGAGCCCGGGGTGATCAAGACCAACTTTATGAACTCCATCAAGCTGCCCAGCCCCAAGCCGGGCTCGCCGTACAAGGAGTTGACCGACAAGGTCATAGGAGGAATAAAGATGATGGCCGAGATGGGAACGCCACCAAAGGAGGTGGCAGATACGATAATCAGGGCCCTAAAGGAGAAGAACCCGCTGCCACGCTACCCGGTAGGAAACGACGCGGCCATGTTCCTTGAGGCAAAGAAGATGAAGACGGACATCGAGTTTGAGAACTATCTAAAGAAGGAACTCTTTTAGGTTAATATAGCCACTAAGTACAGATTTTATCAAAGTCCTCAATTTAGAATGAAAATGATGAAACATGAAATGGAAAACGCTACAACATAACGGGATAATCTTTCCGCCTGACTATGAAAGTCATGGTATTTCAGTCAAGATAAAGGGTCAGCCTGTAAAACTCAACCTCTTGCAAGAGGAGATGATATACCAGTGGGCAAAGAAAAAGGACACGCCGTACGTCCAGGACGCGGTTTTTCAGAAGAACTTTGTTGCGGATTTTGCTGCCACGTTTGATGGCAAGTACAAGGACCTTAGGATTTCAGATATCGACCTTTCCGAGGCTTTCAGAGTAGTGGATAAGGAAAAGGACTCAAAGCTGCTGATGTCAAAGGAGGAGAAAAAAGCACTTGCGCAACAGCGAAAGGATCTGCGCGAGAAGATGAAGTCGGTTTACGGAAAGGCAATACTTGACGGAACGGAGGTCGAAGTTGCCAACTATATGGCAGAGCCCCCGGGAATATTCATAGGTAGGGGCGACCACCCACTGCGCGGAAAATGGAAGCCAAAGATCACCCACAAGGACGTGGTCCTGAACATGGACAAGAACGCAAAGGTTCCACCAGGAGACTGGAAGAAGATAGTGCACGAGCACGACTCGATGTGGCTTGCGTGCTGGGACGACTACATATCAGGCAAGATAAAGTACGTCTGGCTTGCCGACACTGCCGGGTTAAAGCAGGAACGGGACATGGCAAAGTACGACAAGGCCGCAAAGCTTGGCAAGGAGATCAAAAAAGTCGAGGACAAGATAATCGCAGGCATGAAAAGCAAGGATCCCAAGACTGCAAAGATTGCCACAGTATGCTACCTGATTTACAGGACCTCGATGAGGGTCGGGGACGAAAAAGACCCAGACGAGGCGGACACGGTAGGCGCCACCACGTTAAGAAAGGAGCACATCAGACTTGAGAACAACTTGATACACTTTGACTTTTTGGGAAAGGACTCTGTCAGATGGGAGGAGACGGTAAAGGTAGAAGGCAACGATGTGACATTTTATGAGAACCTCAAAAAGCTTATCTCAAACAAGTCTGCAAAGGACGAGATATTTGACGGAATCACATCAAGGCATGTAAACGCGTTTCTGAGCAGCGTTGTCAAGGGACTTACTGCCAAGGTCTTCAGAACCTACCTTGCTACAACCAAAGTAAAGGAATACCTAAAGGACAAGACCGACCTCAAGGGTAAGTCCGAGACAGAAAAGCTGTACGTGGCAAAGATGGCCAACCTGCAGGCTGCCATAATGTGCAACCACAAAAGGACCATTCCAAAGAACTTTGAGGATACGCTAAAGAAAAAGCGCGAGACGCTAAAGAGCCTCAAAAACGCGGAGCCAAAGACGGACAAGCAGAAGCTGAGGCTAAAGGAAAGGGAGGAAAAGCTAAAGCTTGCAATAGAGCTTGCCGAAAAGACGCGCGACTATAACCTTGGAACGTCTCTACGCAACTATATCGATCCGCGCGTGTTCAAGGCGTGGACCGACGAGGTAAAAGCCGACTGGGAGAAACTGTACACGGCGTCGCTTCAAAGAAAGTTCCTCTGGGTCAAAAGCGTCGAGGCCAAGTGGAACGACGTCATCGCCCAGTGAAATTCGTATTTTTGAGCCGCATTCAGCACATGATCCTTCAGGCATGCAGCCACACATATTGAGAACTTTTTTCCTGCCAGAATCATTTAATTGCACCATAAAATTAGTCCGTTTTAGTGCCGGGGTAGCTCAGCCTGGTTAGAGTGCCAGTCTTCTATCCCTCCGATAAAAGGGCATTACTCATAATCTGGAGGTCGTGGGTTCAAAACCCACCCCCGGCATTACAAAATAACATCATAGGAAAAGAAAAAAGAATTGCAGGACTCACATTCCGGCAAACTGGTTGCCAAAAAGCGAGTCAAGCAGGTTCAGTATTTCCGGGTTCTGCCCAACGTACAGGACGATGAGATTCCCCTGGGTGTAAAAGTGTGGCACATCCATCCACCTGATCACGCTAAGGCCTATTTCCGTGCCGTCCTCTGAGACGGTTTGGCTTGCAGATAGCGCATCCTGTTCTGAGGCAAACTCAAAGACTTGGATTTCAATTCCTCCAACTGATACCACAGTTGCAGAGACTGAAAATATCGAGTCTTCCAGTTTTTCCACCAGTTCAGCGCCCAATCCACGCGAGTTGATCGCTTTAAGCAGTGTGTCGTAATCGACAACTGTTCCGTCAAACGTTTGAACGGGTTTGTCACCCGATGGAAGTTTTTTGAGGACATACTGGTGGTTTAGCTCATCCCATGTATCATCAGTTACTGCAGAGATGACTTGTCCTTCAGACACGATTATTGACATCTTGTGGGGTGTTATGACTTGGGCAAGCATCTGGCCATCCCGATTCCCATACCCGCTGTGAGCGGAATCAAACTCGAACTCGATTTGGTACTGGACAGGATATGACTCCAGTACGTTGACAATCATCATGTCAAGTGAGTCTGATATTCCATCAAAGGAGAATGTGGGGCTTGATCCCACATAGGCTTTTGCGATACCTACTGCTTTGAGCGTCTCGGCTTCTTCGGGCAGTGATGTCGGCTCGATGGTAGGAGTACTTTGCAGGGATGCAAAATATAGTCCGGCCACTACCGCCACAATGACACCAATGCTTGTTGCAATCAGTGCTGGTTTTTTGTTTTTTTGTTGTTGTGACATGTTTGGTCAATTCATAGACAGGCTGTGAAATTATAACCTTTGATTAAATTAGGATTTAACGTGAGGCTAGGTAGTATGCAAGCTGTTAACTGGTCAGTTTTTAATTTTTGAGATGACTTTGCCGTCTCCTTTCAATTTTATGCTTGCTGCATTTTTTATTGCCTGCACTACAGAGTTTGTCTTTTCGTCTCTTACTGTAATGTCAAGTCTTTTTATAGAAAAAAGCTTTCTGAACAAAATAAAAAGATGATCACGATTTTCAAAAAAGAAATTTAGCGTTTGTAGGCGCAAAAACCGCTCTGAATAAAGAATGACTGACTTATGGAACTTGCAATATGGAAAGATCTTTAAGATTGTGAATTTACACAGGCGATACCTTTGCGCCATTCCAAGGGCGTCAATATTAGGACACAGTCATAGTTGAGAATCAGATAACCATCTTTTATAGACAGCACGTATTAATGACATGATGTCCTCTGCTGCAACCTTGGCAAACAAACCGATCTCAATCTTAAAGGATTCGACAATTTCCGATGTGATAAGAAAGCTTTTGGACAACAACATCAGCAGGATTTTGGTCCGGGACTCTGGAAGTCAGGTGGGCATAATTACCGAGAAGGATGTCGGCTTTTTCCTTTTTAATGAGACCACGAAGCAAAGCCTGGATCAGATGCCATTAACAAAAATCATGAAGGACATCTCGTATGCGGATGAGAACGAGCCGGTTAAAAATTGCGCAAGGATGATGACGCACAAAAACATCAGCTCGTTGCTCCTAGGCTCGGTGGAAAACAGTTTTGGGATCATTACAAAGACGGACTTGGCAAAATACTATGCTCAAAACTGCGCCGGGCGACACAAAGTCGTCGACTATATGACTCACAACTATGTTTCAACGCATTCGGCGGCACCATTATCAAAGGTCGTAAAAAAAATGTTCGAAAACAACGTCTCAAGACTTGTAGTGATGAATCAGATGGAGCATCCCATCGGCATAGTGTCGTTGAGAGACCTGTTTAGGATTTCGCTAGATCTTGGCTCAGAAGAGGACGCCACCATGATTACCCTATCGGATAAAGTAAGAAGGGGGTTTTTATCAAGCGAGGGGTTCGGTGGCCTGACAGTAGCAAGGGACGTCATGACAAAGGGTATAATCTCCATAAAATTTGACAAAGACTTGGCAGATGCAGGCAGCATGTTATTACAAAACAAGATAAATGGTTTGGCAGTACTGGACGGAAATGACAAGATCGTGGGCATGATAAGCAAGACAGACATTACAAGAGCGCTGGCCGATTAGTTCAGATGTAAAACACCTTCACCCACGGAAATCCTTTTGTTGTTATCCAGTCATAATAACATGATTGCTTGATAATGATATTGTCGATTTTTACGAGTCGCAGCTTGAAACTTATGATGAACTAAACTCTCACTTTGAGATATACTATCGCGAGTTTGGCAATTGGATAAAAAAACACCTTGACAAGAAACGCTCCAACGTGGCCGATATGGGGTGCGGAACCGGAACACTTTCAAAGATCCTAACTGAACTTGGCCACACCGTTTACGGCATTGATGTCTCAGGTAAGCTCATCAAAGTAGCAGCTACAAAATCAAAGGAGAATTTCTTATTTCTGAGGGGAGACATTTCGAATTTGCCAATAAGAGAGTCGTCTATTGACAATGCAATCTGTTTTGGAGTGCTTGATCAAGTCGATGAGATAGAAAAAGTAATAGACGAAGCGTGGCGGATTCTCAAGCCAGGAGGCCGGTTCTTATTCGACATATCTCCATTTCCCACATTAGATTTTTGGTACTTTCTTGGGCTTTATGGTAAATCAGGATTTTCAAGCGCCGTTAGAGGCATCTATGAAAGCAAGATACAATTCAGTTGGTCAATAAGGGGAGATGATGGGAAATCAAAACTCATCAACATCTATCGATACAAACCATCCCATATTGAAAGAATGATTCAGAAAAAGGGCTTCAAAACAATTGGAAGGAGGGGGTTCCACATATCAAAAATGTTCATTCCAGAAAAAATTCACGTGGATGGAAGATCAAAGGTTCTGCTCAAAATAGACAATGCCTGTTGGCGACTAGACGACTACCTCAACAGATTCAATGTCTTGCAAGAAAATGCTCTCTACCTCATGTACGCATGTATGAAAATGAGAACAAACGCTAAATACGAGTCAGTAAATCAACTACTGTTTTGAGCTCGGTATACTCCGAAAGCCACCTCCTTGCCATGCCGCCTCAACAGCGAATTAATGTGTGTGCCTCAATCCTACAGAGCGAAGCTGATGAGTCTATGCGGGGCGAAGTCATCTGGGTTCTTGGCTCCACGGTAAAAGAAGTAAAGCCGGGGGATTTGGACCATAAAAAAATCGGGGATTTGTTCGAGCAGGTGTTGCTCAAAGACGACAACGTGGTGGTAAAGCACGAAGCCTGTTTTCAG
>Ga0169931_10000171_pt1 | contig 99972 bp, 86 predicted proteins | sample Kivu_15m_20L_FD_129675 | JGI IMG/M metagenome (GOLD analysis project Ga0169931, IMG submission 129675) | Freshwater microbial communities from Lake Kivu, Western Province, Rwanda to study Microbial Dark Matter (Phase II) - Kivu_15m_20L... | ecosystem: Environmental > Aquatic > Freshwater > Lake...
ACATGCGTAAGTGACATTATTGATATCACCAAATCCATCACCATCCAAATCGCCATAGAATTCTGATTGAACAAACTCATCCACTTCACCATTACAGTTGTTATCCACTTCATCACAAATCTCAGAGGCCGCTGTATTGATTGATGATTCATCATCATTACAATCGCTATTATTCGTTACATATCCAACTCCTGGATTAGTGCACGAGATGAACTCTGTTGCTCCACCGAAACCATCGCCGTCTAGATCAGCATAAAAGGAAATATTGTTGAGCACTGTCATGCTTATACTATTACCATTGGCCATTGAAGAAGTCTGACAAGCATTATTAGCTGTCATCACTACTGTTACAGCATCATTGTTCGTTAATGTTGTTGAAGTAAAAGTAGAAGCATTTGTTCCAGCGTTCACCCCGTTTACTTTCCATTGGTAAGCAGGTGTTGTCCCACCATTGGTAGGAGTAGCTGTAAAAGTTACACTGTTTCCTGAACAGATGCTGTTATCCGCATCATTGCTTACAATAGAAACGGTTGGAGTGACATTGTTGATCACAGCTGTGCTGATGCTATTGCTAGTGGCCGTTGAATTAGTCTGACAAGCATTATTAGCTGTCATCACCACTGTTACAGCATCATTGTTCGTTAGGGTTGTTGAAGTAAAAGTAGAAGCGTTGGTTCCAGCGTTCACTCCGTTCACTTTCCATTGGTAAGCAGGTGTTGTTCCACCATTGGTAGGAGTAGCAGTAAATGTTACACTACTTCCAGAACAAATGCTATTATCTGCATCATTGCTCACAATAGAAACAGCAGGAGTTACAGACAAGCCCTCATCCACCTGGGTATCACAATCATCATCTATTTGATTACAAATTTCGGTAGCGCCTGTATTCACTTGAGCGTTTGCGTCATTGCAATCCGTATTGTTGGTCACATATCCTGCTCCAGGATTGGTGCAAGCATTCAATGCTGTACCAGCCCCAAAACCGTCTCCATCAGCATCCGCATAATAATTAGTAGGACTCGTAACACTGATGGTAATAGCATTGCTCGTAACCGCAGTATTGCTCGTTGCACCACAATCAGGTGTCACTACACAAGTGACCATATTACCATTGGTTAAAGAAGATGATGAGAAAGTACTACTATTGGTTCCTGCATTAACTCCATTCACCTTCCATTGATAGCTCGCAATACCCGCATTGACAGGAGTGGCTGTAAATGAAATTGTTCCTCCCGTACAAATTTGATTACCCGTAGCATCTGACATTATACTTACACTTGGAGCACTGGCCGTGCGAGTCAGCGTTGGATGAGTCAATTGACCAGCCCCAACATTGGTATGAACATAGTTCTCTGCAACACCAGAGGGATTCAATAACTGAACGTTGATGGCAAAGGTAAAAGTTCCATTAGTTGTAAACTGTCCAACCAGCACTCTGTTATTGGAGGTAGCTCCCACGACACCTCCCAAGGCTGCAATGGATCCATTGGTAACATTCACCACCCCTAAACTATTTCCTGCGGTTAATGCATCTAATACACCCCCAGACATTCCCAATACATTGGGTGAGACATAAGTGTTAGTGCTACTTGGTAATAAGCCATCCTTTCCAGAAGGAGTAGTAATCATTGATCCGAAACATCCGCCCAATGCATTGAATAAAATGTTGTTGGTATTTCCATTGGCCCCCGTAGCGATTGATGCATCTGTGTCCTCCACTTTGGGGACTCCCACCTTACCATTAGAAGCAGAACCGGCCACTCCACCAGTGGTAATCCAAGAATCAATCATCGCGGTATGTTTGCGAGTATTAATTACTGAGGTGGTAGGACCTGTTTGACTATCATAATTTTCGTCATTATAAAAGAAGGTTGATGTACTGAAATTTAAATTTTGAGTAGACGTTCCAAACATCTGAACAAACTTGTATCCAGGAGCCATATCCACGAAAATGCGATAAGTCACCGCTCCTTGAGGAAGGGGAACCGAATAACCTTGTGTTACTGTATACTGGGCATCAGCAGCGTTTGCCTGGTAATACTTCTCTACCATGATACCCTCTAAACCTTGAGCAATTGCCAAATTTTGGATTAAGAATAGGCAAGACAGCAAGAAAATAATCCTGTTTTTCATAATGTTTGATTTATAAATGATGTTGTATTATTTACCACTACTAAGTAGCTGATATCATCGCATCCACGCAAATTTCCCGCAATTGGCTTGATTGAATTGTGCAGAATAACCTTTGGCATCGCTACATTTGATTAGGTGCTCAAAAATCTAACTACGAATTTGCTTTTAGACCATTCTCACGTTAAGGTTGTAAAAAGAAAAATTCACCCTCATGAGCGAAATGTTATCTGAAAGTAAATATTAAGTTCCATTAAAAAGAATAAAAAAGGCCAGCAATGCCGGCCTTCATTTACGTTAACAGAATGTTAATGAATACCCAAAAGCAAACACATATAATAAAATAGTGCTCCCATAGCCGCCGAAATAGGAATGGTAATGATCCAAGCTGTTAATAATTTTCCTGTTACTCCCCACTTCACTGCACTGATGCGTTTGGTAATTCCGACACCAATGATTGATCCTGTAATGGTGTGGGTTGTGCTCACCGGAATACCCTTGATTACCTCTCCACCCATGGTCCATGGAAATTTCAACCCCTCGGTGAAGAACAAGGTAACAGCACCTGCAGTTTCAGCAGCCACTCCCTCAAACGGAGTAACTTTTGTAATCTTATTTCCCATTGTCTTCACAATTTTCCATCCCCCACTCATGGTGCCTATGGCTATGGCTGCATAGCAGGCTAATGGTACCCAGGTTGGCATCTCCTTCATGGAGGATATATTACCATTGGCAATCAATGCCACCGTTATGATGCCCATTACTTTTTGCGCATCATTTCCCCCGTGTCCCACACTAAAAGCTGCTGATGAAAATAACTGAAGTCTTTTAAACCAATGATTCGCTCTGGAATTATTCAATGAGCTTAAAAATAAAGTAAACACTCCCATTACCACAACAATGAAGCCGAGCAGAATCCATTTAAAATTGTTACCATGAAACAATACCTTCAACCAATATGTTTCAAAATCAGATTTCAAATTGGACTGATCAAATCGCTCTTTATCATTTGCGTCCATTCCGATTTTATGAGAATCCTTAACAATAAAGGGCACCTTCACTTTCTTTGCCGCATATTTTTGAACGCTATCTTGTAATGAAAGATCAACATTCAAGTCACCTACTTTCTTTAAATAATCCGTTCTAACAACAAAGATTTTACCCGTGGCATCTTCTTGACCAAGACTATCCTTGCCAGACTTTACAACAGGAGCGAATTCCTTCAATTCAGCATTTTTAAAAGTGAGTGCCTTTTTAAGTAAATCTTTATCTACTTTTTCTTCAAAGACAAGCGTAAAAGAATGTCCACCATTAAAATCTTTTTTAAACTCCAATGCATTCCAAACAGAATAAACCACTCCGATAATGATCGTGAGCGATAACAGTTTCATCCATGGCCCTTTTCTAAATGAATTCAAAAACCAAATGGAGATCAAATAAGCCATGATCATTCCGGCCACTGGAGCCACCACAATAAAAATGGCGGTAGAGGCAACCACCCCCCCTCTTACAGCCTCCCATCCAAATGCGGCTAAAAATGCACCTGCAAATCCACCAATCAATGTATGCGAAGAAGAGGATGGAATGCCATACCACCATGTTACAAGGTTCCAAGTAATCGCAGAAAGCAGCCCTGCAAAAATCATCGGCAATGGGTGCATTTCCGGTTTGGTAAAGTCATCTTGTACCGTTTTAGCAATAGTATTGGCTACACTGTGATCTTTAAAGATAAAAAATGCTACGAAATTGAAGAAAGCTGCCCAAACGACCGCTTGAAAAGGAGTCAATACTTTAGTAGAAACAACCGTGGCAATGGAGTTAGCTGCATCATGAAACCCATTGATAAAATCAAATATGAGCGCTAATGCAATAATCACTATGAGAAATGTAGAATATTCCATTGGTTGGGTCTATGAATTTTTGACTAAAATAGACTCTAACACGTTGGCTACATCTTCACATTTATCAGTGGCCGTTTCCAAACTACTTAGAATCTCCTTTTGTTTAATTAATACCATTGCATTATCCTGCTCAGAAAATAAACGAGCAATGGCCTCATCAAATATATCATCGGCATGATTCTCCAAAGAGTTTATTCTCACAATGGCATCTCTCACTCTCTGTACATTTCTCATATTCTTCAAATCACGGATGGCTGTATCGATCTCCACTACCTGTTTCAGCAAAACCTCACTCATCATTTCCATCGGCTTGCTGAATTCAGACACACCATACAAGTTTATCCGGGATGCACAACCATTGATATAATCCGCAATATCGTCTATACTTGTGGCGAGCGCATGAATATCCTCTCGATCAAAAGGAGTAATAAAATTGGCAGACAACTCTAAAAATATTTTATGCGTAAATTCATCACCCTTGTGCTCATAATCACGGATGTCGCGAATGATATTGGCAATATCATTTTTGTCTGTGACCATAAAAAGTTGATTAAATTTCTTAGCCTGATCCACTAAATTTGCTGTATCCTCAGCAAAGAGATCAAAAAAAAGCGCATTCTTGGGGACCATGAACGAAAAAAGGGAGCTAATCTTCATACTAATTATTTTTTGACAAAAGAATACTTTATATGTTAACTCAATGTTAACTATGGGTTTTATTTAGGTTTTCATTCCCGTACGCGGCCGGATAAAGTCTTTTCCGCATCACTCTAATCCTCTCTATTTAACATTCTCATAACATTTTTTTAACTCTTTATTATCAATCAGCATGGTACGTAGGAATAATTTCGCCGCCATGAATTCTTTAATCATGAAAAAAGTCATTTGTCTTTGGATTTTATTTCCCTCTCTCTGTTTGATGGCGCAAGTTACTACTCCAACGGAAGAAAAAAAATGGTACGAAAAAATGAGACTCTCTGGGTATGCCCAATTTCGTTATAACCGTTTATTTGAAACCAATCCTGATCTAAAGTGCGAGCAATGTGATCGATCATGGGGAGACAACAACGGCTTTTCGTTTAGAAGAGCTCGCCTACAATATCAAGGACAAGTGCATGAAAGAATGTTTGCTTATTTACAGTTCGACTATTCTGCCGGAGTGCGCATAAAAGCAGATAACTCAGAAAACATTCACTTCCTTCAATTGAGAGATGCCTATTTTGATTGGGGCCTAGACCGCAAAAATGAATTTCGCATCAGAACGGGTCAGAGTAAAGTTCCCTTTGGATTTGAAAATATGCAAAGCTCAAGCAATCGTTTACCCATGGACCGCGCAGATGCATTGAATAGCGCGGCGCCAAACGAGAGAGACTTCGGAATATTTTTTATGTGGACTCCGGAAAAAATAAGAAAATTGCAAAGAGATACACTTACTAACAGTGGTTGGAAAGGATACGGTGACTACGGCGTATTCACATTTGGAATATACAATGGTCAAGCCACCAATAAACCAGAACTCAACAACTCGCTGCACAGCGTTGTCAAGTTATCGTATCCTTTCAAATTGGGTAATCAAATCATTGAACCGGGAATAATGGCTTACAAAGGACAATATACCCTTACGGCAGACCAAATCTCCAGCGGAGTAGGTTACCTTGAAAATAAAAGATACCAAGATCAACGTGTGGCCGTTGGAGTAGTAGTTCAACCGAAACCTGTCGGTTACATGGCTGAATACACACGAGGCACCTCTCCTGGCTACTCAATACTTCAAGATAGCATCATGAACTTGCCTCTCGAAGGAGGTTATGCTACCATTTGTTATCGCAAACAATGGAAAAATAAAATTTTTATTCCGTTTGCCAGAACACAATATTACAAAGGAGCAAAAAAAGTAGAGAAAGACGCCCGATATTATCGCCTTACAGAATATGAATTTGGATTGGAATGCCTCTTATTTAAAAATTTAGAACTCACGGGGTCATATGTAATTTCTCACAGAAGTTACTCCGATCACAGCACACCCGAATACGACGAAAAAGGAAAATTGCTAAGAGTGCAACTTCAGTTCAACTATTGAATTATTTGTTAATTTTAAGTTAACAAGAGGGAATTCGAGATTAAAACTGAACAAATCAATAATGTAATTTTAACATTGCTTTGAAAAAGTGGTTGGATTTTGCAACCCTGAATGAAAAGCAACGAAGAGCTCAGCAAAGAATACCAACAATTAGCCCTATTAAGCAAATCCATAGGACACCCTACGCGATTGAGTATTCTCAAAGCGCTGGCTGACAAGGGGGGCTGGGTAGAAGGTGAAATTGTGGCTGTTGCCGGTGTTTCCCCTTCCACTATTATTCAGCATCTAAGAGAACTCAAAAGAGCGGGCATCATTCAGGGCAGAATATTCGGTGCACAATGTAAATACGGATTAAACGGCGAGATACTGCAGGAATTCCACAAGGCGTGGTCATCTATCATGACTCAAATTATCAGCGCCTCAACAAATGCTTAACAATCGCTTAAACTTTCCGTCACATTAAAATTGAAAGGACTAAAGAATTTTGCAAAATGAAAAAATTGCAAAAGTCCTCTTACCTGCACATCATCATTTTATTCGGATTTTTTTTTCCACCCTTCAAGCTAGCAGCACAGTCTGATAAGTGTGAATTATTAGGAAAAGTAATTGAAAAAGCCACTGGTAACACCATTATCGGAGCCGTAATCACCGTACCTGGCACTTCCTACGGGACAGTGAGCGATGTCATGGGTGAATATCGCATTGCTATACCTGATGGGGTTTACATTTTGGATTGTCGAATGGTATCTTATACACCCATTCAAATCAAAGATATTGCTACAAAGGGTCAGAAAAAAATTCAATTAGATTTTGTTCTCGAGGAAGCATCGCAAGAAGGAAGTACACTCGAAATTTTTGAATACAGGCAGACCAATACTGAGGCGGCTGTGTTAATGGAAATGAAAGAGGCCAAAGGAATTGTTAGTGGTGTAAGTAGCTCTCAAATCGCCAAAGGTCAAGACAGAGATGCCTCACAAGTAGCGAGGAGAATTCCGGGGGTAACCATTGTAGATAATCGGTTTGTGATGGTGAGAGGGCTCTCTTCTCGCTACAATGCAACGATGATCAATGGCGTTCTTGCACCCAGCTTAGAATCGGACGCAAGGGCCTTTTCTTTCGACATTATACCCAGCGCCGCCATTGACCGTTTCCTCATTTACAAATCACCCAGCGCTGATTTGCCAGGAGAATTCGCCGGTGGTGCGATCAATGTGATCACCAAGAATTTTCCCGATGATAAAACCAGTATCGACTTCTCCTACACCCAAGGATTTAGAGGAGGAACAACAGGTGGAAATTTCATTACCAATGGCAAACATTCCCAAGATCTTTGGGCTTTAGGAAATAGAGGGAGAGCACTAGCCACGGATTTTCCTGAAGATTTAAAATTCATCTCTTCCGCAGATGAACAAATCAAATGGACACAAGCTCTGCCCAATGATTGGGCGCTGAATAACGACATTGCACCACTTGATCAAAGGTTCAACTTGACGATTGGCAAAAAACACAGTTTCAAAAAAGTAGTAGTAGGAAACTATACTTCATTGAATTATTCGCGAACCCAAGTTTTGCAAAAAACCACTCGATCTGACTTCAATGAATTTGACATTACCAATCAGCTCAGTGACACCGTTTTCCATTACAACGACGATATATATCAACAAAACACGCAGCTTGGAGCATTACAAAATTGGGGATTGAGATGGAAGAATGGTTCCGCAGAACTTAAAAACATCATCAATCTCAACGGACAACAAGTGAATACGTTAAGACAAGGTATTAACATTGAAGAAGGCACTTATCGGAAAGAATACTCTATGCGCTACACACAAAGACTCGTATATGCCGCTCAAGCAGGAATCTCTCAAAATATTTTTCAAGATAAAGGAACAGCCGCTATCAGCTACGGTTTCGGTACTACACAAAGAAAGGATCCAGATTGGAAAAGAATACGCTACACCCTTCCTACTGATGGGTCTGAATCCAATTATACCGCCTATGTACCATTCAGCGCTCAGCCATTTTACCTCGACGTTTATTCATGAACTTGAGCGAATATATCCACACATCGCAAGCTTCCTACGAACATAAAATTTGGAAAACTTCGAATAAAACAGACAAGGAGGACAAGTGGATTACAATTAAAGCAGGCGCGTATATCGAAATCAAAGACAGAACTTTTTCTTCTCGAAATTTAGGATACAGAATGGCCAATGTGATGAATTTCGATTACTCCATTGCCCAACAAGATCTTGACAATATACTGGCTCCTCAAAACCTTAATTCCACCAACGGATTGCTGTTAGATGAAGACACTAGAGGAGCTGATCGTTATGAAGCGCACAATCGATTGGCCGCATTTTATTTGATGACTAATATTCCTTTTCGCCACTGGAATCTTTCAATGGGAGTAAGAAAAGAGAATAATCGTCAGTGGCTCAATAGTGCGGATATTACAGGCCAACCCCTCACCTCGGAGCTGGCCGCCAATTTGTGGCTCCCCTCCTTTAATCTATCCTATGATTTATCCGACAAAACTTTATTAAGACTGGCCTATGGCAAAACCATCAATCGTCCAGAATTTAGAGAACTCGCTCCCTTCTCGTTTTACGACTTTGAAAATAATTTCATCAATTCCGGAAATCCCAATCTATTATTCTCGACTATTGATAACATAGACTTCAGATGGGAACATTACCCTAACAAAACTGAAATCATCAGTGCTGCATTATTTTACAAACAGTTTCAAAATCCAATTGAGCAATATTTTGTCCCTGGAGTAGGATCGGGAGGCACCCGCAGTTTCATGCCAGGTAATGCACTCAGCGCCTCCAGTTATGGAGCCGAAATTGATGTTAGAAAATCACTCGCTTCGGTTTCTCATCACTCTTTTATTCAAAATTTTGTAATCGTCGGAAACGCTTCTTATATCATCTCAAACATCCAACTTTCACAAGCAAATATTGAAACAGGGTTGAATCCTAATCGCCCGATGCTCGGCCAATCGCCCTACCACTTTTTGTAATGGTGGTAGTGTTGTATTGAGCTCCTCACAAAATGACAATAACATTTGGACAGGCGGATCCACCGCAAGCTCCATTGAAGTTACCGCTGCTGGAACCTATGAGTTGACTTATACTGATGTCAATGGTTGTAGCGCCAATGCCAGCACAACTGTCAATGTCAACGAGCAACCCACTGCAGACTTCAGTATCTTACAAAATAACGGAAGCTTCGTTATTCAGTTCTTGAATAACTCTAATAATGCCACCAGCTATGCATGGGATTTTGGAGATGGCAATTCTTCACAAGAAACCAATCCTTCTCACCTTTACGCTACAGGTGGTGATTTTGTTGTAACACTCACAGCCAGCAATGGAGATTGCAACGATATCTTCACATTCAATGTAAACAATGTTAGCGTGGAAGAAAACCACATACAAGTGATGAGTATTTATCCTAATCCTTCTCATTCATGTATCAACATCCAAACTCCCATGCAAACACAATTGACAATCATGGACATCACAGGTAAGCAAATGATGAACTTTACCACCACACAATCCATTACCCAATTGGATATTCAGACATTGCCTGTTGGATTGTATGTTGTAAAAGGATACAACCACGAGGGAACATTTACTACAAAATTTGAGAAGCAATAATTGATTTTTTTCAAATCAACTTAAAAAGGGGCCTAGCGCCCCTTTTTCTATTCTGATTTTAATACAAATGAATCCGCTGGCATTTGATCCAACTTCAGAATCATAAAAGCATCAAGGGCGTTATTGAAATCTGGATCACGATTGAATGCAATGATTCTCGCATTTTGTGCTAAATACTTCTTGATCAACACGGGGACATTCTTGCCCAAAGGCTCAATTTCATTGATCAAACGATCCAATTTTTTGAGTTCACTTTTCACCGGAATCAATAAATCTTGCGTGTCTACACGCTTAATTGATTTCTTTACTGGATTTCGTGGAAGAATCCATTTCCTATATTCCTCCTCCTTGAACAAGTCCAACAAAAAGGAAATGATCACTTCTTTAGAAATATTCTTGTAATCATCACTGATACTCACAGATCCAATAATATACTCCACTTCTTTGAAATGCTCTAAAAACATGACCACCCCCTTCCACAACAAAAACAATGGCCATCTTCCCCTTTGATATTGGGGCACTACAAATGATCTGCCCATCTCGACAGAACGAACCAAGGTAGGGATCACTTCCTTTTTCATTTTAAAAAGAGAGTGCGTATAAAACCCCCTTTTTCCATAATATTGGATGATCTCACTGCCTAAACCCAATCGATAGGCCCCTACCAACTGCTGATCTTTCTGATTCCATAAAATCAAATGATAGTAATACAAATCATACTCATCCAAATCCAAGGCCTTCATGGTCCCCTCTCCTGCTTCTCGGTAGGTTAATTCCCGGCACCTGCCGATCTCTTTGAGCAGATTGGGAATTTGATTGGCCTTCGCTACATAACAAGAAAACTCCAGGTGATCGAATAATTTACTCTCCTCTATCCGAGATATTTCTTCTACTAGTAAAGACTGGTCTATGGCTGCTGAAATAGCCTGAGGATTCTTCTTCCATTTGACAATGTCTCTCCATTGAAAATAACTCTTCCGTACTTCCAAATCTGAACCCAAAGCGTACACCTTTGCTCGAATGAATCTGTTTAAGCGCGTTGTATCTTCCACTATCTTCCAATCCTGATGCGGAATGGGATTTCCGATGATTGCATGGATCACTCCATTCTTCTTTTTCAGCATTTCAGAGGGCAATGCCATGGTTCGTAGATATGGATGTATCCATGATAAAAACAAAAACAAATTGGAATTTCTTCCATCATAAAAAACAGGTACAATGGTGGCTTGTGTTTTCTGAATCAATTTAAAGACAGATGGGCTCCATTTACCATCCACTACAGACTTGGCATCCAATTGATAACTGGAGACTTCTCCGGCAGGAAAAATCACCAAACAACCTCCCGATTGTAGGTGATGAAGACATTGCTTGATCCCCGAAACGCTCGATTTAGAAGATAAATTCTCGAAGGGATTCACATCCAGAAAAAATGACTCAATCGGCTTGATCTCTTTCAATAAAAAATTAGCCATCACCTTCACATCAGGACGAACCTCCTTTAGAATATGCAATATGCTCACTCCATCCATAGCGCCAAATGGATGATTACAAATCACCACGCAAGGACCTTCCTTGGGAATGTTATCAAGACCCTTTGGGTTGAGTTGAATGGAAATGTTCAGCCTTTTCATCAGGGCATCTACAAAGTCAAAACCTTGGAAGGAAAATAAATCCTGATAAATTTTGTTGACCTCCTCAATTTTTGTCATTTTTGACAACCAACCCACAATGGGATTCGATTCTTTCAATCGAATCAATTTAGCGATTGACTTTTTGGGAATGAGTTCATTCATGAGGGGAATTTGAACCCCACGTGTGAACTGAATGTTTCAAATTCCTTAAGAGGAAATGAACTTTAGTTGCTGAATATTCTTCTTGGATAATTCTTCCAGCACAATTCCGTCCGCGAGTCCAAATTTCGGAGCCAACAATTCATTGACTCCGGATTGCTCCGCAATTTGCGTGTAGATATTGAGGGCCGGAATAATGACATCGGCGCGATCGCTCCGCAACTTAAACTTCTTCATACGCTGCTCCTTGGATAATTTACCCAAGGTAATCATGATACTTTTCAATTCGCTGATGGATACTAACTCCCGTTGCTTTTTTTCCAGAATTTTGATGGCGCTGTTGATATTCCCTCCTGTTCCAATCGCCTTATAGCTCAGTTTTGTATTGAGCTTCTGATTCAACCAAGCAAAAATAGCTTTCGGTAACTTGCTCTGTTCATTCAACAACATCCGTACAGTACCAATTTCAAAGGATTGCGCATCCTTTTTTTCTCCGCCTTCGATGATGGTAATCTCCGTTGACCCTCCCCCTACATCTATAAAAATATAATTACCATCCTTGGGCAAGTCATAATAATGAAAATTGGAAAAAATCATCTCAGCTTCTCGCTCACCAGATAAAATTTCCAAATTCAAATTACACTCTTGTTTTACCTTCTTCACCACTTCATCTCTATTTTCTGCACTTCTGATGGCGCTGGTAGCGCAGACACGTTTAATCTCCACGCCCAATGATTGAATGATCAAATCAAATCCTCTAAGTGCTAATATCAACTGATCCATTTTCTCCTTGGAGATCTTCCCATAAGTAAATACATCCTCTCCCAATCTGACCGGCACGCGGGTGTGCATCAATTTTTCCAACAACACTTCCTTTCGCTCTAATCGCGCATCAGCAATGAACAAACGCATCGCATTGCTTCCAATATCTATAGCCGCAATTTTCAAATCTTACTTTTTCCGAAATTTAAAACCTTTGGTCCAATCTTCCAACTCTTTGCGCCATTGAGCCTGTATATCCAAACAATCTTCTTTTAAAGCAGGATAAACAAAAGCGTTTAGATTCTCAGGAGATAAATCCCTTGCTCGTGATTTTGGTTCTAGTTGTAAATCTACCCAACGTATTAGCAACTTTTTAACGGCATCATCATGTACAGGTGTCATGACCTCAATTCTGAAATCTAAATTCCGCACCATCCAGTCTGCACTCCCTAACCAAATCTTTTCATGGCCTTTTGAACCAAATATAAAAACCCTAGCATGTTCCAAATATCTTCCCAATATGCTTACCATGGTGATATTCTTTTTTTGATTCTCCGTCTGAGGCATTAATAAACAAACTCCACGCACAATCACCTTGATCTCCACTCCAATCTGAGCGGCATCCAACAACTTTTTAATGAGTACATCATCTATTAAGTTATTGACTTTTATTACAACCCTTGCTTTTTTCTTAATACGTGCTTTTTCCATTTCTTCCTGAATACCTTCCAACAATTTCCTTCTTGAATTAAATGGAGAGACCATTAAATGTCTGAACTGAGGACGTAGGTAATTGGTTTCAAAAAAATCAAATAAGCCTCTGATTTCCTTTCCAATTGCGGGATGTGTGGTAATCAATGAAAAATCCGAATAAATCCTAGCTGTTTTCTCATGGAAATTACCCGTTCCAATATGGGTAATTCTGATATTCTTGCCATTGACCTTTCTACTAATTTGAAACACTTTACAATGCACCTTCAAACCTGGAATACCTGGAATCACCTTTATCCCTTCATCTTGAAGCATTTTGGTGATTTCCAAATTATGCTCCTCATCAAAGCGCGCTTGCACTTCAATGATCACCACTACTCTTTTTCCATTTTTCGCTGCATTGATCAAAGCGTGCAGAATATGAGAGTCCTTAGCAATCCGGTACATCGATATCCTTATCGTGCGCACAGATGGATCAATGGCAGCAGCTCTCAATAAGTCCAGAAGATGAGAGAACTTTTGATAGGGATATTGTAACAAGACATCACCGTTATCAAAAACATCTAAAATATTTTGTTCGTCTTTAAAAGCGGGGTGCGCTAACCCGGGGAGCAAAGGGAACATCCAATCTGGCCGATTAAAATTTGGAAAGGATAATAAATCTCGTTTGTTGTGGTAACGGCCGCCAGGGATAATATTCTCAATGTCTTTCACCTTGGTTTTCCTGATCACCCATTGCATCAAATCTTCTGGAATCTCGTGATCAAAGTTGATTCTCACATAATCCCCTTTGCTTCTTTGCTTAATGCTCTTGGATACTTTATCAAATACACTCTTTGAAAAATCACTCTCCACCTCATATTCCGCATCGCGCACCACTTTCAAATCAAAAGCTCTTGCACTTTTAATGCTATAGGGGCTAAAAATTTTCTTCAAATTCAATCGAATGACGTCCTCCAAAAATATTACATGATGCTGCCCCTTTTCTGCGGGTAAAATTACCCATCTATTTTTTGATTGAGGCACCTCGATTAACGCGTAAATAAATTTACCCTTTTCCTTTAGCTCCAACTCGACAATCAAATACAACGCATTGTCCTCCAATTCAGGCATTGGCAGTTTTGGACCAATGATGATTGGAATAATATCGTGACGAATTTCTTGATCAAAAAAATGGATCAAAAAATCTTTCTGTGCTGCAGAAAGTTGTTTTTCGTTTTTAAAATAAATCCCTTCCTTAGATAAGTCTTTTTTTGTCTTCTCAAAAACTTGATCAAACTCCCATTGCAATTCAATCACCCGCTCATGAATCATTTGGAGCGGTTTTTTTACTTCCAAAAGAGAATTTCTTGTGCCCTTCATGGATTTCAACTCACGACGAAGAGAAGCAATTCTCACTTTAAAGAATTCATCCAAATTACTTGAGAATATACCCAAAAAATGAACTCTAGATACCAAGGGGTTTTTGACATCGGCCGCCTCTTGCAGCACCCGCTCATTGAATTGCAACCATGACAATTCTCTTTGAACACTGATCACTCTTTTCTCCATCCATGCAATAATGACACATGAATGTAAACTTTATGTTAATTAAATCTTAATGATTAGCATTCCTCCAACTAGTCGACTTTGATAATGCTTCGGACTTCACTTCCCAACCGAACCCAATACATTCCACTCTCTAAATGAGAAATCGTAATCGCTTCATTTCTTTGCACGCTCAGTAAGCCAATAGACTGCCCCAAAGAATTATAAATATATATTACTCCAGATGCGTTGGAGTAAATAAAATCAGAAGTTGGATTCGGATAAATCACCCAACCCTCAACAGCATTTTCCTGAACAGAAACGATGGTACCTTGACACTCGCAGTCGATCGTCACCATATCGTTCTCAGTCAACGCATTTCCATCATCACACACTGCTCCGGCTACTAAACAACTGCCGTCATCCTGATTGGCAAATGCTAAATAATTACATGCCAAAGAATCGGTACATCCCGCAATAGGCCCTAACATAATCATTACCCATTGTAAATAATCGACCAATACTGTATCGCTCATATTTCCCAAACGATCTTGATAATCTGTCACTGTCAATCCAACCGAAAAGTTATTGTAATCATTGTCCGTAACGTTCCAATACACTCTTAATTGATTTCCACTTAACCATTCTTGAAAACTCAAAGTCATGGCGGTTTGCACTGCGGCATCATTCCAATTCAACACAGGGAAAACAGTGGTATCCATGGCCTCATCAAACTCTACCAAGGAATAGACACTTCCGCTTCCCACATTGAACTCACTTACAGAAGGAGGAGAAATGACAGCTGAACCATCTCCAAGCCATAAAGAAATAGCGGAAACCGCTGGTGTCTTTGTATCCCACTCCACAAGATCTGTGAGACTTCCATTGCTCACGACATTGCCCGCACCATCCATCAAACCTGAAATTTCTATATCCACCCCACCTATGAATTCTTCATTCCAATCTTCAATGGCAAAATCCACCATTAAAGTATCTGCCGCGATAAAATTATATTGGACAAGCAACATTCCGTTGGGTAAACCCACGAATTGAGGAATTGAATTCAAATCCACTTCACTATTAAAAATCACCTTCAATTCCAAAGTCTGACCTGCATTTCCCTCATTAACGATTGTCAAATTAGTGTTGTACGATAATACAACAGGTTCTTGGGTATCAATGTCAATACTCTCTTGACTTACAAAAGGCAACATGAAATTTCCCGCTACATCTGTTAGTCCTGCCAATTGCACTAAGTCTCCTGAATAAATTTCATCCATATCAGGAAATTGACAAACCATCTCGACCGAAGTTGAAGAAATCCAATTCACTTGGGTGGCAAAACCATTCAAAAGGGTACTGGAATTTCCGGAAAGTTGCGGGCTCAAACCAGCCATCATCGCTTCATCAAACTGCGCCCCTAACAACAATGATTGAGACGTAACAAATGCCTGATTAATTTGTGTATCGGAAAGACTCATGGATAAACAAGTTGGATTGCGGGTATCCACCAACAAAGCATTGTTTCTATAATAAATACGCTGTTCTTCGCCTGATTGAGACAGAGCAGACATAATCTTAATATTAATCCCTGACAATTCCTCGTTGTTATCTACAACCACAAAATTCCATACAAAGGTGGAATCGTTCAACCAATATTGATCATTCCACTGCAAAGTATTAGACAAGTCTATGGAAGTAAAGAACAATCCAGGATCCATGCTGGTATTCATGTGCTGATTATAGGTGACCGAAATACTATATCCATTGCTCACAGCAGCGTCATTGATGAAAGTATTCGCGTTATACGCCACTATTTTCGGTGATGTATCTACCCAATATCCAGCTGCCTTGATGAGGGCATGATTGGCCACCTTCATTCCTATTTTTCTGCCCGCAATATCATCCATGGGAGGATGAATTCCTCCCCAGATTCTAGACAAACTGCATTGATCCGCAGCGTCACGATAGGTAGCCCATTGCAACTCTACCGTTTCGCTTGGTCCTTCTTCAAAAACCAAGTATTGATTCATCGGAGCATCAAAAACGCTCATTCCGCCTGGGAAATACTCGCTACCTGTAATGGCTGTCATCACCTCTGCACCTGTTCGTGAATAGGTAGAATGACCAGAAACATATCCAGCAAAGGGAGGAGTAACGAAGGTAGGACGCTGATAAGGATACCAATTTTCTGCTAAAATCCATCCCACCCCTGCGGCGGTGGTAGCAGGATCACTGATATAATCGGGCCCTTTCCAAGTCCACATCTTTACTTTATTGACATGCTCATTATTGCTTCCAGCCAAGGGGTCTCCCGGTTGAACCAATTCAGTATATCCAGGAATCAAAGGCATTCCATTGATGCTGAAATTGGGCAAAGTGGCATCCGTACTCTGACCATTTTCCGCCATGTATCGAATGGCCGATATGGGCCTGGCTCCATCGTAATAACCCTTGATACCCCATGCGCTGATAGCGGCATCATGCAATGCTCCACCTAGCGTTAAATAAGCTTTGACACAATATTCCGTTTCCGACATATTTTGTGATCCCTCCCAAATAAAATTCCCATTCAAATCAGCAATCACATAATTGAGAATGGAAAACCAATGACCGGGTGGTGTTTCTGAACTCGGTCCGTCCGCCCAAAACTCCGCCAATACTCGAGTGTAATCCCCCCTTCTGACCATGTTAGGGGCATATGGTTGTCCAGTGACTGGATTGATTGAATGACCCACACCGTTGTCTCCCCCATTTTCAAAATCAAAAAACTGCAATTGATCTTGAAAAGTTTCTGGCAATACCGCGTTTCCGATTCCTGCTGGTGAAATGTCCCACATCACTTGATCAGCGGTATCCAAATGCGAGGCCCATTTACCTACCAAAGAGAAATTCCATTTATACAAATCATCGATATCATAACCGGTCTCCCCTAATTGAGGGAACATACCCGGATCATGATAAACGTTCCAATTGTATCCATCTCTTTGCTTCACTGCTTTCACGGAATCGGCCAATGCGAATGGCTTCACATTGCCCCACTCAGGACCCATAAAAGGAGGAGCACCCGACAATAGATTTCCATTTTGATCAATAAACACACTCAAGCTAAGTGGTTGCCAACGATTAGGATTGACTATTCCAGAAGTGCCGGGCAGTGTGGGGTATAAAGAGGGATTGGACGGTACATAATATTGATTGGCATAATTGGCCAATTGATTGGATCCATCCGTGTTGCCATAAGAAATGATTCGTGCCGCGATGTAATTCCCCAATGCTTTTGGATCGCCCGCGGAATAATCCGCAGAGGTAAAATTCACATCATAGCCCAACTCACCCATCAAGGTATTGAGGGTGTTATTGGTAACCGTATTCCATCCTGGTGAATTAAAATAGCGATTCCGAATGATTCTATACGCCGCAAAACTCATGGCGGCATTCCGCGCACTTTCAATATCTTCAGGCTGAACAATTCCATTGTAGGGACAATAAAATCCATTGAATGTTTGACCTAAAAAAACAGTACTCGCTACAGAATCATAAGCCGCCCAAGCATCATACATCGCAAGGGAAAAATGGAAAAGATTTCTAGCCGTCATGGGAGGCCTTGCGAAATCATTTCTAACGGCTGTTAGCATCGCTTGCGACCATTGGTAGGGAATACTATTTTGAGCGATCAAAGAGTGAGAATTAATGCACTGATTGAAAAAGAATAAAAGAAAAATTACTTTTTTCACCATGATTCAAATGTAGCTTTTTTTTTGGAGATACTAAATAGGGTTTAGCTAAAAAAAAAGAGGCCGCAACGAATGCAGCCCCCTTATTAAAAAGGTTTACTTTTTACTTCACGCCAAAGGACTTCTTAAATGAAGCAACCAAATCATTTTTTTCCCATGGAAATAATTCCACTTTCACTGATTTCTCTTTTCCGCTTCCATCCACAAATTTCTTTGTAATCACCTTGCACTCTCTACCCATGTGTCCATAGGCCGCGGTCTCTTTGTAAATGGGTGTTCTCAACTTGAAACGAGTCTCAATAGAGTAAGGTCTCAAATTGCATTCCTTCATCTTTAAAATTTTCTCTGCTATTTCTCCATCAGACATTTTCACTTTGGAAGTGCCATAGGTATTAACATACAAGCCTACCGGATCAGCTACCCCAATGGCATAAGCCACTTGCACCAATGCTTCATCACAAACACCCGCGGCTACCAAGTTTCTTGCGATATGTCGTGTAGCATACGCAGCACTTCTATCCACCTTGCTGGGATCTTTCCCGGAAAATGCACCACCGCCATGGGCTCCTTTACCGCCGTAAGTATCTACGATGATTTTTCTTCCTGTCAATCCAGTATCTCCATGAGGACCGCCGATCACAAACTTGCCTGTCGGATTGACATGCAATGCATACTTGGCTTTGAATAGCTTCTGCACACGTGCAGGACACTTCTTCATCACACGAGGTATCAAAATATCTTGCACATCCTTTTTGATTTGCGCCAACATTTTGTTGTCGTTTTTATCAAAGTCATCATGCTGGGTTGAAATGACAATGGCAGAAATGCCGATAGCCTTATGATCATCACCATATTCAATGGTCACTTGGCTTTTCGCATCTGGACGCAAATACTTCATTACTTTGCCCTCCTTGCGAATCGCAGCCAACTCACGTAATAACATGTGAGCCAACTCCAATGGTAATGGCATTAAGTTATCGGTCTCGTTGGAAGCGTATCCGAACATCATTCCTTGATCACCGGCACCTTGATCTTCCTTCTTCTTTCTTTCCACTCCTTGGTTGATATCCGCCGATTGCTCATGAATGGCAGACAAGATTCCGCAAGAATTGGCTTCAAACATATACTCGCTTTTGGTATATCCAATTTCACGAATCATGTCACGAGCAATTTTTTGCACATCCAAATACGTTTTGGATTTCACCTCACCCGCCAAGACCACTTGCCCTGTTGTTACCAAAGTTTCACAAGCTACTTTGGAATCAGGGTCAAAAGCCAAGAAATGATCAATCAACGCATCAGAAATTTGATCCGCTACTTTATCCGGATGTCCTTCAGAAACGGACTCAGAAGTGAAGAAATATGACATATTATTTTAAATTTAGAAGGCAAATATAAACCAATCCTCGAATACTCTTTAATGGACCAAAACATTTAGTCTATTATGTACAATCCGGCAATCTAAAGGGGTAAATCCGATGAACTCACCATCGCAATCAATGGGGATTCCGGGAGTGCTGATGGCAATCGCCTTTGATGAGTAATAACGAATACTAGGATGTTGAAGAATCTCACCTCTCCGCACTTTGGGTAATTGAAGGAGATAATCAAAAAGTGTTATTTCTCCGATATGAATCACTTCAAAAACGCCATCATTCAATAAAGCCTGAGGAGCAATCCCCAATCCACTGCCAAACCATTTTGCATTGGCTATTGCTAACATCAGCGTATCATTTTCAAAACTCACATTGTCCAATTCTACTTTCACGACATTGCGTTTATACTCAATCAATGATGAAATAACGGCTTTTTGATAGGTTAAAAACGGACCTAATCTTCTTTTAGACTTGGATATTTTTTGCACCACCTCCCCTCCCAATCCAATGTCCATCACATTGATAAAATATCGTTGACTTTGAGCACCGCTTAATTCAATAAATTTCAACCATCCCACATCCACTTGATCTACTTTATTTACCTCTATCATGTGATGCACGTCCCTCCATCGACCAGACTGCATTAGTGACTTTACAAAATCGTTACCTGTTCCCATGGCTAAAAACGTCATGGGCATTTGTCCATTGGCTTTGAGGTAACCATTCACACATTCATTGATTGTACCGTCACCACCAGCAGCGATCAGCACATCCACCTGCTGTTGAACCGCTTCAAATGCCAATTCGATGGCATGGCCGGAATGTTGGGTATAGACAATTGAAAGGTAGTAAGGCGCAATCTCCCTCCATTCTTGCCAATCCTTCCTCCACTTTCCTGATTGTTCATGACGACCATGCATGATCACCCGAACCTTTTTCATCACTCAATCACAATTTCATCACAAAACAACCAACTGGGTTCTCCGGGTGCGTCATGCCAGTCTGGACATTTACCAATGGATTTAGCCACTACTTTGACATAACGCATCATAAAAGGAACATGATTTCCCGAACAAGATGAGGAGATAATCAACTCACCTGGACTTTCAGCCGCCAACTTGAGATCATCACCAAACAATAACTTCCAATTATTTCCATCCACAGAACCCCAATATTCAACCCGCTTGGGCCTAAAAATCCAAGCATTCGCGTAATGAAACCATTGCGTGGATATCGAATTCACATCTTTAATTCCGCCCAAATCAATCAACATCTCCATGTCCTTTCCTTGAACAGCCTGCCAAATACCATCCCGGAAATTAGTAGTTCCTAATCGACCATCTAGCAATCCTGAATATCCACCTCCTGGGTAAGCATTACTGGGTTGATAATTCAATTTCATTTCTTTGCCGATTCCTTGATGCGCAGCGTATGAACGTTCTGTGACTGTTTCATTCTCCGTACCCTCGGTACGCATGCTCACTGTTACGGTTTGTTTGGAATTAATTTGAACAGGATTCTTGTATTCCATCCAGTCCATTTTAGCATCAGATAATTTGTATTTTAACACAACGTCATCTGAATACTTCTTTAATTCCAACCACAAATTACCGTCCTTGATTTTTGAATCAAATTGCAACGGAGTCGAAATGAAACCATACTTGATTCCCTTTTTATCCATTCTTCTGAAGTGTAATTTAACACGGCGTTCAAAAGCATCATAATCCCTTTCTTTATCGTACTTCCAAAGCACTTCGCTCATGGCCAACATTCTCGGCAAAATCTTACTGTGAACAGTTTCTTGAGGAGCTCGCTCAGTCCACATATTGCATTCCGCACCCCAAATAAACCCTTTCTGTTCAGGCTTCAACTCATGAGGAATTGGATCAAATTCAAAAACTTTTTTCGTATCAATTCCGTCTAGACCATAATCAAAATAACAATGACTTGTTGGACTCATGATCACCCCATGGTTTTTTTGAGCAGCAACCATTCCACCTTGCATCCCTCTCCAAGATTGAATGGCCGCATCACCCGGTATCCCTCCCTCCAAAATTTCATCCCAACCAATGATGGATTTTCCCCTTTTCTTTAAATGAATGGCTACCTGCTCAATCAACCAAGTTTGAAGTTCCGCCTCATCCTTCAACTTATTTCCCTTAATTCTCTTCTGACACTTGGTGCAATTCTCCCACCGGACCTTTGGAGCTTCGTCTCCGCCAATATGAATATACTTTCCAGGAAATAATTCACATACCTCATCCATTACATCATTGATAAACTGAAGAGTTTGATCATTGCCCGCACAATAAATATCTTTGAAAACCCCCCATTCAGTTTCCACCGGAATAGTTTCACCCGTACAACTCAAATTCGGATAAGCAGCTATTGCCGCTGAACTATGGCCCGGCAATTCAATTTCAGGAATGATGGTAATATGAAGTCTGCTGGCATAGTCGACTATTTCCTTTATATCCTGCTGTGAATAATAACCGCCATACTTTTTTCCATTTACCATCCGATATGCACCTAATTCTGTCAACTTAGGGTATTTTTTGATTTCAATTCTCCATCCCTGATCTTCCGTTAAATGCCAATGAAAAACATTCATCTTGTACATCGACATAATATCCAAAGTTTGCTTGATAAATGCCGTTGACATAAAATGTCTGCCGCAATCTAACAGTAATCCTCGATGCTGAAATGTAGGATAGTCCTCAATTTCCATTTGAGTCAATTCTACTTTTCGATTGTTTGGAATATCTATCGGAAACAGTTGCAATAATGTTTGAATACCATTCACGATTCCTGCACCGTCTGTTGATCCTATTACTATATCATTTTGATTTACACTGAGGTGATATCGCTCTGGCTCTGAAATTTTGGAAAGCGGTGATTGCTTTTTTAAGTGTATAAAATTGCCTACAGGAACGGAGCCCGCAAAGGCCATTGGCTTCTTTTGAAAATATTCGGTCAATGCCCCCAATAACACATGTGCTTCCTTTTGAAATTCTACATCGTAGTACACCTGAGTTTGTTCACTGATCACACATTCTGGTCCCTTTCTCAAAGAAAACTGCTGAGGCTGCGGAATAATTTGCTGTTGGGAAAATGCTGTGAATCTTCCAAAAAGTAAAAAAATAACCAAGCAAATGCTATTGAAGTTCTTGCTCATAAAATTGAGATAATGGATTTGTTTCTTGCAATGGAATAACTTGATGAAAAATACCAATGTACTCATATTCGCCATCCGCCAATTGCAAAGTAAATTTAGAAAACAAAACGTAGTCATCAATCTCGACCAATCGATTGATGGCCTTCATCATGAATTCATTTTGAAGGGTCGCAACATCTTCCATGACAGGGTCTGAGGAAAACTGAGCGGAATACTGTTCCCATTGCTCCAAGGCCACCTTGGTAAATTCCTCTTGTGTCGTTTTAGTAAAAAAAGCCACTACCATCAACACCAACAATATTGCAGAAGACAGGATGACCACTCTTTTCATTGCGATAAATAATAATGGGCAACTGCTGCCAATGCCGCTGTTTCTGTTCTTAATCTGTAAGTTCCTAAAGAAACCGGGATTGCCTTTTCACACAACAACTGCTCTACTTCCTTGGGAGAAAAATCCCCCTCCGGACCAATCAACAATATATCATTCTCCGATTTTGAAATAGAACTCCAGTTCTTTTTTTCTCCTCTGTGACAATGTGCAAAGTATAGTACTGCCTTCCGATGCTTCTCCAAAAATGTCTGCCAATGGATTTGATCATCCATAGCTGGCAACCATGCACGTTGACTTTGCTTCATGGCAGCCACCGCAATTTTCCGCAACCTTTCCATCGAATATTTCACCGATAGACTCCATTCGGTTTGAATCAACTGCACTCCACAAACTCCTAACTCCACCGCCTTTTCTATGAACCACTCCAAACGATCCAGGTCTTGTGTCACTGGAATAGCCACCGTTAATCCGCAAGGGGAATCCAGCATTGGAAAAACCTTGAATAATTCCAAGGAAGGTATTTTATTGGACAAATGAAAAATGGTTTCGCATCTTCCTCCCATCCCATCCGTTAGCATAATGTGCTCCCCTTCTTTGATCCGCAATGCTTTGATGTGCCTCCACTCTTCCTCTGTCAACTCCCATTGACCGTGGCTTACCGATATGCTCGAATAAAAATAATGCACGTTGCAATTTACAAAAGATGCCGATTGCTAAATGATAATTTTGATGCATCTTGCAGGCAATGAAAATTTTGTTCAAAAACATCAAGGGCTTGGTAGGCGTGATGGAGGATACCCCTGCCTTCATCGCTGGAAAAGAAATGAAAAATTTCTGTGTGATGGAAAACGCCTACTTAGCGGTTGAAAATGGCAGAATCGTGGATTTCGGGGAAATGCAAGAATGGCCGGGAATTAGCGATTGGTCAGCACTCGAAATCATCGATGCAGAAGGCCGATATCTTTTGCCTACTTGGTGCGATTCACACACGCATACTGTTTTTGCTCAATCCAGAGCTTTAGAGTTTGAAGACAAGATCAATGGACTCACTTATCAAGAGATTGCACAACGTGGAGGAGGCATTATCAACTCCGCCAAAGCGTTGTCTCAAATTGAGGAGGAGAGGTTATTGAAAGATGCATTGGTGCGCATTCAGCGCATGATAAAAAATGGAACCGGTGCATTGGAGATTAAAACCGGCTATGGCTTGGATGTGGAGAATGAACTAAAAATGTTGCGCGTCATTCATCGCATCCGAAAAGAGGTGAACATTCCCATTAAAATTACTTTGTTGTTAGCGCATGCATTGCCAGAGAATTTTAAGAACAGGATGGACGATTATGTCGAATACATGATTCAAGAATTGATGCCCAAGGCGCATGAAATTGGATTTGATTATATCGATTTATTCTGCGAGCGAGATTATTTCCAGGTGGTGCATTTGGAAAAAATTTTAACGGCTGCACAAGCGCTTGGAAAAAGAGGCAAAGTACACCTCAATCAATTTTATTCCATCGGAGGAATCTCTGCCGCATTGCGATTGGGTGTCCTTAGTCTTGATCATGTAGAAGTGTTGGAAGATCATGACCTTGTTGCCCTTCAACAGCAACCGACCATAGTGACCGCTTTACCCGGTTGTTCTTTGTTTACTAAAATTCCGTACACCCCTGCCAGAAAGTTGATGGATCACAATCTCCCCATTGCCTTGGCCACTGATTTCAATCCTGGTTCTGCGCCCAACGGCAACATGAATTTGATCAACAGCTTGGCTTGCATTCAAATGCAAATGAATCCACAAGAAGTTTGCGCTGCATCGTGCTACAATGGCGCCGCCGCGATAGAATTACAGCATGAAGTGGGAAGCATTACCATTGGAAAAAGAGCCAATCTTATCCTAACAGAACCTTTGGACCATCTTTCAGAACTGTTCTATTATTTCGGTGAAAGCAGAATTGAATCTGTTTGGGTCAATGGTGTCCAACAGTAATCACATTTTACTCGTCACCTTCTTTCTTAACTCATCCTCTCTTTGCAATACTTCATTCTCCAATTCTAAGGCTTGAGCCAATAATTTTTCTGTAAAATGCTTATCTTTTATTCCGCTCGCATTGATGCGTACGTTCATGATTGCACCCAACACGGCTGCGCGAATACAAAGCACTCCAACGCCTGCATCGGTAACTGAATTTGGATTTCCCCTTTCAATCATCTCCTCGCAAATATCCATCGCTTGATAGGCCACCAGCGCCGTACGCATAGGAATTTCCATCGCATATTGAGAGGCACTTTCTATGGCTGCAGCGCGAGCCTTTTTCTCCTCTTCACTGTCTTTGGGTAAACCAAACGCCTCCATGATTTTATTGAAGGCCCTCGTATCTTCATCTACCAACCACAACAATTCCCTTTGAATTTTCATTCCCTTTTCTGCCACATCAGAAAACGATTTCCATTGCTCATCCCAACCCCGCTTGTGAGAGGATAAATTGGCCACCATCACACCCAAAGACACGCCTAATGCGGCTACATAAGCACTCACCGAACCACCGCCGGGTGCAGGACTCTCGCTGGCCGTCTCATTGGCCAATTCTTTGGCTGTCATCGAAATCAATTTTTCTGCATTTCCCATTTTTTTGGCCAATACATACTCAATGATTTTCTCCTCTGGATGAAAAGGAGCCAAATCATCCAATCCCAACGACTTCACTGCAATTTTAATTTTCTCCTTATCAGAAATACCCAATGAACGCTCTTGTTTATTCAAAAAATAATCTGCCGCATCCAACATCGCTTGCAATGGAATCAAACCTACCAACTCAGAGCCCGTAACACGAATCCCTCTCTCTGATGCCTTCGCACATGCCTCTTCAAAAGCAATGTGCACAGGGGTTACGGAGATATCTGTTAGGTTTAAAGACAATTGAGCAATTCCATATTCATCAATGTACCAACCGATTCCTTTGACAGACTTCAGTGTTCCTGGTATTCTTTTCGGCTCGCCATTTTCATCCAAAATCGGTTTGCCCGTCAGTGGATCACCTTCGCGCAAAGTTCTGCCCGCCTCACGGATATCAAAGGCGATGGCATTAGCCCTGCGGGTAGAGGTAGTATTCAAATTAACATTGTAGGCGACTAAAAAATTACGCGCTCCTATGGTGGTAATACCGGCTTTTTTGGCCACCTCTGTTACTTGAGCCGGACCAAAATCCGGTTTCCATTCCGATGAAGCAATCTTTTCCAGCGCTTCATACTCCCCTTTTCTACAATTGGCCAAATTCCTTCTGTTCTCTTGTTGAGCGGCGGCTTCATAAAAATAACCTGGGATTCCCAATTCATCGCCCACTCTTTTGCCCAATTGATGGGCCAAAGCCACACACTCTTCCATGCTCACTCCCGCAATCGGCACAAATGGACAAACATCGGTAGCGCCTTGTCGAGGGTGCTCTCCCTTGTGGCTGCGCATATCAATCAGCTCAGCTGCTTTTTGAATCAACAAAAAGGCGGCTTCCATTACTTTCTCCGGTTCACCAGCAAATGTTATCACCGTCCGGTTGGTGGATTTACCAGGGTCCACATCCAATAACATCACCCCTTCTAATGATTCCACTACTGAAACGATGGCATTGATTTTACCTTGATCTCTCCCTTCTGAAATATTGGGAATGCACTCTATGATTCTCATTGAAATATTTTTTACAAATATCTATGATTTCGATTAAAAAACGATGGAGATTCGCTTGCGCTCTTTGAGCAATGACATTTTCCAATCTTGCATCTTTCCACCATGCTTCATTGCATATAAAAATGCGCCCGTTGGAAAAAATTCTCGAGAGTTGACTTCTACTCGCTTCCACTCATCCGCCCAACAACTGGTGATTTCTACCACCCAATCCCGATAGGCTTCCATGAGTGTCTTCAACTCGTATGCCGACTGCACCAGCTCATGAAAATTCATTGACCGCTCCAAATGATGCAGCAACTGCATCAATTGCTGTTCATAGCTTTCTAAATTTTCTAAACTTTGTGGCTTGGGTTCGAGCCTCTCTCGATGAGGATTTTCTAAAACGGCCCATGAACGATAGAGCTCCCATTTTTTATCAAACAACTTGGGAATGGGATATAGATTCCTCAACTCCCTTTTGGCCAAGAAAAGCTGCTGCTCATATTGCTCTTGCCAAATTTCTTCTTCCATTTCTGCCGACAGCCCCCACACCTTGGACAACGCTAAATTCATTAAACAAAGTTAATGGTTGGTTGTATTTAAACAATTCCCCTATTTTTGTTTTATGAGAAAATGGATATTGATTTTATGTTGGATGGCCATTGCGCACTCTGACGTTTTTGCCCTTTCCAATCACAACGCGAAAGATAGAACCACCATCAAAGGAAGTTTTACAGTAGGCAATTACAAATCGGTAAAACTATGGTCAACTTTGGGAAAAGTAATGGAGATCGTGGATTCCGCCAAAGTGGTAAACAATCAATTTGAATTCAAAGCTCGTTACTTCAAACAAGGCACGTATTTGATTGGTGTAACCGAAAATAATCATGTCCCCATCATCTTGGACAATGAAAAAGTGGTGGAGGTTCAATTCAATAATGTCAAACTCGAAAATAACTTGAAGTATTTACAAAGTGCGCAGAACATTGCATGGATCACCTATATGCCCAAAGAAATTAAAATCAATAATGCTATCCGCGGGGCTCACAAAAAAGAGGGAAATGATAGTACCGTAATCAAGACAAAAGAATTGGAGCTCGTTAGGATGAGAGATTCTATCGCAATGGCGAATCCGAGTACTTACTTGTACAAACTCATGAAATGGAAGAGTGATGTTTTACCCTTGCGCAAATCCACTTTCTGGTCCAACTTTGATTTTACAGATACCTCTATTACCCGATGTACGATTCTAAATGATCGCATCCAACGTTACATGAGAAAATTTAGCAAAGGTGAAAACAGTGGTTACATTCAATGCATGGAGGATGTGCTCACCAAGGCCAAAGCGAATGATGTGGTGTATGAATTTGCCGTTTATCAAATGCTCAATGGATTTTTCGAGAGCGGTATGGACAACATGTGCGCTTATTTGATTGATCAGCATCTCAACGGAGAGAGCTGCGGAGAAGACGATATTCATAAATTACTGACCAAAACAGCCAGCTCCATTCAGCAACTCACTGTTGGACATCAACCTCCCAATTTCACAGCACTCACGCAAAAAAATGAGAGTTTTGATATGCGCAAACATGCTTCCAAACAAAAATATACTGTCATCATGTTTTGGAGTTCGTGGTGTGAGCATTGCAAAGCAGCCGCTCCAGAAATCAAGGCATTTCATGAAAAATACAATGCTCAAAAAGTGAGTCTGGTAGGCTACAGTTTAGACAATGTGAAAGATAATTGGGACAAAGCGCTTGCCGAAAGAGGATTCAACTTCATCAATATCTACGGAGGAAAACAATGGGATTCACCAGTATCCAAATTGTACAAGGTGAACAAAACCCCTATGTTTTTTGTGATCGATGCCACCGGAACGCTTCAATTAAAAGCCAAGAGCATTCAGGAAGTGGAAACATTTTTGAAAGGAAAAATTTAATGCTGAATATCCCTGGATTGTTCTTTAGGCACTCGTAATAAAAGAACAAAACCAACGATAAAAAATACGACCAGGGCGAGGATACTCGCCCTCATCGTTCCAAAAGCACCCTCTAAGAATCCAAAAGAAAACAAACCGATGATCAGACCTATTTTCTCGGTGACATCATAAAAGCTAAAGAAAGAAGCCGTATCCTCGGTTTCTGGCAAAAATTTGGAATAAGTACTTCGCGCCAGACTTTGCGTTCCGCCCATGATGAATCCTATGATCGCAGCTGCCACAAAAAAGGTGTTGGCATCTTTTACAACGAAATAAGCGAATGCACAAACGCCCACCCAGATCAACAAAGCCACACCTAACATTGGCAGGTTTCCGATTTTCCTCGATATTCTAGAGAATACCATAGCACCGGGAATGGCAATAAACTGAATCAACACAATGGCAATGATCAATTGCTCTGGCAATAAATTGATCTCTTTTCCAAAATAGGCCGCCATTTGCATGATGGTTTGTATGCCCATTGAGAAAACGAAAAACGATAAGAGATAGGTCTTCAATTTCCTATTATCGGCCATCTGACTCCACACCAATTTTAGTTCATGAAAACCCTTATCCCATCGCATGCCGTTAGTGGCATTAATGCTTGGAGTTTCCCGAACATAATAAAAGGTAATTTGAGCGAAACCCGCCCACCAAATGCCCACCGACACAAAACTCCATCGAGCGCTCATCCCAAACACTTTGATGGCCACCAAATTCATGATGAGCAGGGTGACACTTCCAATATACCCCATTGAAAAGGCTCGTGCGCTTACTGAATCCTGCTCATCCTTGGTAGCAATTTGAGGTAAAAATGAATTGGCCAAGGCATAACTACACCAAAAGCCAATACTCGCTAACGTAACACTGATAAAAGACACCTCAAGATGATTGGGATCAAACCAATACAAGGAGCAACAAGAGGCCGCTCCCAAATAGCAGAAAAATTGCATGAATCTGCGTTTCATTCTGTAATAATCTGCGATCCCTGAAATGAGCGGCACCACCAAACTTACCACTAACAAAGAAAAGGATAAGACATAAGCCACCGCCTCTGTGTTATGGACATCTGCACCAAAAAAACTTACCCTTTCAGGTGTAACAGCAGTATAAAAGGCAGGGAAAATAGCAGATCCAATCACCAAATTATAGGTGGAATTGGACCAATCATACATGCCCCAAGCATTTTGGATTTTCTTACGATTATTCATTCTCGAAATGTAAACATTTCGCTGATATGTATGTTATTTTTGCAATTAAATTTAAGAGTAGTGAAGACCAGTTTTGATATTACCGTTGTAGGAGGAGGAATTGTGGGAGCCGCAACGTTTTATAAGTTGCAAAGAAGATTTCCTCATTTAAAAATCCTATTGATTGAAAAGGAAAATAAATTGGCCGACCACCAGACGGGCAACAACAGCGGTGTCATTCACAGTGGCATTTACTATAAACCAGGTTCACTGAAAGCCATCAATTGTGTCAATGGCAGAAGAGAATTGGTGCAGTTTGCTAAAGATCACAATATCCGTCATGATGTATGCGGTAAACTCATTGTAGCGGCGGATCAAAGTGAGTTGACCAACTTGGAAAAAATTTACCAAAGTGGAATCAACAATGGAATAGAAGGCATGCGCCGGGTAAGTCCCGCTGAGATCAAAGAAATCGAACCCCATGTCAAAGGCATTGACGGAGTTTTTGTGGGTTGCACAGGGATCATCGATTTCAGAAGGTCCACAGAAGTAATGACGGAATTAGGCTTAGGTATTCAAAATCAAAGCGAGGTGCATTTGGGAGAGGAAGTATTGGGATTTGAAAGAGATGGTGAGTACACCCGAATTAAAACACAAAAAGACCAATATCACACTAAATACTTGGTAGTATGCGGAGGCCTCCAAGCCGACCGCTTGGCCAAAAAAGACGGCGTGCCCTTAAAAGAAAAAGTAGTAGGCTTCCGAGGAGACTATTACGAGTTAGCAGAGCACGCCAAGCACAAAGTAAAAAATCTCATTTATCCAGTTCCCAATCCCGAGTTTCCATTCCTAGGTGTTCATTTCACTCGCATGGTAGATGGCAGTGTTGAGTGCGGACCGAATGCCGTTTTTACTTTCAAAAGAGAAGGATACGGAAAAACGGACTTCAGCCTGCGAGATACATTAGATGCCTTGTCCTACATTGGCACTTGGCGTTTGTTCATGGGGAATATGAAATATGGAATCGATGAATACAGAAGAGCTTTTTCGAAAAAACTATTCCTGAATACTTTACAACGCTTGATTCCGGAACTCACCATGGAAGATATCGTGCCTGGAAGAGCCGGTGTTCGAGCACTGTTGCTCAGAGCCGATGGCGATACAAGAGATGATTTCCGAATTGAATACACGGACAGAAGCATCCATGTGCTCAATGCGCCATCACCGGCAGCTACTGCTTCCCTGGCCATTGGAGACAATGTTGTGGACATGGCCATAAAACACTTTGGATTGATTTAAAATACAACGAACATGAAACTAACAGAACGCATCAACGAAGACATCAAGAACGCTATGAAAGCAGGAGACAAAGAAAAGCTCATGGCTTTGCGTGATATCAAAAGTAAAATTCTTTTGGAAGCCACTAAAGACGGCTCCACGGATGTAGAGGACAGTGCTGTCATGGCCATCCTTACTAAGCTCAACAAACAACGCACTGAATCAATTGAAATTTACCAATCACAGGGTAGAGAAGATTTAGTGGCAGAGGAAAAGAAGCAAGCTGCCGTGATTCAATCCTACCTTCCCCAACCACTGACCAGCGAAGAGTTAGAGGCAGAGATTAAAAACATCATTGCACAAGTGGGGGCCACTAACCCCAGCGATATGGGAAAAGTAATGGGAGCTGCCAAAGTATTGAGTGGAAAAGCAGATGGCAAAGCCATCAGTGAGATGGTAAAAAAATGCCTAGCACAATAAAATGGAAATTATTGGAAGAAGAGAGATGATTCACCTCCCCGAATGGGGAGGTTTTTTTATACCTGCAAAAATTGATACCGGCGCGTTCAGAACGGCAGTGCATTGTGAAAGTTGTACTGAAATACAAACTGAACAAGGACTAAGATTGAAGGTGATTTTTGACTGGGAAAGCAATGGTAAAACGGTATCACATGAGTTCTCCGATTATAAAAAGAGAATCATTAAAAATAGTTTTGGTCAAACTGAGGAACGTTTCTGCCTTCGTACCATTTTGAAGATTGGTCAGAAAAGCATTAGAAGTGAAATATCTTTGACAGATCGATCCGGCATGAAATATCCGATTTTACTCGGAAGAAAAACCATCGGAAAAAAATTTCTCGTAGATGTAAATAAGATTAACCTACAATTCCCTTAGGTTTTTTGAACCCAATATTTTGAAATAAAGTTTTTGTAATTTTACTTGTTTCATATATTTACCCAAACGAAAAAAAATGAAACACTATTTCCTATTACTTTCAGCTGCTTTGATATTACTCACATCTTGTGGTGAGAGCTCAAAAAAGACATATACAATGAATGACATCAACCTTACCGCCGAAGGGCCTTTGTTTGATGGACCCAATACCTTACAAGCCACGCACATCATTGATTTAAATGCTATCGAGCCCAATTTAAAAGCAGATCAAATTGAAGCGGTTAAATTGATCAAAGCCAACATCAGCACCCCGGATAGCATTGGCTTTAACAACATCAGAAACTTTGTACTACAGCTGACATCCTCAGACGCCAAAATGGAAAAAGTGGCTGTTTTGAATCCCGTTGAAAAGAACCTAAAAGAGGTCACCTTAAATCCTTCTGCTGAAAGCGAGTTGTTGGATAACTTCCAACAAAAAGAAATCATTCTCATCTTGGATGCCGACATTGAAGGGGACTCGGAAAATAACCTGACCTATCAAGGCAACTTTGAATTTGAAATCACCTATAAAAAATAAAAAACATGAAATCGCTATTTTTACTGAGCTTCATTTGGCTTACACATACTATTTCTTTCGCGCAAAGCACTGAGGCCGATCAATTATTGGGTGTTTGGGAACCTAGCAATGGCAAAGCCCGCGTGAAAATTGAAAAAATTGGAGAAAAATATTACGGAAAAATCGTTTGGCTCAAAGAACCTATTGACCCCAACACAGGCCAACCAAAAGTGGATAAAAATAATCCCGACGCAAGTCTTAGAACTGTTCCGTTAAAAGGATACCGAATGCTCAAAGATTTCAAATATCTTGGTGGCAACCAATGGGACAATGGCACCATTTACGATCCTGAGAATGGAAGCACCTATAAGTGTATTATCAAAATGACAGATAATAATACACTTGACATTAGAGGGTATATCGGAGTGGAAGCCTTGGGCAGAACCGATGTTTGGAAGCGACTCAATTTAAAAAAATAATTCGCCCTCATGCGTTTCAACATTTTAATCGGCCTGACATTCATCAGCCTACTGAGCTATGGGCAAACCGACTCTTTGCAGCAAGAAGAGGACTTCTCCATGTATGAAAATCTCAACTTTGCTGATGAGGGGGCTAAACGTTTCTGTACACCAAAAGTCTTTGATTTAAGTCCTGCAAAATTAATTTCTATTGGGTATGATTATCAAGGCCCTTTTAGCATTGATTATGGAAAATGGAAAGATCAAAATGGAAATTTGGTTGGTGATCAATCCCAAGGTAATTTTCAAGGAGCCGGCGGTTTGCGAATTGGCGCAAATATCCCGGTGATTTCCAAGACCAATATGGTGCTCCAAGCTGGAATTAATTACGCTCGCACCGCTTTTTATTCAAATAGTTCCCAAAGCGCTAATCCCCTCGATGAAACATTAAAGAAAAATGGACTGAGCACCGCAGGGTTAAGCACAACATTGTTCAAACCTTTCAATGAAGAGCATTTCATGATTGTTCAAGCTTCTGCAGATTTGAATGGAGATTACGCAACCAAAAACATCACCCCCGCAAAGTACACACGTTATAGCACGGCCATCATTTTTGGAAAAAAGAAACACGACAGAAAAATGATCGGTTTTGGATTGTCCAGGACCTACCGTGTGGGCGAACTGAATTACATACCCGTCATGCTATTGAATTGGACCGCCCCGAGCAGAAAATGGGGAGTAGAAATGCTCGCTCCGGCCAGAGTGAACATCAGAAAAACCATTTCACCGCGAAACATCATTTTATTTGGATATGAATTGGAGGGGAATTCCTATCACATTTTACACAGTCAGTTATCTAATGGCAGTGTCAATCTAAGCAATATCGAACTCAGAAGAAGTGAGCTTAGAATTCGCGCCACTTGGGAGGCCTCTCTTCATCAGTTTATGTGGATGTCCTTACAATTGGGATATCGCTATGGGTATAGCTTTAACCTCGATCAATATACCGATGGAAAAGAATTTTTCAGAGGGTTTACCGGAGATCAGCCTTATTTGCAAGAAAACAAAATGAATGGAACTTGGTATGCCCAATTGTCCATCAATCTGGTGAGCCCTTGAGAACTTTCTTAAAGGCTGACGCTATTTGCTGAACTTACTATTCTTTGATGAATGACAAGGTCTGAATTCCTTCGTCTGTCATCACTCGTATGAAGTAGATTCCGGGTAATAAGTGCTCCACCGAAAAAGTATTGCTTTGCTGTTGCGGCAGATTTATTCTCCTTCCACTGACATCAAAGGCTTCAATGGTTTGAATAATTCTTGCTCCAAAAATAGCCAATTGATGCTGAGCAGGATTGGGAAGTACTTGAAGCGATGAGGTTTTGCGTTCATCAGTGCCCACCTCGTTTTGACCCTCTACTATCAAAAGTGTTTGATCAATCTGTGGATTTAAGATTTCGTCCGTAACCCCGGAAGGCCAACAGACGGTGATCTTGCTGATCTGTTCATCCATACCCAATCCAAAATGCACATTCAATGAGCTCATATAACGGAAGCCCTCTCCACTACGGACATCGCGTATTTGCTCACCACTTGGAGTATATAGTGTAACCCTCGCTCCAATACCATTTCTATTACTCACCGTCCCTTGCATATTGAGTTTAATGTAATGGTTGCCATTTGGAACATTCATGTATCTAGTACCACCTGTCACCACATCCAAAAATCCATCCTCATTTAAATCGCCTATAGGTCCTGCAGAAAAGGCCACTTGAGTAGGCGTAAAGGTAAGATCTCCATTGTTGATTAGGATTTGTCCGCCCCCCATCACATCTACCCAACCATCATTGTTAAAATCGCCAGGCGCCCATTCTATACTCAGATTGGGATTAACATCAAAACCAGAACTTGCTGTCTGGTCTGTGAAAAATCCATTGCCGTCATTGATCATGACTTTGTGCCCGCCATTGGCAAATGAACTCGCACCCACCACCACATCCATATCACCATCATTATCATAATCAGCCCAAGCAGAAGACCAAGTTTGAACGTTATCAGCCAAACCAATCTCTGCTCCAACTTCTGTATAAGTCCCATCACCATTGTTTCTGTGCATTTGATTGATATTGGCCGGAGAATCTCCACCTCTGCATTTCGCTATGAAAAGATCAATATCACAATCATTATCATAATCAATCCATACGGAACCATAATTACCGCCATCTGGGGTATCACCCATGCCGCCTTGGTTCCAATCAAAAAACTGCGTACCATTGTTCATATACCAAACATTGGGAGCCACGTCATGACAAACAAAGGCATCCAGCATTCCGTCCGCATTCATATCTACCATATTGGATCGCTGACAAAATATATAATTCTCATCACTCAACTCATTGTACATCGTTCCATCTGCATTGGACCAAATGAAACTAGCGCCTCCTCCTCCAGCAAATAGTAAATCATTAAAACCATTCCCATCCAAATCTCCCCCACAAATGCTCCAAGACGGGGAATGCGAAACCCCATCAGCAATGGGTCGTGTCTGCGTATCAAAAGTACCATTTGTCTGTTGGTAGGCGATTTGAAGTCCATTGTTACCATCATAGGCCACCATATCATCCAAATAATCACCATTCATGTCTATCACAGCCTGAGCCCCAACTGTTGATGACATGGGAACAAAATCCAACAGATTCACCAAAGGCGGTGCCACAGTAAGCGTAAAAGAAAAACCCGCCGCCGTCCAATAACTGTCCCATGCAAAATAGTAGGTAGTTCCTGCCACCACGTTTAAGGAGGCGATGGAACTGTATCCTGGTCCGCTATCATCATCCCCCCCTGCACATTGCAATGCTCCGCAATTTCCCGTGTAGATGTGAAGTCGTGTATCCACCGGCGTCACATTGGCAACATTGGAACTTACCGTGATGTAATAATCATTATCTGGAGTATATCGATACCACTCACCAAATGCGGCCAAATTAGCACCCGCACAAATTATGGTGGGAGGCTCTGCACCATTCACTTGATCTACAACATAAGTACCTGGCACAATGTCTATAGCGCTGGTACAATTATCCTGAGCCGTTGTAGCCAAAGACAACACTACCACAAATAGTAAACTGATTGATTTTTTCATATTCTTAATGGATTAAGGACAGGTTGGGTTTAATGAATTGATATACTCATTGAGCAAGGTAACGGCTTCTTGATGGATTACTGTTCTTCCAAACAAAGGCATCCGATACTGCTCTTCCGCAGTGTTTAAACGATAGTACATCATAGAGCGGTTGACATTACTTCGCGCTATAATGTGTGTCAATTGAGCCACCAATGGCTCTTCAGGGGTGACACAAATACCCAAATGATCTGGGTTGGTGGTTTCGTTCCAAGCCAATCGCAATGAACGATAATCACAATGACTTCCCTCTTTGTGGCAATGTCCACAATTCATGTCTACATAGGCTCGCCATCGATTTTGAATGGATTCATTGACATCGGTCCAATCTGCGACGGTCTCAATGTTATTAGGCAAACTTGGTGTCAAGTACCCCATTTCTATCCATTTGTCTAACTGATTCTTCAAACCAGTGGAATAACTTATGGCCTTATTTAAGTTCTGTGGTTTAGGGCCGATAGGAGTAGCATATTCATTGAATTTGTGGCAGGTATAACATTCGACTTCACTGGGAATCCTGTAATTGACTTCGTGACTGGCGCCAGCATCATCCATCCACACGATGGTCTGATATGAACCATCCAAATCAAAATAAGCCTCAGTTTGCGCCTCGTTCCATACGTAGTCCGCAAACTCCCATTCTCCATTTTTGAGATAAATCAATCGCGTCTCCACCAACTTTGTTTTGTTATCCGGCAGAACATGATCATAGTAAAAATTCTTGATCATCACTGTACCTTCAGGAAAATTCAACACCGTATAATCATTCACATAATTAGCAGAGCGCCCATCCGGCATCCAAATAAATCGCTTCTTTTTTGCATAATCTGAAAACAAAGGCGTAATTACATCATAAGGCAATACACCATCATTCGGCTTTAAATGCGAGATGGTATCTATGAAAAAACGATAATCAGACAATTTTTGAAATGGCCATTTGGCTAGATCAAAATGAACCTCCGTGCTGGGCATAGGACAGCTATCAGGTTCTGGCTCATCTTTATCACACGCCATAATCATGATCATGACCAAAATGAGCCCTATGATATATCGAAATGATTTCTGCATTTTTTAAAACCGTGTCCAATTTACAACATCCATAACAAGACCCTACAAATTAAGGACATTTCCTATTTTAAAAAAGTTGCAGCGTCATCCACATTACGCAATCATTTAACCTAATACTGAGCTAATTTTACCACGATGCTAAAAAAGAAATCTTTCGTAACGCTACTCTTCGCCTTAATCATCAGCTTGTTCTCCTATCAAGTGAGCGCTCAAAAAAGAAAAATATTAGGATTTGCACCTCTAGAGGATACCCTCTCTCAAGAAAAACAAGGAACTTTTTTATTACCCCTTTTATATTTCACCCCAGATACCCGATGGGCCGCTGGAGCGGCTGGCGTATATTATTTCAAAATTCCCCCGAGTAATGAAAAGGAAAAAGAAACCCGTACCAATTTTGTACAGTTTCTTGCAGATTACACTCAAAATAAACAAACTGACATTTGGGCCAGTTGGAATATTTTCACCAAAAACGAAAACTTTCTGCTGAAAGGAGATATTCGATTCAGGAACTTTCCTGACCGATTCTATGGAATTGGCAATCAAACCAGCAAGAACAACGAAGAGAAATACGAATACAATTTGCTTCAACTAAAATCCATGTTTTTGAAGCAAATCCAACATGATTTTTTCATCGGAATCGACTACGAGTTGGAAAAGGAATACCAATTTCAACTCCATCCGAATGGACAATTAGCCCAAGGCAAAATCACAGGCTATCGCGGAGGAATAGGATCAGCCATTGGCCTTGTTTCCATTCTGGACACCCGAGATAACATCATTAATGCCTCCAGAGGAAAACTCATCGAGCTATCCTCCTATTATTTTGCAAAGCAGCTTGGAAGTAGTTTCCACTTCTTTAATTGCAATGGACTCTATCAACAATATTGGCAAGTCAAGCCAAAACATGTATTGGCCTTTCAGAGCAAAGTAAAAATGAGTTTCGGCGAAGTTCCTTTTTTAGACATGTCCACCTTGGGTAATGATGATATTTTGAGAGGATATCCGAAAAATAGATTTCGCGATCATCATTTTGCCGCTTCGCAAATTGAATATCGCTTTCCAATCTTTTGGCGATTGGGCGCCACCGCTTTTGCGGGCATGGGAGATGTTTTTCACTATCCGAAAGATATTACCTTTAGCCGGCTCAAATACTCCGTTGGAGGAGGATTGCGTTTATTGGTCAATCCAGCCGAGCGCCTGAATATTCGATTAGATTATGCTCATGGCAGAGAAGGTGGGTATTTTTATTTCATGGTAGGTGAAGCATTCTGATCATGAAAAAAAAGCACAACAAAATCATTTTCTATGACGGAGAATGTGGAATTTGCAACGGCACTGTAAGATGGATCAAAGGCAAAAAAAAAGGCCGTAATTTTCAATTCATCCCGTTGCAATTTTTAAAGGAAAAGAATGAAACCACATTCAAAATAAAACTACCCGAAAACTTTGATGGCATTATTTTCCTTTCGCAGGACTCCACGTATCTAAAATCCAATGCTGTTATTAGAATCCTATTCGAACTCCACCCCCTGTGGAATATCCTGTATCCCTTATTATGGATACCCTATCCTGTTCGTGATTTTTTTTATGACGTAGTTGCCCGGAACCGACATCGATTTTTTAAAGAAAAAAATCGCTGTGATTTGTAAAGGGGACTTTTCATTTTCGAAAAGCTTGATACCGCTTAGTCACCTCATCGGGTTCCTTTTACGTAATAATTCCATCCCAAGCCCAAACCACCTAGACCTGTAATTTGAAAAGTCACATCGCCGTTAGCATCAACACTACCAGAACGAGTGCCCAGACGATCAGCCGTTTCATTTATTGATTTCGATTGATACAATTCAAATCTTCAAACGCCATTTTCAATCGACTCACAAAAGTTTTCTCTCCCTCTCTCAACCAAACACGCGGATCATAGTACTTTTTGTTGGGTTTATCTGCCCCTTCAGGATTGCCTATTTGACTTTGCAAATAGGCCGATTTTCCTGACATGTAATCTCTGATGCCCTCAGTAAAGGCCCACTGCATGTCCGTATCGATATTCATTTTTACGGCACCATAAGAAATCGCCTCTCTGATCTCCTCTCGAGTTGATCCACTGCCACCATGAAAAACAAAATGAATGGGTTTACTGATGGTATTAAATTTTTCTTGAATAAAAACTTGAGAGTTATTGAGAATAATGGGCTGCAGTTTTACGTTTCCCGGTTTGTACACACCGTGCACGTTTCCAAAGGCTGCAGCAATGGTAAAACGATGACTTATTTTACTCATGTGCTCATAAGCATAGGCCACTTCCTCTGGCTGGGTATACAACTTACTACTATCCACATCACTATTATCCACTCCATCTTCCTCACCACCGGTCACTCCCAATTCTATTTCCAAGGTAATTCCCATTTTGCTCATGCGTTGGAAATACTCGACACTCAATTCAATATTTTCATGAAGGGGTTCTTCAGAAAAATCGAGCATGTGAGACGAAAACAACGATTTCCCATTTTTTTCGAAAAATTGTTCGCCATGGGCCAACATTCCATCCATCCACGGAAGTAAATTCTTAGCGCAATGATCAGTGTGAATGATCACAGGGACTTTATACAATTCAGCCATCATGTGAATATGATGCGCACCACTTACGGATCCCGCGATAGAGGACTGCTGCTCTCCGTTACTCAACCCTTTTCCTGCGTAAAAAGCACCTCCGCCATTGCTGAATTGAACGATTACAGGTGAATTAACTTCACGTGCGGTTTCCAACACTGCATTGACACTATTGGTACCTGTAACATTTACAGCAGGTAAAGCATAACCACGCTCCTTTGCATCATTTAATAATTCGGTGACTTGATCACCCGTTAATACTCCCGGTTGAAAACGCATACTCTTTTGATTTTGACAAATGTAATCATGTCAAACGAATAAAAAAAAATTGAGAAATTTAAATCCTATTGCAACAACAGTCGCGCCTTGGACTGAGCGCGTTCTGTGAAGAAAGCATCCACGATGAGCTGACGTTCATCCCAATTATAAACCCTTTCGATGAGTTCTATCAACACTTCCATTTTATCATCTTCTAACTCTAACATTGATAAAATTTCTATTATCTGCTGAACGGAGCAGCAAATCTCGCGTGTTTTTTCAAAAATGAAATCTAGACGAGCATCACTCTTATGAATAGCCCTACATTCAGACAACATGGACTCAAAATCTGTGGTCTTCATAGGGGTATTGCACCTTCTTTCTCCCGAATAAATGACTCCCAATGAAGGAATAGCATTGAGCACAGCAGTATCCAGTTTCATTTCAGACTCCCCCACCAGCATCCACTTCCAATGATTCTTCTTGTCCTTCCCCAGCTGAAACTCCTGCTTAAAACCAGGTTTAGCATTAATCGTTTGTTCAAATTGAGCACCTTCCAATAATCGCGTTGAAAGAATGCACTTCAACTCTGATGTGCTCACATCAAATACGATCCGCTCACATGGATAAACATTGATATCATTTTTATTCACCTGTAAAAGAAAAGGTTGAGAAGCTTGAAAATCAAACGCCAATTGTGCATTTGCAATATAACCTACTAAAAACCAAAATAAAAAAATCACCCGCCTCATCATGTTGTCTTTTAATTCAACCAATCTATTCCCTTCTTTAATTTAGAAAGCGTATATTCTTCATCACTCTCCACTTCTGCCTGATGTTGATACTTCCATGAAGCAAATTCAGGTAGACTCATTAAAATCGACTCTATTCGACCTTTGGTCTCTAAACCAAATTTGGTCCCTCTGTCATACACCAGATTAAATTCCACATATCTTCCGCGTCTGATCAACTGCCACTCTTTGTGATGTGGCGTAAAGGGCTTAGTTCTATTCTCTTGCACTAGAGGAACGTACACATCCACAAAAGTATCAGTCAATGCAATGGCAAATTGTAGTAATTGATCTTGTGAAATTGATTCGTCCGGCTTGATGTAATCGTAGAAGATTCCACCTATGCCTCTGGTTTCATTTCTATGCTCATTGAAGAAATACTCATCCGCCCATTGCTTAAACTCGGGATAATAGTGACTTTGAAACCGATCGCAAGTTAATTTCAAAGCATTATGAAAAAATCTAGCTTGTTCATCGTCGATATAAATTGGCGTTAAATCTATCCCTCCACCAAACCAAGCATCGCCAGCATCCGTTTGGAAATACCTTACATTCATGTGAATGATGGGTACCATTGGACTTTCCGGATGAATAACAATAGAAATTCCTGTGGCAAAAAAATGTGCGGCTTCTGCATTGACCTGAGACTTCATGAAGGCAGGGATTTTTCCTTGCACAGCGCTAAAATTGACTCCTCCCTTTTCAAATACATTACCCTGTTGAATCACTCGGGTAATTCCTCCACCCCCTTCCAAATGAGCCCATTCTTCAATAGAGAAATTAGATTTCCCATCCACCTCCTCTAAGGCTTTGCAAATTTTTTGTTGCGCCTGCTGAAAGGCCAACTTTACTTGTTCTTTAAAATCCATATTATTTGATTCTCTTCACTATTCCTGCATCCGATTTTAAAATGACCAATCCTACATTTTCAAATCCATTTTCTTTTCCCACCTGCAACCAATCTGCATTCGATGAAATACCCTTGTAATAAAGTGGGTATTGGGCAAAATTCAATTCTCGTTGTTGGGCATAGGTGGACAGTGCCAACAAAATATCATAGCCACATGTGCTGTATTCATTGGGTTGCGAGAAATACTCAAGATGGTATCGTCGAATCCACTTGTCAAGGGAAGAGTCGTCCATTCTCTCGTAATCAAAAGCCCTTGGATAAAAAAACGCTAGTTGAGAAGTGGATCGATCTTCTATGTCCTCTATTTGCATCACCTCTTCTTGCCACTCAGAAACTCCAAAAATCCATTTCTTCATCATAGAAGCAGACTTTTTATTCAATTTCCCGAATGCACCATTCGCGTTAGTAGGCATCACCAACACACATGAATCCTTCATGACTGCAACGGCATTGATCACGGAATCCATATTACCGGAGACTCTCAAATTGAGACCTCCTGATTTCTGATACGATGTAATAAAGGCCTCTGCTTTCTTCTTCTCCGCCTCAGATTTTCCTTTATATACCATCACTGGAACTTTACCAGACTTATTCTGCAAAACATACTTTGCAGTTGAAGCCCACAACGAGACGTCACTGGGAAAAGCCTTGATTAACCTGGGATTGTTCATCAATACTTTATTGGAAATAGGAACCGGACAAACCACCCAACTCTTATTCTTCTCAGCCCAATCTGCCGCAATCTCAATGGACTCTTTGAATAATGGTCCAATCACAACATCCACATTTTCCAAAGCGCCCACCGCAATCAGAGATTTCAATCTATCCACATTATTCTCAAAATCGATGATCTGGACAGAAGCTTTCACCCCTAACCTTTCCAAAGTATCTGTGCAGAGTAACATCCCTCTGTAAATTTGTAAAGCGGTTTGTCGAATCACTTTTTGTCTCGGAGTAATAACAGAATCCTCTACACTAGCAAAAAAAGGAAGCATCAATACAATGTGCAAAGAATCATCCTTTCCCACTTTCCTCGGCACATTCTCAATAGGGACATTTCTATTGATCAATAGCAGATCACCAGGATGCAAACCAGATTGCAAAGCGGGATTCATTGCCATCAACTCCTCCACAGAAACTTGATACTTCTTCGAAATTGAATAAAAGGTTTCACCAGCCACCACCAAATGATGATCTTGATTGGCCGGAGAAACCGGATGGTTTCTATCGGGGACTACCATCTGCTGTGTAGGATTAGTCATGGCCAATACACTTTCCTTTTTGATCTTTAAGATCTGACCTTCCGCAATTCCAGATTCATTTAATTGATTATCCAATTGAATTTGCCTAACCCCGATGGTATATAGTTTCGCAATGCTATACAAAGTCTGACCTTTTTCCACTTTATGCATGTAGTATTCTACCCCATTGATTTTTTGAATAGGGGCTGTTATTTGCCCTAAGGTTGTATTAAAAAACAACCCCACAAAGAGATATAAAAAGATGTATCGAACCATGTTTAATTTATTCCCATTCTATTGTAGCTGGTGGTTTTGAGCTAATGTCGTACACTACCCTATTGATACCCTTCACCTGACTGATAATATCATTGCTCACCTTGGCTAAAAAAGCAAATGGCAGTTCTGCCCAGTCCGCCGTCATGCCATCCGTACTTGTTACAGCTCTCAATGCCACTGCTTGCTCGTACGTTCTTTCATCGCCCATCACACCTACACTTTGTACAGGTAATAATATGGTTCCAGCTTGCCATACACTATTGTAAAGATTCTGTTCTTTCAAAGAGTTGATAAAAATAGCATCCGCATTTTGCAGTAGTTGCACTTTCTCTTTGGTCACTTCTCCCAAAATTCGAATACCTAATCCAGGGCCGGGGAAAGGATGTCTCCCTAATAATTGGTCTTTAATTCCCAAACTTGCTCCTACTCGACGCACCTCGTCTTTGAATAAAGATCGCAAAGGCTCTACTACCTTCAATTTCATATAATCAGGCAAGCCTCCCACATTGTGGTGGCTCTTGATGGTTTGAGAAGGTCCACCTCCGACACTCACACTTTCAATCACATCTGGATAAATGGTACCTTGACCGAGCCAAGTGGCATTCGTCACTTTTTTAGACTCCGCATCGAACACATCAATGAATGTTTTTCCGATTGCTTTTCTTTTCGCCTCAGGATCTGTCAAGCCCTTCAATGAGGAATAGAACAAATCACTTGCATCCACCCCTTTCACGTTCAATCCCATATCCTCGTAATCCTTCATCACATTTTCAAACTCGTCCTTTCTGAGCAATCCATTGTCCACGAAAATGCAATGCAATCGTTGACCAATTGCCTTGTGTAACAGCACCGCTGCAACAGTAGAATCCACACCTCCGCTCAATCCCATGATCACTTGTTGATCTCCGATGGTGTGCTTCAGCATAGAAACCGTCTCATCCACAAACACGCCGGGTGTCCAATCGCCTACACAACCGCATATATCCAATACAAAATTGGACAATAGCTGTTTTCCGTCCAACGAATGATACACTTCAGGATGAAATTGCACTCCCATTCTTTGGGTGCCTTTGAAATGATAACCAGCAAAGTTTACTTGATCTGTGCTACAAATGATTTCCACCTCGTCACCTGCACTTTCTATGGTATCTCCATGCGACATCCATACTTGGCTATGTTGAGCAATACCTTTCATAAGTGGATGATGGGAGGAAACTTCCTGCAAAACAGCTCTGCCATACTCACGATGAGTCGAGCGAACTACTTTTCCTCCATTTTGAATGGCCATCAATTGCGCTCCATAACAGATACCCAAAACTGGAAATTGACCATATATTTCGCTCAGATCCGGTAAAGGCGCGTTATCTTGATGAACGGAAAAGGGGCTTCCCGATAAAATCACACCCTTAACGGCACTTAAATCAGAAGGGACTTTATTCCAAGGATGAATTTCACAATATACATTTAGTTCTCGTAAACGGCGCGCGATCAGCTGCGTTACTTGAGATCCAAAGTCTAAAATTAAAATTTGCTGATGCATGCACAAAGGTAATGTCTCTGCGCATACATTAGCGCATGATTTGGAATAATTTAAGAGATAAAAAAGTAATTCTGGCCTCACAATCCCCCAGACGAATTGAACTACTCAAAGGCATGGGAATTGAGTTTGAAACGTGCAGCGCCGATTTAAATGAAGACTTCCCAGAAGATCTGAAAGGTCCTGCTATTCCGTCATTCTTATCGGTTGAAAAAGGAAAACATTTCCAGCACCTGGTTCATCCCAAAACCGTGCTCATCACAGCAGACACCATTGTTTGGTTCAATGATATGGCACTGAATAAACCACAAAATCCGAAAGAAGCTTTCCAAATGTTGTCCGTCTTGAGCGGCAAAACCCATCAGGTTTTCACCGCTGTGTTCATTCAAAATGGGGAGCGACAATGGAGGATTATAGATGAAACAAAAGTGCATTTTAAAAAATTAGATGTCTCAGAAATTGAATATTACATCCAGCACCACTCACCTTTCGATAAGGCAGGCAGTTACGGAGTGCAAGATTACATTGGTTATGTAGGAATTGAAAAATTAGAAGGTTCCTATTACAACGTCATGGGATTTCCCACCCATAAAGTTCATGAAACATTGAAATTGATTTAGGAAAAATAAAACTGAATCAATGCCAATAGCATCCATGATTTGAGAAAAAACGAAACTTTTTTAGGGGAAGTTTTACTCCAAAATCGCGTTGTCTTCCATAACAACCCAACACAAGGAATCCACAACAAAACAAGGGCTACATAAACACCCCCATTCCGTTGATCGCAGATGAAAATATATCCTAGGATCAACAATAACAATAAGATTAAAAGAATACGCACCACCTTAATGGCAAATGAATCCCCATAGGCAATTGAAAGAGATTGATAACCGCATTGTCGGTCGCCGTTGGCATCCATCATGTCTTTGACAATCTCTCTGATCCAATTCACAACAAAAGCCATCAAAGACAGAAACAATATCCTAATGAAAGTTTCGGATTGAAAAGTCCAATTCCACTTACCGAGCATTACCCAAAGAGGAACAAAACCAATACAAGCTGAAACCCAAATATTCCCTAGCCATGTGAATCGTTTAAATACAGGCGTATAGATGTACAATCCCACGGCCATTGCAAGTGGAACCCAGAGCAACACAGCCTTTTGAGTGACTAAAAAAATTTGGAAAGACAAAATGAATAGAAAAAAAATCAAAATTCCATATAATCGTTTGGCTTGCTGAAGGCTGATGACTCTGCCCATCAATTGTTTAGATCCTTTGTTAATCGCATCCACTTTTTCATCCCAAATATCATTGATCACATTACCAGAAGCCGCTAAAATCAACATGATCAACAACTTCAACCACCATTGGAATCCCAATCTCATGTCCTGTTCGGCATGTGCATAAATATTTGACTGCACCACAATCATGGTCAATAATATGATTATCAAATTGATAGGTCTGACTATCGCCATTGTTTTCAACATTTACACCCTATGGTTGACAAAAACAGTGTAAATCTACTCTTTATTCCGCGTAATTTTGCACCGCTTTGAATAATCATATGGAAGAAGGAAATAGCAAGCATATACTCATATTAGGTAAGCACCAATACATGGTGGACAACTTGCAAAACATCCTCAGCAAGGAAGGATATCAAGTAGTTGGATTTGATGAAGTGGAAAAGGCCACAGAAGAATACAAGCCCCCTCATCTCGATATGCTCGTCTTCACAGGCGCTGTGAATCCTAATGATTACTCTGAAATGATCAAATGGAAAGAAGAAAAGTTTCCTAGCAGCTTGGTATTTGAGCACCACGGTGGTCCTGCTACTTTAGCAGATGAAATCAATGCCGCGTTTGCACAATCAGGAAAGTAAGGATGGTGCGTTGAGCACTTGATGCTCCCCGTTTTTCCAAACCGCATAAGTAAATCCGGGGTGAACACTATAAGCACCTATCTCTCCTTCTTTATTAACGGCGATAAAGCATGCCTGATAATCACCGACCTTCATAAATGAATTGATCTTCACTAACCGTTGAATCGCTTCTTTACACGCATTTAAAGGTGAATATCCTTGTCTCATCAACTCCACCATCAAAAAAGAAGAGCAAGATCTCAATATCGTTTCACCTAAGCCGGATGCTGTTGCAGCTCCAATTTCATTATCGACATATAGTCCAGCACCGATGATGGGGGAATCTCCGACCCTTCCACGCATTTTGTAGGAAAGACCACTGGTGGTACAAGCACCACTGACATCCCCATTTTTATCCATGGCCAAAATACCGATGGTATCATGATTTTCGATATTGATGATGGGCTTGTACTCACTTTTTTTGAGCCACTCATCATAGGCTTTTCTTGCTGCTGGGTTTTGGTACTCATCCTTTGGAAATCCATTTTGCAAGGCAAACTGCTGCGCTCCTTCGCCTACCAAAACTACGTGAGGAGTTTTCTCCATGATGGCTCTGGCAACGGCTACTGGATGTTTAATTTTTTCTAGGAAGCAAACAGATCCTGCTCTGCCCGTGGAATCCATCACACACGCATCAAGCGTAGTATGTCCTTCACGATCGGGTAAACCACCCAAACCGATCGTCAACTCCGTTGGATCATTTTCCATTTCCATCGCACCTGTCGTTACCATATCCAAAGCACTTCCACCTTCGTTCATTTTCTGAACAGCCGCTGTATTGGCCTTTACTCCGAAATTCCAGGTACTCACCACCAAACCTCCTGTGTATATCTTTTGCCTTTTTTTAATACTTGGCATAAAAGACAACAATGGAAGGGCTCCCAATGCTGCAAAAGATTGTAAAAATTTTCTTCTTGTGCTCATCTAGCGAACAATCAAATTTTGATGCTGAATACCCCCTTGATGGGAGATGACAATGTGATAGCTTCCAGCGGGAATATCCTGCACATAAAAGAAAATTTGTTTCTCACCAATGGCCAAATTTCCATTCCATAAGTCCATTACTTCTCTTCCCATTACATCCAATAGCTTGATCTGCACCTTACTGTTATAGGATGACTGCAAACGTAAACAAGTCAATTCAGAAGCAGGATTGGGGAAAACTTTTGTTTCTAACAATATCAACTCTTGAGCGTTTACCAACTGATCCACCACATCAAAGTGCCAGTATCCCTCGGGGGCCGCTATTGGACGCACTTGAACCTTTCCTGCGTTGGCGGTGCCTTCCACATAGTAATAAACTCGGGTTCCAACAGGGTGAGCAGGTATAAATCCTTGCCAATTATTCCCTCCCATACTTGTCATGTTCACCTCTGTATAGACATCAGAAAGGGTTGTCTTCCAGTACAACTTGGCCTGGGCGATACCGCTTCTATGATTCATATACGCCAATACTGAATACGGATTTACCGAATTATCAGTGTCCGTTAATGATTGGTGAGAAATTAAGAGCGGATCTTCCACTCCAACGCTATGAGTGATGCAATGAATGGCGCCACTTGCCGCGATTATATTATCAGTGCTATTATCGCAATCAATTCCGACAATTTCAAATCCAGGCAACGCTTCGTTCCAAATACGCAAAGCCGTGGTATCATATTGCGTTCTGTACAACGGTAAAATCACCATCTTATTCACAAAAACGGCATTGGTATAAGTACGATAGGACGCGCCGTTGCTGGGCCAATTACCACCCGTTGAGTTGGGCATTGGAATGCGAATCACTCTGTAAGGAGTATTCCACTTGGATTGAAAATTGGACAGAATGTATTCAATATTGGCATTGATTTGCGGTCCATCCGAAATTCCCTCTGGATATTCTCCCACCAATAAAGTTTCTTCATCAATTAGTTTCATGTGCATGTCTAAATGATGAATTCCATCATATGGAAGCGTTGACATTTTGATGTAGCGATCAATTCCAAGGTAATCATTCACGATACCGTCAATAGCCGCTTCCGACTTAGCCGTCACTCCGTAAGGATTTCCTAATGCATTCTCTTCTAATATTAGGTTAGAGGCAAAGGCAGTTCCAAAACCGTCACTCATCCAATTGCCACCTGTATTCACTAAATCTTCAGGAGCCAAAGTCATTTCGTACAACGGAATGCCCAATTCAGTGGCAATATATTCCGGTGAAGCATCATCATTGGGGCGGGTGGGACGATTGTAAATCCAATCCACCAATATCAAGCTATCCACTTCATTACCATAAGCAGGATTAGCCGCATAATCCCTCATCCAAACAGAGTCAAAATTGGCATTTAAAATAGTAACATTATCGAGGTTGGCTAAAGCTGGACCTCCTGCATTATTGGCCAATAAATACGCCTCGGTAGCCGCTACATCCTCGGAAAGAATGATCACTCTGGTTTGGGTCTTCGCATTGGCCACAATTTGCTTCAAAATGGTTGGATAAGAAATCCAAGCAATCGTAAGACACTGAATCTCCTCCCACTCAGCCATACAACGAATATTGGAATTGGGAGGAGGGCTGGCAATCCCTCTGCCTCCATTATTTTGCACTAAAAATTGTCCATGCATGAGCGCATCCCATTCAGCATTTGAAAATCCGACCGGTAAATCTTGCGCATTCAATGCAAATTGAATAAACGCCAGTGACAGAAGTAATAATTTTTTCATCAGTATGAATATTGAATATGTGTTGTTACAAATGGTTCGCAAAATACGCTATCTAGATGATAAACATTGCCACCGGATCCAAATGCTTGTATTTGGTATTTCAACCACCTTCCCCCACCCGTCATGCATGCGATGGTGGTATCCTTCATTCCCAAAATTTGGTATTCACTTTCATCATTGCAACTGCAGTAATCATCAGCAGAAAATACACTTAATTTTACCAAAGCACTTGGGTCGCTCGAGGATAGGTAGATCAACACATCTGATTGAGGAGTCATGGTAACGTTTTGCACAAAAGCCTCACCTGGTTTCATGTCATCAGGACTTACCTCCACGATGGCATCAAAAAATTGAGGTTTACTCGCCACTAAACGACAGAATGAAATATTCTCACGTTTCCAACTTAACTCAAAATTCCCTCCAGCATCCGCTTGATCCTCGGCAGCTACCGAAATAATATCATTGTAGACACCCGATTGCAATTTTTTGATCTCTGCCTTTACCGCAACACCACTCATTACCCCGCCATTCAAATCATTTTTGATCTGGCCTTTGATCCACCAATTAGAATCCTGTCGATTGCATGCGCATAAAATAAAAAAACAAAAGAGGAATAGAGGGGTGGCTAAACGTTTCATTTTATTTTTATGGATTTAAAATGATCATAATATCCAAGCACCCGATAGACAAAATGATAGGTCTCATGACACCTGCAATATCCGTTTTTAACTCCTTCCAATGAGTAATACTCCTTTTGCGATTTTAAAAGTAAGGTATTTTCTACATTCTTGTACCAAATAGAATCGGGTTGATTCAATTTGCGGGCTATTTGCATGGCATCTTGAACATGACCAAGACCCGCATTGTAAGAGGCTAAGACAAACTTCAATCTTTCCTCTCTGTTTTTAATTCTTTTTTGAAGATTCCTATCTAGCTCCTTCAGCAATTTTGCCGCAGCGACTATATTTCCCTTCACCAAATCCAAAGTATCACAACCGAATTTCAATGCCGATTCAGGCATTAATTGCATTACCCCAAACGCCCCGTGTTTGCTGACGGCAGTGGAATCAAATCTACTCTCTTGATAAGCCAAAGCAGCTAACAATCTCCAATCCCATCCTAATTCTTGCGACGCATTTTTGAATTTATCATCAAAAGGAGAGATGGCATTTCGCCTCACTTTGGGTAATACCAGGGCCGTGTGACTATGCACTATGGAAGTGGTGTTACTTTTAAAGTACTTCTTTCGTAATTGATTTACCTTGATTTTCGTAGTTTCCTTGGCTAACCATTGATCCAATACCTCCTTCATTTTGGGGGAATTATTCCTGAATGCCCAACATATGGGCTGAGGAGAGGATAACTCCATCTGATAATCGAGATTGGGATAATCCTCTGAAAGAATCCCCATCAAACTTTCATCGGTTATAGTAGCTGCCAATTTACCTTCTGATACCAATCGTATTAAATCATCCGTTGAGTAGCTTCCCGGCACTATATGCATAGACATAGACGAACCTATATTTTTTTCTAACTCCTTCAATCGTTCATGAAAAACAGAATAGCCATGTACCGAAATCATGAGATTGGGCAATTCAGTGGTATCTTTTACAATGGGAAATTTCTGCTTTGGCCTTAGATCATCAAAGGCACGTTGAACGAGCACTTGACGTGTCGCATAAATGGGTTGAGTAAAATCAACAAAACTATCCCTCAATGCCGAATAAGTTAGATTAGAGCAAATAATATCCGCTTTATGGTTCTCAATCATGCGGAACATTGAATCTACATCATCTACAATTTTAACTTTAAGATGCAATTGATAATCCTTTGCAAATGCTTTGATCAATTCAAAATCAAAACCCATTTCTCGATCACCAAATTCAAAGTACGTGGAAGCACTATTCTCTGTAAGCACTACCAAGGTATCTCTTTGTTGAATAGCCTCCCAGTCCGCATTGTCATGATTAGAAGGAACATTGGTCATACAAGAAGATAGGAGCCCAATTATCAGCCCGAGTGAACAGCCAGTCCAAGATTGAATCAATTCACCATTTCTTATCATTTTCGGACTAAAGGTAAAGTTTTTTCCGTATCCTCAATCAGCTTATATTTGGAATCCTATTTATGACACTGATAAAATCCATTTCCGGCATCCGCGGTACCATTGGAGGTAAACCCGGAGAAAATCTAACTCCCATAGACGTAGTAAGATTTTGTGCTGCTTTTTGCGCAGTCCATCAAGAAAAAAACCAACGAAAAGAGATCAACATCGTTATCGGGAGAGACGCGCGTATCTCTGGGGAAATGATAGCTCAACTGGCATCCAACACCCTCATCGGGATGGGTGCCAATGTGATCGATCTGGGATTATCTACTACCCCTACGGTTGAAATGGCAGTGGTTCACTATCAAGCGCAGGCCGGAATTATTTTAACCGCTAGTCATAATCCCGCACAATGGAATGCTCTGAAATTGCTCAATGAAAAAGGGGAATTCATTTCGGCGGAAATTGGTCAGCAAGTGCTCGCTCTTGCCGAGAAAGGAGTTGATTTTGCTCCAGTTTATGAATTGGGAAAATTACAAAAACAAAAAGAATTTGATTTTCACCTTGAGCCCATCTTGGCGATGCCCTTGGTTAAAAAAGAACAAATTGCCGCTAAAAGACTCAAAATTGTAGTGGATGGCATTAATTCCTCAGGGGCTGTTTTTGTTCCTTTACTTTTAAATGCATTAGGTGTCGCAGAAGTAATCGTAGTGAATGCCGATCCGACAGGTCACTTTGCACATAACCCTGAGCCATTGGCGGAACATTTACAGGAGACCTGTTCTATTGTAAAAAAAGAAAATGCACACTTGGGAATTGTAGTGGATCCAGACGTAGATAGGTTGGCCTTTATTGATGAGAATGGAGTGCTTTTCGGTGAGGAATATTCTCTGGTTGCGATTGCAGATTATGTATTAAAATACAACAAGGGAAATACGGTTTCTAATTTGAGTTCTACCAGAGCACTCAAGGATATTACAGAAAAACATGGAGGAGAGTACTTCGCTGCAGCCGTTGGAGAAGTAAATGTGGTGGAAAAAATGAAAGCCGTAGAGGCCGTAATTGGAGGAGAAGGAAATGGAGGCATTATTGTTCCTGAACTTCACTACGGAAGAGATGCAATAGTGGGAATCGCACTTTTTTTAAGTCACTATTGCGAAATGTCTTTGACGATGTCAGCACTGAAGAATACTTATCCTCTATATTACATGGGTAAGAAAAAGGTAGATTTAGATCCCTCCAAACCTTCAGAAAAAATTTTAGCTTCCATTGCGCATGCGCACTCAACGGACAATATCAACCTAACGGATGGTGTAAAAATAGATTACCCAGAATATTGGGTGCATCTCCGAAGAAGCAATACGGAGCCCATTATTAGAATATATACCGAGGCCAAATCACAATCTTTGGCGGATGAAATGGCGGAAGCTTGGATTAAAAAAATCAATGATATTACATTTGAATGAAAACTATTTATTTAGATAACGCTGCCACCACTGCCATTGCTCCGGAAGTTTTTGAAGCCATGGTTCCCTATTTAAGAGATCACTTCGGGAATCCATCTTCCTCCCACCACTTGGGACGTCAGACCAAGGCCGTCATCGAAACTTCTAGAAGAACCATTGCCAAAGCACTCAATTGTCTGCCTTCCGAAATTTATTTCACCAGTGGAGGAACAGAAGCGGATAACCTAGCCATGCATGCAGCGGTGAGAGATTTAGGATGTCGACATATTATTACCACAGCCATTGAACACAGCGCCGTTATTAAAACAGCAGAAATTTTGCGAGATCAAAATAAAATTCAATTACATCTTTTGACGTTGGATTATCTCGGCAATATCGATTTAAAGGAATTGGAATCTCTGCTAGAACAAGATCAAAATTGTTATGTGACCCTCATGCACGGTAATAACGAAATTGCAAACCTCCTACCATTAAATGAAGTGGCTAATCTGTGTAAAAAACACCATGCCATTTTCCATAGTGACACTGTTCAAACCATGGGGCATTACGCATTTGATTTACAAAAAAACCCCATTGGCATGCTTAACGCCGCTGCGCACAAGTTTCATGGGCCTAAAGGCACCGGTTTCATTTATATTAACCGTAGTCTTAAAATACAACCCAATATTACGGGAGGAGGACAAGAAAGAGGTTTGAGAGGAGGTACCGAGAATATTGCAGGCATCGTGGGTTTAGCCAAGGCAATTGAGTTGGCTTATTCTGAATTATCAGAGCACCGAGCACACATCGGTACACTCAAGCAATACATGAAAAATAAACTTCAGATCCTTTTCCCCTCCATTATTTTTAATGGTAATTCAGCTTCTGAAGATAGCTTGTACACCGTGTTGAACGTCACTTTCCCTGCGCATGAAAATTCGGATATGTTTTTATTTCTTCTCGATTTAAAAGGCATTTGTGCATCCGGAGGAAGCGCATGCAGTAGCGGCGCTACCAAAGGATCCCATGTATTGAGCGCGATCAACGCCCTCCGATCAGGTCAGGCCAGCGTGAGATTTTCATTTGGCCGATATACTACTCAAGAAGATGTGGATCAGGCGCTACAAATCATTGAAGCAACTATGAAATAAAAAAGGGGCTCGTTTGCCCCTTTTTTTATTGTCATTTCACTACTAAAATGGTTCTAAATCTTGATGATTTTAAATTCCGTTCTGCGATTGGCTTGATGCTCCTCTTCCGAACAAGTGGAAGGTTTCTTACCTTCACATGCACAGCCGTTTACCAGTTTGCTGTCTCTGTTAACACTGCCAAAACTCGAAAAACGATTATAAAGAGAGCATTTGCGAGAGAAAATGGGTTGGTTTTCCACGGGTCTTTTTTTTTAAGGATGACAAAATTACACATCTTTGAACTTTTTACATATAAATCAAGACATTTTCATCCATTTCAATCCAATTTGCAAAACATGAACTCAATGATTAGGTGATTTCAAAAAAAATTTGCGAATTGAGAAAATTTTGTATATTTGCACCCCGTTCAACGGAAAAGGGAGCTTAGCTCAGCTGGTTCAGAGCACCTGCCTTACAAGCAGGGGGTCACTGGTTCGAACCCAGTAGCTCCCACAAAGCCCCGATAAGGGGCTTTTTTTATGTGAATTCCCATGCTTCGAGACACCATGATGAATGCAAAGAATGGTCCACTAACCGCTATTTACGGCTAAAAGAGTCAAAATGCATCGTTCCTCAATTCCCAATTTCCTGCGAAAAAATCGCACATTTTTATCAAGTGAACTATTGGCTTGCAAAAAAGTTGTGAGGTGAAATACGCATTGGGCCAATCTGACTGGTAAATCATTAGTTGATTTCCCAGGAAATTACTTCCTTATTGCAAAAACCATTGAGCAAGGTTTCATGCATCAGGAGTGCAATGATCAGGGTAACTCTGAAAGTGAAAATAGATCGCACAAAAATAAATCTCCAACCATGATCAGGATCAATGAACAAAGTAACCATCCCACTTCAATCACCTCATCGATTTGACCCATCCATCATTTCATTCTTCTTTTTGAACCTAATGTATTCTTGTTGGTTAGTGATGAATGAACACTGTAGTTTCAGTATCCCATTTGCAAAAAAAGTTTGGCTCTTTTCAAGCACTCCGAGATGTCAATTTCCAAGTTCACGCTGGCGATGTGTTTGGATTTTTAGGGCCGAATGGTGCGGGTAAAAGCACCGCCATGCGATGTATGCTCGGTTTGATTCATGCTGATGCTGGCGAAATTCGACTGTTTGATCAATCCTTGGCCTCCCAAAAAGTGGACATCTTAGGTAGAATTGGGAACATCATAGAAAAACCCGATTTCTATAAATACCTCAGTGCAGAGGCGAATTTGAAAATCTTTGCTCGGATGGCGAACCAATCCATTAACACTACAACTATTCATGAAATTTTGGACTTTGTAGGGTTACTCGAGCGCAGAAAAGATAAGGTGAAAGGATTTTCTCATGGCATGCGACAACGTCTCGGAATTGCTCAAACCTTGTTGGCTGATCCTGACTTGATCGTCCTTGACGAACCCACTACCGGTCTTGATCCACAAGGCATCATCGATGTTCGGAACTTGATCTTGCGATTGAAAGAGGAAAAAGGAAAAACGATTATTTTAAGTTCCCACCAGCTGCAAGAGGTTGAAATGATTGCCAACAGAATGGTGATCATCAATCAAGGTCATACCGTAATTGAGGGGGAAGTAGCCAGCTTATTGAATGCACACGATTGCACGGTCAAAATGAGTACAGACAACAATGCAAAAGTCCAACACTTGTTGCAAACGCGATTCGATGTATCGAATATTCAACAAGAAAACAATGAGGTCATCGTCTTCCCCATGAAGAAAGAAAAGATACCGCTTTTCATCGAGGTTTGTGTGAAAGAGTCGATTGGCATTTTTGAAGTGGAGAGCAAGAAGCAGTTGGAAAATTATTTTATTCAAATGATCCAAAATGAATCCATTTAAAAACGTTTACAATGAATGGGTGAAAATCGCTGCCAAGCCCAGGAGTTATTTGGGAGTGGGCGCCATCACGGTTTTGGTGGCAGTGATTGTATTTGCCTTGAAAGCCGATGGCATGAGCTTCATCTCTTTTGTCACCGCCTCTTTCGAACAAACACTCACCTTCGGCGGCAATGTCCTCAATGGCAACTTGGTGGCCTTCATTGTGCTTCAAATGCTCGTGATTCACGTACCCTTATTGGTAGCACTGATAACCGGCGATCTCATCTCGGGTGAGTCGGCCATGGGAACATTGCGTTTGCTCCTTACCCAACCCATCAGTCGTCATCAAGTGCTTGCTTCCAAGTACATGGCAGGTGCTATGTACACGGCTTTCATTGTGGTCTGGTTAGGCATTCTGGCCATTGGATTGGGTCGAGGCATGTTTGGCACAGGAGATCTAATGGTATTGAACAGCGATGGTCTTGTGATCATCCCAGAAAGCGACATCACATGGCGATATGTCGGGGCTTTCACTGTGGCGTTTTTGGCCTTGAATACAGTCGCAACCTTGTCCATTGCCTTGTCCTGTTTTTCAGATAACTCTGTGGGCCCTATCGTTGCTACCATGTCCGTGATCATTCTCTTTACCATCATCGGCACATTGGATGTATCGATTTTTGATAGCATCCGTCCATTTTTATTCACCACACACATGGCCTCGTGGCGTAGTTTCTTTGAAGACCCATTTCCCATAAATGAAATCAGAAACTCCGTCTGGGTATTGATGTTTCACCATGTTATTTTTTGGGCCATTAGTTTCTTTTATTTCAATCGAAAAGACATCACCACATGAAAAAAGTATTTTGCCTCTTCTTCCTTCATTGGAGCATTTCGCTGCTACATGCGCAAGATCCACAGCAAATTCTCAATACAGCGGAACAGAAATATGCTCGCGTAAAAAAATTTACGGCAGATGTCAATATCGCCTCCGATATACCGGCGATGAAAATCTTGCCTGCGCAAGCCAACATCTCTTATGTAGCACCCAACCAACTTGAGGTCACTTCCAAAAGCATCATTGTCCTTCCCAAGCAAGGATTCAGAGAAATTCAAAACATCATTTCACAAAAAGACAAGTACACCGCGATTTACATGGGTCAGGAAAAAATCAATGGAACGAATTGCCATCTCATCACTCTGCTACCCAAGAGTGATGCGGAAGATTGGATCATGGCCAAAATCTGGATCGATGCAAAAGAATCACTGATTGCACAATCACAAACCACCACCAAGAGCAGTGGAACTTTAAAGGTCAATTATCAATACAACAGCCAAAAACAATGGGCATTGCCAGATCAAATGTGGATTGAGGTGGACGTGCAAAAATTCAAAATTCCGAAAGGGGTGGCCACCGATTTGCATCGGAATAGAGAAACCCAAAATCAAGGAACAGTAGGTAAGATCCAATTGACCTTTACTAATTATCGGGTGAATTAGAAAACACAATGCAAAAAAAATCCCCTTTCGGGGATTTCGTAGTTTATTTACTCTCTTTATGGCAATAATACCACTTGCCGAGATTCAGATTTTGTATTACCATCATGATCTAGTGTTACTGTAATCTCAACTTTGACATTAGTAGTATCAATCACATTATTGACCCAGTGCTCATGAAATGCATAACTGCTGGCATGTGAAGTGGCATTTCCAGAATAAAGCGTCGTCTGGGTTTGCACATCGATAAACTTTAACTCATAACCATGTAGGTCTGCGGAGCCCACGATGGTCCCTTCCGCATGTAACTCTTCACCTAACGACAAAGTGTCGGAAATTCCCGGTTCGATCCAAGTAATGGTGGCGGTTACTTCTTCCTCATGATGCTCTCTTTTACATGACACTTGTGTAGCGCCAATCATAATGAACAAGATCGTTAATTTTAATACTCCTCCAATAAAAATTCTATTTGTTTTCATCTCTTTTGATTTTTTGTTTGATTAAAAATTGATATCCAACAGTCACGCCTAAGCGCTGTTGAATTTGTTTTTGATTTAAATTTTGAAAAACAGGAATTTGCATTTGACAGGCCAACATTCCTCTTTTTCCTAGCCAATAAAAACCTCCACGAAAAGAATGGACGTACCCAGCAACACCAGGTACATCTACACTCTCATTACCGCTGATGACGGGGCTTTGAAAGTTTTCACTTGTCCATCCCAATGAGGACAATACATTTCCCTTTCTAAACATTGACTTATGTGTCCACCATCCGGAGATTTGCATTACATCACCATTTCGAAAACCGTCTTGATCCTTTCCCTTGATGGAGTAACTACCCTCCGATTGAAAGAAATTTTGACGATTGATACCCCATGAATATTGCGCTATAACCATCTGATCCCAAGAACCCGTTCCGGGATAAAGATTGCGATACACATCCGAATAGGAAACACGCGCACCCGTTGGCATTTTCAACATTACGCCGAGCGCTAAAAAATGAACACTCTCTTCGTCTTCATTTCTTTTGTCCAACAATACGCCATTCAACATGATTTGTGCATCTCCCCAACCCCTTACACTTGTGCTTCCCAAATCTCTCAGCTGCCAAGAAGTTTGATACGGTAGCCAAGTAAAAAGTTGAACTCGAGGATGGAAATTCCATCTTAGCAAAATATCACTTCGCCAATACATTTCCTTCGAATGTCTGATTCCAGTAAGATAGGTCTCGTAACTTCTAAAAGTGCTTTGAAAGCCCCACCAACTGAATCGGTTGGATGCCAATGTCCCTATGGAAGCATTGCCATTGATACATCCGCATACATCGCATGCCTGCATTCTTCCCCACATGAGAGCAAGGAAGAGTATTATAATTTTCTTCATTTAATGGTTTGTTATATTCGTTTTTCTCGCCTCAAAAAAGAAGAGATGGCGGATGAAAAATATCGAATATAACTTCCTCTAATATCCCATGAATATCGCGTAAAAGAGGCCTACCCTTAACTTGATTTTGAAAATTTAGTTCGTGGTCATTTTTTATTTTAAAATGATCCCAAACTTCCTTTACAGCATGCAAAATCTGAATATTTTTTCTGAACCGAAAATCCAACATCCTCAAATCATCTTGTGTCTTGGCCATTTGCTTAGCCAAATAACATTTACCATCGCAATGCAAGGTTAAATTAGATTTATTCACACAATACCTTTCCACCAACATGGCCTTATTCCAATGAAAATAAATCACCGTCCATGCGCTAGAGCCCAATTTGAAAGCCCAAATTAAGACAACAAAAACGATAATAAATTTTGACCCCTTCATCAAGCAAATATAGGAGCATGTTTATCTTTACATCAAAGAAAAAATATGACTTTTACCTATTTCGGACATTCATGCTTTCAGCTTCAGATTGGTAACCACACGATTTTGGTGGATCCCTTCATTACACCCAATCCATTGGCCCAAGGCATTGACATTGCTCAACTTCGTCCTGACTTTATTCTGGTCTCGCATGGTCATGGCGATCATGTGGCTGATTTGATCACGATCGCTTTGCAAAGCAATGCCACTGTCATTGCCAATTTTGAAATTGCGGAATGGGCAAAAAGCAAAGGAGTAAAAAATACCATCGGCATGAATACGGGAGGGCTGCTCACTACCGCTTTCGGAAAATTAAGATTGACCCACGCCGTGCACTCCAGCGTTTTGCCCGACGGCACTTATGGCGGACACCCCAACGGGTTTTTGATCCATAGTTCAGAAGGGAATGTATATTATGCAGGCGATACAGCTTTGCACATGGACATGCAGCTCATACCGCATTGGTCACCACAGTTAGATGTCGCTATTTTACCGATTGGAGACCATTTCACCATGGGCATAGCGGATGCCGTTGTCGCAGCCAAATGGACACAAGCCAAGAAAGTAATCCCTGTTCATTACAATACGTTTCCGCCGATTACCATTGATCTAGATGATGCCAAGGAGCAATTTCATCAAGCCGGCATCCCGCTTCAATTTTGTAATATCGCTGAGCGCGTTGCATTATAATACCACCATGGACATAACGATCAATACCCCCGCCTTATTATTCCCCGCCATTAGTTTGATCATGCTCGCCTATACCAATCGCTTTTTGGCCCTTGCCAATGTGATTCGCCAATTGCATGAACGCTATCAGCACAAAGACGAAAAAACCAAAGCCCTTTTGCATGCACAAATTAAAAATCTCAAATACCGCCTTCGGTTGATCAAGAACATGCAAATCATGGGCGTATTGGCCTTTGTCAGTTGTATCCTATGTATGTTTTTTATTTACAACCAATGGCAGTTGTGGGCCAGTGTTTCCTTTGCCATGGCCTTGGTGCTATTTTGCGTCTCGTTGGCTCTTTCCCTGTTTGAATTGATTAGCTCTACCAAAAGTTTGGAAATCGAACTGAGCGATATGCAAGACATCGATGAGAGCATTGTGGACAATTTGAAGCGCATGATACGCGAATAATTTTTTCATTCCGTAAATACCCTACGGAATGACCTTATTGGTTTGTTTAAAAATAAACCAATATGAAAAAAGCCACTTTCAAAAACCATTCGGATGAAGAAAAATTGAAACGCATCCGAGAATGTCTCCGGTACTTGAATCCCCCCATTCCTGACGATTGGAAACACCTCATCGATCCGCCACCATTTGGGTTAGAAAAAGAATCACAAGTGGACCCGGCAGAAAACACCCTCACCTTGGTGCACATCACCTATACCACCAACCCCAAATATTCCCATGGATGGTGGGTCTGCATTCGTCCGCAAACGTTTTTGTTCAATCCGGTTACCTGCGATAAACTGGAACTGCAAGCGGCAATCAATATTCCATATTCACCCAATAAGGCCTACTTACAGCGACGAGGCGACCAATTGCTATTCACCCTCATCTTCCCTGCAGTGCCGGAGGATTGGACTACCTTTCACCTCGTAGAGCCCGGCAAGGGAGATACTTTTGTGCTTGAAAATTTCACTCGCAATGCGGAGGGAGTGTATCACCGGAGGGTGTATTGATCTCACTCCCAATGAAAAGCCACACTCTTGATATAAAATCCCTCGGAAGAGGGAACCAGACTTTGCTGTCCTGCTGGACTTTGCATCACCTCAGCGATATTTTTGATGCGTCCGTACGGAATATGCGCCAACTTCCACTGCGATTCCATTGGTAAAAATTCCATTTTTCCAGCGGCCGATTGCAAGTAGGTGAAAAGTTTCTCTCTGTTCACTACTCTGCTCGCGTTGTCTTTAAAGTCAACTTGAGAAACAAGATCTGAAATGTTCAATAGACTCAACAAACTTTCAAATTGCGTTTGGCTACCGATGGCCAATACGACGCTCACGCCATCGGCAAAAGTGAGGGTTTCACCATAGGGGCAAATATTAGGATGCAAGGAACCCATTGGTTCTGGAACGATTCCGCTTTTCACAAATGTCATGGCCTGGTTCATTAGACCGGTGATGCCCGCCATCTCCAGGGAGCAGCTCACCGTGGAGCCCTCTCCTGTTCGCAACCGATGGATCAAGGCACACAAAATGGCTTCTTTCAATTGATGAGCCGCCAAGACATCCATCATGGCCACGGGCATCTTGATGGGACCGGAGTCCGCTGTACCATTGATGGACATGAAACCTGTTTCGGCTTGCAGCACCACATCATAGGCCACCCGTTCTGCCTCTTCCTCAAAACCTTTGATGCTGGCAATGATCATGTGGGGATATTTTTTCCGTAAAAAAGTTGCGGTCAATTGCCACTTAACATCGTCACCTTGTTTGAAATTGGTGATGACGATATCCGCATTTTCCAAGTAGGGATCCAGGGCGGCCCTGTTGTCTTTTAAGTCCACCATGATAATTTTCTTATCATGGTTGACAGAAAGGAAATAGGCGCTAGTGGTTTGGGTATTCTCGCCTTTGGCAAACCAAGTACGCGTAACATCTCCCAACGGCGATTCCACCTTGATGACCTCAGCCCCGAGCTCCGCAAAAAAACTAGCGACACTCGGGCCGGCCAGTACAGAAGATAAATCGAGCACCCGCAGGCCGTTGAAAAAGTTGGATGGATTCATGGGGTAAAGTTAAGGAGGGAAAGGGAATAAGGGGACAGGTTCGCTTCGCTCTCGGGACAAGGGGACAAAGGGACAGGTTCGCTTCGCTCTCGGGACAAGGGGACAAAGGATAAAATCTATTTTTCCAGCGAGCAACGCGAGCCTGTCCCAACGAGCGAAGCGAGTTTTGTCCCAACGAGCGCAGCGAGTTTTGTCCCAGCGAGCGAAGCGAGTTTTGTCCCAACGAGCGAAGCGAGTTTTGTCCCAACGAGCGAAGCGAGTTTTGTCCCAACGAGCGAAGCGAGTTTTGTCCCAACGAGCGAAGCGAGTTTTGTCCCAACGAGCGCAGCAAGTTTGTCCCAGCGAACGAAGTGAGCCTGCCCCACGAGCGAAGCGAGTTTGTCTCTCGAGCGCAGCGAGTTTTGTCCCAACGAGCGCAGCAAGTTTGTCCCAGCGAGCAACGCGAGTGCTTATCGCTTTTGTCCCGCTCGTCCCCTGAAAATGGCTAACTATCCCACATAAACCCGCATAATTTATGCGTTGACTTCCCCGGCTATTCAACTGAAATTTGTAAAAATTTTAAGATCTAATCAAGAATGAAAAAAGAAGCGGAGATGAACTTTAATACACTTGTGGAAAATATCTCCTCCACTCACAAGCATTTTCAAAATCAAGCGTTCAAAGCCATCAATCGCTCCCTGACGCTTCGCAACTGGATCATCGGCTGGTACATTGTGGAGTTTGAACAAAGTGGCAAATTCAAAGCGGTGTATGGACAGAACTTATTAAACTCCTTAGCAAAAAAACTAAACATCAAAGGGTTGGTGAGTGCAGAACTCTCTCGCTGTCGGCAGTTCTATTTCTGTTATCCTCAAATTCTTGGGACAGTGTCCCAAGAATGGTCGCAAATAAACAAAAAATCCCTCGTTGCTAATCAATTAAAAGATCAGTCGAAACTGACATTGAAAGTTTCGACAGTCCTACCTGACGACGAAAAATTATCTATCCCAGCCCAACATCTGATTGATCAACTATCATTTAATCATTTTGTAGAGTTGATCAAAATCGAAGATCCATTAAAAAGAACATTCTACGAGCTGCAATGCATTCAAGGTACTTGGAGCGTGCGGACTCTGAGAAGACAAATTCAAAGTCTTTATTACGAAAGAATGGGAATGAGCCGAAAGCCAGATCTACTCAAAGAAATCACAAACGCTAAAATTTCAACCGAAACGGCAGAAAATGTTATCAAATCAGTTTATGCATTTGAATTTCTTAATTTGGACGCTAAAGATGCCATAGAAGAAAATCAGTTGGTAACCGCGCTTCTCGACCACATCCAAAATTTTCTTTTAGAGATGGGTCATGGATTTTGTTTGGAAGCCAGACAAAAGAAAATTCTCATTGGAGACGAGTACTTTTTCATTGATCTTGTTTTCTATCATCGCATCTTAAAATGTCATGTATTGGTAGAAGTAAAAATGGGGAAATTTGAGCATTTTCAAACTGCTCAACTGAATACTTACCTCAACTACTACAAGCAAAAGATTAAACAGAAAAATGATCAACCGCCTGTGGGCATTTTGTTGGTTACCGATAAGAATCAAACATTGGTGGAATACGCTACCGCGGGGATGGACAATCAGCTCTTTGTCTCTAAATATTTGTTAGAACTTCCTCAAAAAGAAGAACTACAAGCTTTTATTGAGAAAGAGCTACAAGCTTGGATGGAAAGAGGATAAAAGATCACTCGGCTCATTCTAGAAGATAAATAACCTTTGCTGTTCAACGTCAACAAACTTTCGTGCAATGCTCGCTAAGTAAACGCAAAGTAAGATTTGAGGAGTTATTGGATTGCATCGGAGGCCGTATAAGCTCAACCCATCGACTAACTTTCCCCTGTAACTTTATCCACATCGCGAAGCGAATATATCCCTTGTCTCTGCAGTCCCGATATTGGGGTATTTATCTTCTTTCTCAGAAGGACCACCCCGTCTCGGCTGAGCCGGGACACCCCTCCTTTCTCTCACTTCGTTCGAGCAGGATGGGAGATGTCCTTTTTGTCTCACGCCTTGTCTCGTCTCGGCCGAGACGAGAAGCGAAGGAACCTACCCTCTCCCCAACCCCTCCTTGTACACCCGCAAACAACGCTCGCGGGCGGTGGCGTGATCGACCATCGGGGCGGGGTAAGCAGGGGTGTCGAGCTCAGGAACCCAGCGGCAGATGTAGCGGAGCTGGGGATCAAATTTTTCCGTTTGATTGTAGGGATTGAAAATTCTAAAATAGGGAGCGGCATCGCAACCACTGCCCGCCGCCCATTGCCAACCTCCGGCGTTGCTGGCCAAATCAAAGTCTAACAACCTGGCCGCAAAATACCGCTCGCCCCATCGCCAGTCGAGCAGCAAATGCTTGGTTAAAAAACTCGCCACAATCATTCGCACGCGGTTGTGCATGAAGCCCGTAGTATTCAACTCGCGCATGCCCGCATCCACAATGGGATAACCGGTTTTGCCCTCACACCATTTTTTAAAATCTTCCTCATCTTTCCTCCACTCTATCGCATCATACTGGGGCTTAAAAGCTTGGTCCACGGTGTGCGGAAAGTGAAACAAAATCATTTGATAGAAATCGCGCCAGATCAACTCATTCAACCATTTTTCATTCCACGCACTTCCCAATCTCACCGCCTCTCGGATGCTGATGGTACCAAAACGCAGATGCACACTCCAACGTGTGGTGCCTGCTATAGAAGGTATGTCGCGTTGCTCATGATAATGTTGTATGATGCTTTGCGGAACCGCACTAGAAGGAATCTCCAACGCACTCCGCTCAAATCCCATGTCACTCAACGGAATGATGGCGCTCTTCTCCATGGGCTTTAATCCTTCAACGCGATATTCCAACGGCTCGGGCAATCCCACCTCCTTCAATCGCAATTTCCATTTTCGACTGTAGGGCGTGTAAACGGTGTAGGGTTTGCCGTCGTCTTTCACCACTTCTGATTTCTCAAAAATCACGTGATCTTTGTAGGTTTTTAATACAACGCCTTGTTCCTTCCAACGCTCGTACAATTGTCCATCCCGCTCACGGGCGTAAGGTTCATAATCTCGATTGAAAAACACTTCTTTCACCTCGAACTCTTCCATCAACTGCGCCCATGCCTCTGCAGGGGTGCTGTAAAAAAAGCGAATGCCACTACCTTGCAACTGCAGGGTGTGATGCATCTGTGTTAATGTGTCATGGATAAAAGTAACTCTTCCATCTGCCCTATTTTCCAAATGCTGGAGGATGTTTTGATCAAAAATAAAAATCGGAATTACTGGCCATTCAGACTGAGTGGCATGGGCAAAAGCGGTGTTGTCTTGCAAACGCAAATCGCGGCGAAACCAATGTACCGCAACGGGTGTTTTTTTCATGAAGCCAATTGTTTTTTAAGACAACTTTCTAAATCAGGGAATCGGAAAGCAAATCCAGTATCCATTATTTTCTTCGCGCTTATGCGCTGTGAGTTCAGCACCATGGAGGCCATCTCGCCGAAAATGATTTTCAAAATCCAAGTGGGCGCGTTGGGCAAGAGCATGGGTCGATGCAAGGCCTTGCACAAAGTTTGAGAAAAGACTTGGTTGGTAACTGGATGGGGCGCCACAGCATTGTACACACCTTTGACGTTTTCATTTTTCACCGCCCATACGATCATATTGCTAAGGTCTTCTCGATCAATCCAGCTCATCCACTGATGGCCTTTTCCCAAGGCCGATCCGAGTCCCCATTTGAACATGGGAATCATCTTTTGCAAAGCCCCAGATTGCGCATGCATCACCACTCCGATGCGGAGGACTACTACCCTTGTGGATACCGACAAACTCCCCAGTATCGAATCCTCCCAATCCTGGGTGAGATCCGCTAAAAAACCACTGCCCGCAGGAGATTGCTCGTCTTGCCATTCGAGAGAGGAGCGATAAATACCAATGGCGCTGGCATTGATCCACACCTGCGGATGTGCACCCATTTTTTTGAGTTGAAACAACAACGTGGTAGCGGCTGACATGCGCGAACTGCGCATCTCCCGCTTGTTCTCTCCTGTCCACTTGTTAGAAACCGAATATCCCGCCAAGTTGATCACGGCCTGCGGAGCTTCCAATCCTGCCACATCCATCTCACCCAATGCAGGATTCCAATGTTGATCGCGTGCCTGTTGCACCTTGCGCGTGAAATTGACCACACGATATCCCTCTGCCTCCAACTGCTGAATCAATGCCGAACCGACATTGCCAGAACCTCCTGTAATCCAAATACTCATGATGCCATAACCACTCAATGGCGCGAATGTTCACTTATTGTACATCAACGCAAAAGCAGCGTAATCAGCGGATGCACTCACATTGCTCACGTTGCCATTGGACAGCGCGTAATACTGCACCTGTCCATTGGACAAGCCGTACAAACCACCGGAGGCCTGATTCCACTCCAATGCAGCGGGCATCACCCCTGTCCATTGACGAATCATATTGCCCGTACCGTCCCACACGATCAATCCCTGATCCGTGCTCAGCGCAAAGCGATTGGTCTGAGCAGCACAGGCGTAAAAAGTAGTTGCAGTGAAGGAATAAAAGTTGGACCAATTGATATTCAACATCGTATTCAAATCGAACAACAACAGTTGCACACCCGCTGCGCGCTGCACCACCAGCACCAATTGGTTGTCGAGCACCGTCATGTCCAGCACCGCCTCCCCATGCACCCATGCGTGCAGGAGTTGACCTGTGGTTGGATGAAAAAACAACACGCGCTCCGGGGCGCCCGGCACCTCGCTTTCCACGATCACAAAATCCTTCGTCACGGCCAATTGCGTGGGCGAAGCCGCGGTCCAATCAGCGCCCATGCTCCCTTGGGGATGAAAGCGCCGCACATGACCATCCCCGCAAGTGGCCCATACACCTTGGTGTTGAGGATCCACAGCGGCATCGGTAAAAAAGAGGGTGTTGATGGAGGTGGGAATCACTTGATCCGTTAGCAACATTCCATTGCTCGCGGACCATTGGTAGCGACTGGCAGCCTCACCTGCGGTCCAAAACTGTTGGGAGTACGGCTCAAACAACACCCGTTCCCGACTGCCGAAAAAAGAAGAGAGGGCGCCACTGATCCCTGTGCTGCTGACGGTATCGAGGATCGCCCCTGCAAATCCATTGTTGTTGAGCGCCGCCACACCTGTCATTTGCAAAGACAAGCCATTGAGGGTATAGCTCACAAAATCCGTTGATTCATGGGAGCCGTCGTTCAAGTAGGCTTTCACCACATAAGCCCCGGAAGGAAGATAACGATCATTGATGACAATGGCAAAAGTAGCGCGGGTAGAAGAGGCGCCACTGAGCTGTCGCGCGGCGCTTTTGAGCCATGACTTTTGTTGAAGATCTTGCACCCGTACCGTGATGGATTGCAAACCAAAATCATCTTCCGCACGGCCCTGTACTTCCACCCAAATGGTATCCCCAAAAGACAAAGTAGCAGAAGCATTGAGCGAGATGATGCTGACGACGGGAGGGGTTTCATCGTCCCTTTTGCATGAAAAAATCACCAGACAACAGATACCAAAAATGAATTTTCTCATTGTCCAAATATAAGTTGAAAACTTCTGTTTTATTCACAACTTTCACACCGCTATCCCAATGGTATCAATGCCTCGCGCGATGTAAAAAGTTTTCCATATCACCCCCTTGCAAATTGTCAATAGAATTTGAGGAAATTTGGAAGACTGAAAAGATATTTTTGTGTTCCACATTTTACTACGATGAACGAGAAAGTCAACAAAGCCAGAAAGAAAATAGCCAACGCACAAGCCGTTACCCAACAATTATTAGGCACCGAGATGGGTCGCATTGCCCCCAACGCCAAGGAATTGGAGGTGGCGGTATTGGGAGCCATTATGTTGGACCAAGCAGCGGTGAATGCGGTAATTGATATATTAAAGCCCACGAGCTTTTATGATCCTCGACACCATTTGATCTTCCTTACCATCTTGGATTTGTTTTCTAAAGGAGAGCCCATTGATATTTTGACCGTGGTACAAAACCTGCGCAAGGAAGGTACTCTGGAGGCCGCGGGCGGTGCACAATACGTATCCATGTTGACCAATCAAGTGGCCTCTTCCGCCAACATTGAAACCCACGCCCGTGTGATTTCACAGAAATTCATACAACGCGAGTTGATTCGTATTTCAGGCAAGATCATACACGATGCGTATGAAGAGACCACCGATGTTTTTGATTTATTGGATGAGGCCGAGGCGAGTTTGTTTGGGGTGGCTGAAGGCAATATCCGAAAGAACTATGATAAGATGAGCCAATTGATCAAATTGGCATTGGATGAGATCGACAAGGCGCAGAAAAACAAGTCCGGAGTAACGGGAGTACCGTCGGGATTCACGGCGCTCGACAAGGTTACCAATGGTTGGCAGCGTTCGGATATGATTGTGATTGCGGCGCGTCCTGCAATGGGTAAAACCGCCTTTGTCCTTTCGATGGCCCGCAACATGGCCGTAGATTTTAAGCAACCCGTAGCCATCTTCTCTTTGGAGATGTCCAGCTTACAGTTGGTGCAGCGTTTGATTTCCAGCGAGACCGAGATAGAAGCCGATAAGCTCAGAAGAGGACAATTGGCGGAGCATGAATTACATCAACTGCATCAACGCATATCACGCATCACTGATGCTCCCCTTTTCATCGATGACACCCCCGCCCTATCTGTATTTGAATTGCGCGCCAAGTGTCGCCGTTTGAAGGCGCAGCATGGCATACAGATGATCATCATTGATTATTTGCAGTTGATGTCCGTAGGAGGAGGAGATTCCAAAGGAGGCAATCGAGAGCAAGAGATTTCCACGATCTCCCGCTCCATCAAACAAATCGCCAAGGAATTGGATGTACCGGTGATAGCGTTATCGCAGTTGTCGCGTCAAGTGGAGAGTCGTGCAGGCGACAAACGACCTGTGCTTTCCGATTTGAGAGAATCAGGAGCGATTGAGCAAGATGCGGATATTGTTGGATTTATTTATCGCCCGGAGTATTATGGCATACAGGCAGATGCCAACGGAAACTCCACGCATGGATTGGCGCAGATCCTGATCGCCAAACACCGGAATGGTGCGGTTACCGAGGTTGATTTGGAGTTCAAAGGACATTTGGCCAAATTCACCAACCGCGATCACAGTTACTCTTCTGATTATGGACGAGAGACGATGGGCGCCAATACGGCCTTTGAGCAGCGCGGTGCCACCACGATTACGATGAGTTCGAAACTCAACAACATGATGGACGATGATGAGCCCTTTGATTACAGCGGAGGGGGATCCAATGATCCCGTACCGTTTTGATGATGGGAAATCATTGAGATACATCCCGATATTAAGACTTATCACCTCCAGCAAACGCCCAATTATCAAGGGGCGTGTGAGCGCTTGCATCCACTGATTGCAACGGGGCTTCCTGACGCAGAAAGCAAAGTTTGGCATGAGCATCCTGTTTGGTTTTTGAATGGCAATCCCATCGTGGGATACAGCCAACAGAAGAAAGGCATCCGCTTGATGTTTTGGAGTGGCGCTGACTTTGCTCCTTCCACTTTGGAAATTAGAAAAGGAAAATTCAAGGACGCCTCCATCTTTTATGAAACGGCAGAGGAGATTGATGATGCCGCGGTGCAATCGTGGCTTTCCCAATCACGAGTGATCCAATGGGATTACAAAAACATTGTCCAAAGGAAGGGAAAGTTGGTGCGGTTGGAGGTGAGGAAAGGTTGAGATTATTCTCGCTGATTTTACGGGTTCTTCCAACTTAGGAGCGAACATCATTACCGAATGAAAATCTAATGATGACGACTTTTACATCCACTTTTCCCCGCTCTAGCAGCTTGATTTGACAAATTCATAGTTTTCCTCTGTGGTTCTTTTCTAACCCTAACATCAGCCAGAAAAAGGGGCAAAATAAACCTTCTAGTTTAAAAAAAACAACACATTCCAAGAAATTACTCCTATAATTTATGCGAAAAATAGTAGTATTCCCCAACGTAATTTCGCCATTTGAAAGTTGAGCAATAGAAATGCTTTCCGAAAAAAAACAATTTAAAGTGAACGTTAAAAAGTTTTGTTTTAAACCGAACATTTATTAAATTTGAAAAGAGCATGCGGTTAATTGGATTGAGTAAAATCATGAAACTAAAAAGAAAAAATATTGGCAATCAACGTTTGTGCGAAGCGATCGACTCATGGTTGGCGGACATGGAAAACTTTGAAGGGAGTGAGCAGATGATCCACGCTTGGAGGCCTGATGCCAATAAGGTGCATAACGACGGCTTTTATTTCTTTGATATCCACCTTCATCGAACATTGATTTTGATTGAATGGGTTGACAATACGGAAGGAACCATCCTCTGGGTTGGATCCCATCAAGAGTATGAAACTACCTTTAAAAACAACAAAGACTCCATTGAAAAATGGTTAAGATATAGACAATACATCCACTGAATCAATACATCTAAATGAAAAAAAAATTAGACATCAAAGCACTGGTTTCACAGGACACACTTAACAGTGAGCTGGAATATGAAAGAGCGCTTATTGCGGAGCGTCAATTGAAATTATTGGCCGACGAAGATTCGCAATATCACTTGTGGCGAAAAGCTCTTCGGCAGTTGATTCATGAATATGAAAAAAAGGAATGGAGCGAAATTTCCAAGCTTGATGATAGAAAAATCAAAGAGAGCGACGAGGCTGAAATGGAAGCAGAGGCAGAGCGGGTTTTTTTATTGGAGCGGAAAAACTTGATTCGCTCGCGTCTACAAGAATTACAATTGAATCAGGGCGACCTTTGTGCATTGTTAGGTCACAGAAGCAAAACTCATTTCTCAGAATTGATGAACGGATTAAAACCTTTCACTATTCGTGATATTGTAATCCTTCATCGCTTATTGGGATTGGATATAAGACAATTGGTTCCTACCACTCTTTCATTATCTGAACAAACGAAAATAAAACGGGTCATTGTCCAACTGAAAAAACCAAGGCTACAATTAAAAAAAGAAAAGTTGATTTTAAAGAGCCCTCGCCAGCGATAGGTTGCTCGATGGATCAATCCTCCTCTTCATAATAATAGGAATAATCGATTCCTTTCATGAACATGGCTCTATCGTTGACTTTGTTGGTTAAAGCCATTTGAATCAATTGTAAGAGTACACTACTGTCCACAGTACTAATGATCATAGCGTTCATATAACTATGCTTGCTGATCTTGCTCCAATCCACACATTGATTCAGTTGATTTTTCAACATTAAATCCAGCCAAATTCTTGTACTTCTGCCATTACCCTCCATAAAGGGATGGGCCTTGTTCATGGCAGCATACTTTTCAATGATTTCCTCCAAGCTGTTTTGTGGCATTTGATCGATCTGCTGCAAGGCCACTTTCAAATGCTGAGCGTATACAAATTGGTATCCCCCTTTGGAAATGCTTTTCTCCCGGATTCTCCCGGCAAATTCATACAATCCACCAAACAAGTAGGCATGAATTTGTTGCAATCCCTTGGTAGTTCCCATCTCAAACTCTTCCAACAAATTGCTCTCAAATAGCGAGTAGGCTTTTTTCTTACTTTGTCCATCAATGCTGTTGTCGCTGTATAGAAACCAATCTAAAAACTTCATGGATTTTTTATTGGGAAATTGTTTTGCCAACTCAATGATGCCGCTGCTATCCAACGTATCTGTCAGCCTACTTTTCCCATCCGGAGCTTGCAATTTCAACTGGGTAGTGGCACTCACCAGTTGATTCTCCTCCCTTTTCATTTTAGCTTTTAGGTATTTCCAATAGTTGCGGGTCTTGTTATAATCCTCCTCCTCATTCAAAACGCCTACTATGTCCAATACAGAAAAATACCATTTCTCATTTGTGTCATTCCATACCGCACGAACCTCCCGGTCATTAAAAAACCTGATTGATATTTTCAAACGTCGATACATCCTTTGATATCTCCCAAAATTAAAAAACAACCCCTCATCCTTTCGGTGGGGTTTTTCCAAAGGTTCATTCTATCGAGTGCACTTTTCAAAATGTTACAAAGCTTTACAATTCTATTGATTCCTGTAGAGCTACGAAAGTAAAAAGAAAAGTTGATTTTAAAGAGCCCGCGCCAGCGATATGAGCGGCATCCTTGGGCGGGGCTGAGGGAACGCAGTGACCGTGAGCCCCGCCCAAGATAGAGCGGATAGCGCGGTGACACCCGCAAAGCGCAGCGGCGCGGGGGGGCAGGCGCCAGATTGCTTACCCCTTTTTTCATGAGCACCCATTGAAAGTTAAACTTGGTGAATATTGCTTTCAACCATCGCTGTTGCATTTTGGATCGCATGAAAATCACTATTTTCGCTACACGAATGAAAAATACACTTGCTCTAATTCTTTTTGCTTTGTTGTCTTTCCAGACAACGCGTGCTAGTCAACTTTTAATCCCCATGGACGAGCAACAAGCTGAGCATCTGAAAGCTTATGGTATCGCATACTGGAGTTTACAAAATGGCGTTCCCATTGAATGGTTATTGAATTATCGTGGAGGTAGCTTTTTATGTCCCAACATCCCTACCCTATCCAAAGAATGCACCATCCGAGGGGTTATTTTTGAGATCGTTGCGGATGCCCAAGCGCAGCAGATTTATGCTCAGATTGCGGATCCAGAGGTGAACATGGAACGAGTAAAATTGGAAGTAGCGCCTAAAATTGCTGTATACACGCCTCAAGGAAAACAACCCTGGGATGACGCTGTGACCATGGTGCTTTCGTACGCAGAAATCCCATACACTGAAATTTATGATACCGAAGTGATACAAGGTGAACTGGTGAAATACGATTGGCTGCATTTGCATCACGAGGATTTCACCGGACAGTATGGCAAGTTCTATGGTCAGTATCGGAATGCCGCGTGGTATCAAGAAGAGGTAAGCAACCAACAAAATACGGCATCTGCATTGGGCTTTTCCAAAGTGAGTGAAATGAAGCGTCAAGTCTCCATCAACATCCGCAATTTTGTTTTAGGTGGAGGATTTTTATTTACCATGTGCAGCGGTACGGACTCTTATGACATTGCGTTAGCCGCTGAAAATGTGGACATCTGTGAGTCGGTATTTGACGGAGACCCCAGCGATCCTCAAGCCCAACAAAAACTACAATTTGAAAATGGCTTTGCCTTTCAAGACTATCGAATCATCAAAGATCCCATGACGTATGAATTCAGCACCATCGATGCCACAGAGGAGCACAACAGAATGGGCGAAATCAACGATTTTTTTACCCTGTTCGATTTTTCCGCAAAATGGGATATTGTCCCCACCATCCTCACTCAGAATCATACCCAAGTGATCAAAGGATTTATGGGGCAAACCACTGCCTTTAAAAATGATTACATCAAATCCAATGTCACGGTGATGGGACAAACCAAAAGTCTTGGTTCTGCTCGATACATTCATGGGGAATTGGGACAAGGGCAATGGACGTATTATGGAGGCCATGATCCAGAAGATTATCGACACTTGGTGGGGGATCCACCCACGGACCTAGCGCTGCATCCCAATTCACCCGGCTATCGACTCATATTGAACAATATTTTGTTCCCTGCCGCGAAAAGAAAAAAACAAAAGACCTAGTTACTTCGGGGACTTCTTCAGAGTGGGCTGAGCAACCTCAAAAACAGTGATGGAACGATTGCCCATTTGATCTTCGGCTATTACCTCGAGTTGAAAAGATGGCTTGTTAAATACGTACTGAGGATCCAAGTAAATCAATTTGTTTTTCGCATCCAACCCCAACAAGACCCATTGACCTTCTACCCAAGCCTCGACACGATTTATTCCGCTCAATTCATCGTTAATAGCCGCATAGAAAGCCGAGTATTGACGGGAGAACTCCTTGGGCAATGATGCATTATCTTTCTTGGTTACCACTGGGGGTAGGGTATCCACCACCAGGTAATTTCTCCCCGGCCATTTGATTCGAGCATTGCCCATAGAATCTATCTTTTTCCAATCGCCTGTGACTTCATGATACCAACCCATTTTTTCCTTCAAGCCCTCAGTAGTATGAAGGTGCCACGTCGGCTTATCCGCCCAAATTACATCTTGGGAAGTCCAGCCCGCAAAATAAACACTATCACCCCTAAAGAGCGCCTGACCCTCTTCCCACTCTACTACCGAATTTTCATACAGCGCACCGGCGGGAATCCGAATGTCCACCTTTCTTCCACTCAAGGTATCGCCCTTGTCCCAATTGACTACAGTTCCATTCGATTGCTGATGTTTAACTTCCTCCCGATTCTGGACATAAGCATAGACACATGTCGCATTACCCGTGAAATCTGTTACCATCACTGTAATCGCATGCACTAACGTGTCCTTGATAGAGACGATTCCTCTCTTATCTGTATACAGAAAATGATCTTCAGGAGCACCCGCTGGCAAATAACCCCGATGGAATTGTGTGCCTTTCAATTTAGGGTGTCTCCATAGATGACTATTGACATGGTGAGTTCTAGCAAAGTCAATAGAATCAATCTGCCACTCTGAAATGATATTTCCATCCAGCAAAGTGATCATGTGCTGAATACCGCATTGATTGTCTGCAGAAAGGACATAATCATACACCTCAATCCCTACTCCAAATACCGCCGACACCTCATACAACGAATCTTTCCCGAAGGCCTCACCTCCAAAATTAAAGTCCAAGCTCAACGGAGTCTCCCCCTTTTCTTGCGGAATCAGCCACATACGTTGAATGACTGGACGTGTAATGTCCGCCAATTGGTATCCCAACAAATGAGGATCAATGGGATGCTCGGTAATGGCATTTCTGATTTCAAAATGAAGATGAGGTCCAGCGCTGGAACCACTGTTACCCGATAAACCCAGTACCTCCTGGCGTTTTACTGTGAACATTCCTTTTGGGGGTACCAAATCCACTGCAAATTGCTTTAATTGATATTGTTGGTTTCTGACCCATTGCGCTACCTCGGACTTAAATTCGCTCAAATGAGCGTAGACAGAAGTGATTTGCCATTGATCATGGGCCACATAAATGGCACAACCGTATCCCTCCGGTGACACCTTTACCCTCACAATCTCCCCATCCGCGATAGATAAGACCTTCAATCCTATCCTTTCATCCGTCTTTAGATCCCAGCCAGCGTGATAATGATTTTTGCGCAATTCCCCAAAACTACCTGCCAAGTTCAGAGGAATTTCCAAAGGTGCGGATAAGTCTTTGGGATACTGAGGAAAAACCTTCGCCCAAGTCACAAAAGACATCAATGTACCAAATACCACTAAAATCGAACGAAAATGGGCCATTACCATTAAAATTTCTTCGACCAAATTAAGGAGTTTTGAATCAATTGGATAAAAAGTAATCATGCATTATTAAAATTTAGCGATTCCCAATTACCTTTGAGCGTTCATTGATGAAAATTTTTCATGAGTCAAGAAACTGTTATAGCACAAATCACCGCCAATATTCATCGCTTAGGTGAAGCGAAAAAGGAATTAGAGGCCACTATTGAGAAACAGCGAAGCGAGCTCAGCTCCTTGTATGCCATCAATAAAGAGATGCAGCAACAGATCAACGACTTACAAGAGAATCTTCTTCATCCATCGAACACGCCTAGCATGGAGGTTGAAAGAGCCGACGACAAGACCGCTCAATCACAGCAGAGAATCCATGAATTGGTGAAAGAGATAGACGAATGTATTGCCTTATTGAAACAGTAAAATGAGCACCATTTCGATAAAAGTTCAGATAGCAGGGCGCAATTATCCCTTGAGCATTCAACCGGAAGAGGAGGCGCTGATTAGAGCCACTGAATCAAAAATAGCATCGAACATTCAAGCATTTCAAGAAAAATATGGGGTTCAAGATCCACAAGATTTGATGGCGATGACCTTGCTTCAAATGGCCAATCAAGCTCATCAACAAGCTGAAAAAAATAACGCACCAGCTCTAGATACCTTGACCCCTGAATTGGAAACACTCAACACCCTTGTGGAGAGTTACTTGAAATAACCGTCTATTCCTTTTTTATTATCTCTGCAACCCCTTTTGAAAGCAAAAGGAGCAAAACAGTTTTACTCACTAAATAATAAAAAACATGGACATCATGATTTTAGTAGGAGTATTGGGAGGCCTTGTGGTGGGATTTGCCGGCGCATGGTTTATTACCAATAATCTCTTGAAAACAAGAAAAGAGGGCATCCTATCCGAAGCGATGAAGGAAGGAGAGACCATCAAAGAAAAAAAGATTCTACAAGCCAAAGAAAGGTTTTTAGAACTAAAATCCCAGCATGAAAAAGAAGTGCACGAGCGCAACAATAAGGTGAAGCAGGGAGAAGACAGAATCAGAAACAAAGAGAAAGAACTTTCTCAGCAGTCAGAACAACTCAAGAAAAAGGAAAAAGACGTTGAGTCGCAAAAAGAAAACTTGAGCAAGTTGCAAGAGGTTACTCAGAAAAAACAACAAGATTTAGAAAAGAACCATCAAAAGTCCGTGAGTTTATTGGAAGACATTAGCAAGATGTCTGCCGCTCAGGCCAAAGAGGCATTGATGGCTCAGCTCAAGGAAGATGCGCGCAACGCAGCGGCGGGGCAAATTCAGGCCATTGTGGACGAAGCAAAGGTGAAGGCCAATCAAGAGGCGAAAAAAATTGTAATTCAAACCATTCAGCGCACAGCTGTGGAGCATGCCGTTGAAAATAGTGTTTCGGTATTCAATATTGAGAATGACGAAGTAAAGGGTAGAATCATTGGAAGAGAAGGAAGAAATATTCGTGCATTAGAGGCAGCAACGGGAGTAGAAATCATTGTTGATGATACCCCAGAGGCCATTGTACTTTCTTGTTTTGATCCAGTAAGAAGAGAAATTGCTCGTTTATCCTTGCACCAATTGGTGACAGATGGAAGAATCCATCCCGCTCGTGTGGAAGAGGTGGTTGCGAAAGTCAAAAAGAACATTGAAGAAGAAATCATGGAAGTGGGAAAACGCACCTGCATTGATTTAGGAATTCACGGTTTGAACAGTGAGTTGATCAGAATGGTCGGTAGAATGAAATACCGCTCGTCATACGGTCAGAATCTTTTGCAACACTCAAGGGAAGTAGCCAATTTGTGCGCCACCATGGCGAGTGAATTGGGATTGAATCCAAAGGCAGCCAAACGCGCTGGACTTTTGCATGATATCGGAAAGGTTCCCGATGATGAAAGCGAATTGCCACATGCCATTTTGGGAATGAAGTTGGCAGAGAAGTATGGAGAAAAGCCAGACGTATGTAACGCCATTGGAGCTCACCATGATGAAGTAGAAATGAAATTCATGCTCTCTCCGATTGTTCAAATTTGCGATGCCATCAGCGGAGCCAGACCCGGAGCGAGAAGAGAAGTAGTAGAGGCTTACATCCAACGTTTGCGTGACTTGGAAAACATGGCCATGGAATATCCTGGAGTAAGTAAATCCTTTGCTATTCAAGCAGGACGTGAATTGCGAGTGATGGTGGAAGCGGATAAAGTTTCCGATGATCAAAGTGATGCATTGGCGCTTTCTTTGGCGAGCCGAATTGAAACAGAGATGACCTATCCTGGTCAGGTAAGGGTGACCGTTATCAGAGAAAAGAGAGCCGTGGGAGTTGCAAGATAATACAACTTAACATTTTGATAAAAATGGGAGCTGTTTGCTCCCTTTTTTGTTTTTGACCTTTGTCATATTTAACAAAATAAAATTTCTCAATTTGACTTTGCCACCTATGTTCGCAGCCGTTTAGTGAAGTCATGAAAAAATTTAATCTTGTTTTAGTTCTTACCTCTCTTGTTGTGGGCGGGGGAATCACTTGGGGCATTGAGCAATATGCCAATCATGGATTCAAATCCGATGAAGAGGCTTCTTGTTTATATGAAATCAAAACCAACAATGGTTTTCAATTCATTAAACCACTTCAATTTGTAGATGCTGTGTGCGAGAAAACAGATTACCTCGAACTAAAAACACAACTTACCAACACCATTGATTCCCTGAAAGAAACTGGAGCCATTCAAACAGCTTCTTTGTATTTGAGAGAATTTGAAGAAGGAGGATGGATCAGCATTTATCCAGAAAATCATTACCATCCAGGCTCTTTACTTAAATTGGGAGCCCTCTTTAATATTTTAAAAATTGCAGAAAAGGATTCAACCATTTTTAGAAAAAAATTAATCTTCCAAAAAACTTCCGAGAAGATTCCCACTCAAACGTACTCCAATAAAACACTGGTTGAAGGCGAATCTTACAATGTTGCCACACTTTTGGAATACATGATTGCCTATTCCGATAACTACGCCACTTCACTGCTTCATTCTTTAATGAATTTTAATCAATACCTTCAAACCTTTAGCCAACTGAACCTTCCCGAGCCCAATGGATCAGACCCCAACTATTCCGTTACCGCTGCCAACTTCTCTAATTTTTTCAAAGTCCTATACAACGGTACTTTTTTAAGCCCCGCGATGTCTGAAAAAGCCATTGAGATTTTGATGATGTGTGATTTTGATCAAGGCATGAAAGCTGGACTACCACCAGGTACAAAAATTGCTCACAAATTTGGCGAGTGGGGCAATAGAGAAGGAAATCATGAACTTCACGAAATGGGCATCATTTACCTCGGTAGCAAGCCCTATTTACTCACCATCATGACATCGGGAAAAGAAGTTGAAAAACTCAAACCTACCCTTTCCATTTTAACACGTCAGACCCACCATTTTCTCAGAAATCTGAGCAGAAAAGGCATCTAAATCCATTGGCCACTTTAGGAAATTCCTATAATTTATACCAATAAAACTGCCTTCGATCCCACTTTATGCGATGTTAACCACGCATCTGTTATGCAAGCTTGGACGGGCTACATTTTTACTACTTCTTTTGTGGCATGAATCATCTCATCCCATCTTGGATTTACTTCTCTAGACAAGAAAGAAGAGCCATTGTATTTTTGGCTATCCTCACCGCCATCAACCTCATCGTCAGATATTGGATCCTGCCCTATTACAAAACCCTTCCCACTCCCCAATGGGAAAAGATTACACTGGTGCAAAACTTGAACTCCGCAGAACAACAAATCATGCTTGGTTACCTTTACGATACGAGTGTCACACAAATTAAAAAACCATCGTCATCCGTTGTATTAGAAATCAACACCGCAGATAGCTCGGATTTAGAAAAACTTCCCATGATTGGAGGCTTCTTGGCTAAACGAATTGTCGATTATCGAGAAGCCCTGGGAGGATATGTCTCATTGGATCAATTGCTCGAAATCAAATATCTCAAGGAGGAAGTTTGGGAGAATCTGCGGAGACATTGGTCATGCAATGGGAAAGTGCACCCTTTACAAATCAATACGGCCAATGTGGAGCAACTCTCTGCTCATCCCTACTTGAGCTACTCTCAAGCCAGGAGAATTTTCAATTATCGGATACAACATGGCCCATATCGCAGCATTGAAGCACTCAGATTACCAAAAGCCATTCCCGACACCATGTGGAATCGCATCTTGCCGTATCTTGCGGTGGATTCGATTACACCATGAAACTAACAGAAAAAATCAATCAAACTCTCATTGATGTGCCTGACTTTCCGAAGCCAGGTATTTTATTCAAAGACATCACTCCGATTTTTAAAGATCCCATTTTATCCAAAGAAATCGTTCAGGCTTCTGCTTCCCAATTGAAAGAAATGGGAGTGGAAGTCATTGTTGGATTAGAAAGCCGTGGATTCCCGCTAGGATTGGCCATTGCTTTAGAGTTAGCAATTCCCTTTGTTATGATTCGCAAGAAAGGAAAACTACCTCGTCCTGCTTTTCAGGTGAGCTATGATTTGGAATATGGCCAAGCCACTATGGAACTACAAAAAGGAGACATCCAACCAGGTCAGAATGTCTACATTCATGATGATTTATTGGCCACGGGAGGCACCGCACATGCAGCGGGTCAATTGGTTCAAATGGCAGGAGGCCAAATCGCGGGATTTGGTTTTATCATAACGTTAGATGCATTAAATGGTAAAGAAAAATTGGAAGCGTATGGCGCTCCCATTCATACCTTTGCGGCGATTTAAGAAAAGAGAATTTCAATGAAAAATTTTCAATAATGGACTTTACCAAATCAGAAAGTGAACAGATGATTGCGCAAATGGTGCGCGACTTCGCAGAAAAGGAAATCAGACCTCATGTAATGGAATGGGATGAAGCCCAATATTTCCCCCGAGAGGTTTTCAAAAAAATGGGTGATCTCGGATTGATGGGGATGTTGGTTCCCGAGCAATATGGTGGAACAGGATTGGGCTATTTCGAATATAAAACGGCCATTGAAGAATTAGCCAAAGTGTGCGGATCCATCGGATTGAGCATGGCTGCGCACAACTCTTTGTGCACCAACCACATTCTGGAATTTGCCAATGAAGAGCAAAAGCAAAAATATCTTCCAAAATTGGCCACTGGGGAATGGATCGGCGCTTGGGGATTGACAGAGGCCAATACAGGAAGCGACGCGATGCGCATGAAATGCACTGCGTTGAAGGATGGAGAATATTGGGTGATCAACGGCACCAAAAATTGGATAACTCATGGCATCAGTGGTGACGTGGCTTTGGTCTTGGTCAGAACAGGTGAATTGTTGGATTCACACGGTATCACCGCCTTTATTATTGAACGCGGTACACCTGGATTCAGCGGCGGTAAGAAAGAAAATAAATTAGGCATGCGCGCTTCAGAAACAGCCGAATTGATTTTTGATAATTGTCGTGTTCATGAAAGTCAAATTTGCGGAAAGCTCGGAGATGGATTTGTTCAAGCCATGAAAATTTTAGATGGCGGAAGAATTTCCATCGGATCATTGGCTTTGGGAATCGCACGTGGCGCCATGGAGGCCGCGGTGCAGTATTCCAAAGAAAGAGAGCAATTTGGAAAACCCATTTCTCAGTTCCAAGCGATTGCTTTTAAATTGGCCGACATGGCCACTGAAATCGAGGCAGCCGATATGTTGTTGTTGGAAGCGTGTCATTTGAAAAACAACAAGCAAAAGGTTACCACCGTGGGTGCAATGGCCAAATACTACGCTTCAGAAGTCAGCGTAAGAGTAGCCACAGAAGCGGTTCAAATTTTCGGTGGATATGGTTACACCAAAGATTTTCCTGTAGAGAAATTTTATCGCGATTCCAAGTTGTGTACGATAGGTGAAGGCACCTCTGAGATTCAGAAATTGGTGATCTCCAGAGAAATCTTGAAATAGTCCGCTATCTTAGCGACATGCGTCAACGTATTTCGCTGGTCAGTTTAATTTTTCTTCTTGCCTTATTGGTGATGAGTCCCCTTCTCTTGGCCAAGGGCATGTTCATGGATGGACTCATTTATTCCTGCGTTGCACTCAATTTGAAAGAGGGCATCGGTGATTTTTGGCACTTGCAATTCACACAAACCCTTTATGCCCAATTTCATGAGCATCCTCCATTGACGATGTGGTTGCAGAGTTTGTTAATGCACTTTTTGGGTACTGATTATTGGGTAGATCGGCTGTACAGTGTGCTTTGTATTTTCACTCAAGGTGCACTGCTTTTAAAATTGGGTGAGATTGCATTCCAACGTGCTCTTCATTTAGCCTATTGGCCTTTGTTATTTTTTCTTTTCACTCCCCTCACGATATGGATGATGCCCAATAACCTATTGGAAAACACCATGGGTATCTTTACTTTGTTGGCAACGATTACGGCGTTGCTGGCTCATCAAAAAGGTAAAATCCATTTGGCTATTTTATCTGGAATGATGATTACCCTTGCCGTTTACACCAAAGGACCCGTAGGACTTTTTCCCTTTTCTTTTTTCGTAATCCTCTACTTTTTTCAAGAAAAGCGAACCCAGTTCTCCTTTTATTTCAGTTGTTTTTTAATGCAACTCATTGGATTTTTATCCAGCTTTTTCCTTCCCTTCTTGTTTTCTTCTGAAGCGCAAAACAGCTGGAAAGCATACTGGGATCGTCAAGTGATCAATAGCATAGAAAATGTTTCCACCGTTCCGCATCGATTTTACATTTTGCAACAGACCTTTCTGCATGTACTACCGATGACGGCCCTGCTTCTTTTGGTGTATTTCATTTTAAAAAGAAAGAATAAAATCGTCCCTAATCTTCAAAAATCAAAAGTGTTCTTTTGGTTGGTTTATGGACTTTCTGGGATTGCTCCGATGATGATCTCCATGAAACAACGAGAATTCTATCTGCTTCCTGCCCTGCCCTTCGTGATATTGTCCATTTGTATTTTAGCACAACCTGTTTTGACGCATCTTGATGAAAGGATCGCCCAATTTTTACCAAAAAAAATAGGATTTTTTTCTTTGATTATATTGCTCACCTCTTGTATTATTTCTTATTCACAAAAAGGAAAAATACACCGCAATGTATCGTTACAAAACGACATTGCGTTGATGTCCAACTATATTGATCCGCAACAAAAAATTGGGATTGCGCAATGTTTAAGAGAAGATTGGTCGCTGTATGGCTATTGTTATCGATACTATCATTGGTCATTGGAAACGGGAACAGAAAATATGTTTCTCATTTCGAAGAAGGCTCGTTGCAGCTTGCCAGAAGATCAATATAAAGTTGTGGACATACCCACCCAAGATTTTGTTCTTTATACCAACATTAGTGAGAACCGTTCCATTGGGACACCTTCACTTGAAGCTGGCCAATAGCTAAGAAATTGATCACAACACCATTGGAATGAGTTTGTAAATGCTTCACTGCAATTTTCTCTACCCCACCCATTATTCTCCAACCGGCAGGTGCATTGGCTGCGAGGAGATCATTGATCAGTACCAATGCTTGTGTTTGATAAGTTACCAAAGAAAACTGCAGCCATTGGTGCTTTTGCCAATCTTGGTTCCACGTCTCCGCTTTGATTCCCCATTTTAGAAAAAGATGTCGCGTATTCAAATCCCAATCAAAATTGGCCAATTGGATAGCCTGCAAAGTTTCATCCCAATTCACATCCATAGAGGCAGTCACTTTTACATTTTTTCGTTTCACCTTTCCCTTTTGAAAATCTACTAACCATTCTGTTAGTACTTTACCTTTTTCATCACTTTTAAATTGGGCACTATGAATAATCATATATCCGCCATCATCATCAATGGGCCATTTGCGGTGGAGGATGTTCTTGGCAAATAAATCATTGATCTGTGTCCAAGTCCATTGTGCATTGAGGGCAATTTGAAATCCACTTTGGGGAGGACTTTCAAAAATTACTTTTGGCAATGGAGCTTGAGCATTTTCATTGGCCTTGGGCATCCATTTCAAAACCGTCTCAAGGCCTAGCAGTGCATACAGCGAATCATTTTGGGTTTGAATTTGATGAATATACACTTTCTCCAATTGGGTCGATAAAACACCATAGTCCGCAATAGAAATTCCTTGATACAATTGATCGGACCATTGTTGAATCAACTTTCTAGTATCCCATTGTCTCGTCTTTTGATCCGCTTCTTTCAAGGCACTTTTTAGCGCATTGCTCATTTCCGTGACTACCAAATCTGTCACATTGATTTTCAAAAAAGTTACTTCACAAGCATCCACAGGAACGAGTTGCAATGTTTCCGAAATGGTGGAGAGTTGATATTGGTGATCTATTCCCCACATGATTTTACCAACCCAATGAATTTTTCTTTTAGTCTCAGAAGCCAAACCACATGAAAATGGAATTTTAGGAGTGATGCATTTTGCATCCCAGCAGGTGGCACAAATCTGACCTTCAATGGAGTAAAGCAAATCCATTTCGAAATACATGGTAGTACCCTCCGCTTTCAAATGAATGCTGTCGCGTTGGACTTGATAACGTATTTCGGGTTGCTGGCAAGGAGCCAATGTGAATTGAGGCCACTCTGGATTCTGAAACATCCAAGGAATGGATTGATTCACTCTATCTTCAATGGATTTCAATGAAATGGTAATAGGCAGACTTATTTCACTTTTTGAAGCAGTCTCAGAGAGAAATATCGACGGAGTTATGGCTTCTTGAGACTCCTGAACCATCGGTTTTTTATTGGAACAGGATGACAGAAACAAAAAAACTAAAAGATAAATCAACGCACTTAAAACTTGCCTCATACAACAAAATTAGTTGAACACAACAAGGCGAAATCTTTCAAAAAAACTAAGTTTATTAACAAATCAATAACCTTTTATTTAGTTACAAAGTTTTAATTAATTGTATTTCAATAAATTAAACTCATAAAAAAGCCAATAAAAAACGTCATTTATCAACACTAATTTAATAAATTTGCATCCGATATGAATCGCCTGCTCGTTGCAATTCTGACTTTTGTCATTTTTTCAGTTTCGCTTTTTGCGCAAAGCGATTTACAATCCACCTCAGTTCATGTTTTAAATCGACTTTGGGAAAAAAGCTACGTCCAAAGCAAAGTTGGCCTAGCTTACGCCCCTTTTGACGCAATTCCGCTGGCCTTTCCCTCGGCTACAATTTTCAACAACGAACCAAAAAGAAAGAGGTTACATGAGCAGATGCTTTTGAAGAAGGAGGCCCTGCTTGCAGATAAAGGTTTATCATTTGATGCCTTGGGGCAGCAAAACTTTAATCCTCAAGTGAACGAAGACAATCTAATTTATCGATCACGCGCCACTGCAGGGGTTGATTGGGACTTGTTAGCGAACGGTCTTTTAGATAAAAGATATCAAGCAAAGGACTTAGACGCTGAACTAGCACAAGCCATTAATCAGTTGGGGAGCGAGGGAGTCAAACAAGTTTCATACCTCTACAAGAATAATATAATTTATTATTTTAATCAGAAAAAGCTTCAAATTTTATTGGAAAGACAGAGTATAGCGGAAGAAAAATTGGAAATATTGAATCGGCTGACTAAATCGAATCAAATTCCTGCCACTTTACTTTTGGACAACTATCAACAGCTTATTGATGTGGCGGGACAATTCAATCTATACCAATCATTCAACGCGAGTGTAAAAACTTTTATAGACACCAATGCACTCAACATTGAGCAGCTTCTACCGGCCTTTGATATAAATGTCGAGGCCCTGAAAAACATTTGTGGCATTAATCATTCCACAGTAGCTACCGCCTATCAGCTTCTGAATAAACAACAACCCCTTTGGAGTAAAGAAATTAAACTCAGCACCAATCTGAGGTATAACTATTTTGACTTGATCAATAATACCACCAATCGAAACTTCATCTCTTTAGGCATCAATACAAGCATACCATTTCGTTTGTTTTCAAAACCTTATATCAATTACCATACTTTTCAGCAACAATCTTTCACTCAGGATAAAAGCGCCGAAAACAAAATCAAATGGATGGAAATCTCTAATTTGATGTATGAGTTCAAATACAAACTAAAACAGTTGGGTGCATGGGAAGAAAAACAACGAATTCAAAGAGAATCGCTGAGGATATATCAGGGCCTTTATCAAATCAAAGATCCCTCTTTTCAACCCATTGAGGCCTTGGATGCGATTGATAAATATTACGCATTGGAAATAGAGAAACTAGACCTCCTGCAACAACTTTATCTCAAGTTGGGTGAGATTCAAGTAAAAATACCGGATGAAAATGTAAATAGATATATCATACCTTCCTTATGCATTCCAGAAGATAATCACCTCAACCTTCCCAACGAAAATCCCAACTTCATCTACACAAGAGGAATTTTGAAATTCCCTCAATCAGCTGATGACAAAGCGAGAATTGTTGTTACCGATGAGGAGAAAAAGATAATTGGTGACATTGCCACTGATACGAATGGGGGAGAATTTGAAATGTATTTTCCTAAGGCAGGGAGCTATTACTACACACTTAAAAGTAACTCTTTTAACAAAGCCATTCAAGGCGAAATTACTATCGGCGACTCTAGCATATCGGCCCAACCAGCGTACTTACAGCAAGTTGTAACCATCACAAGATCAGAAAGTGGAAAAATGCAAATGTCCATTGTAAACAATAACTTGGACTCCATATCTAAAGGAATTGAAGCAGCAGAAAAAGCTCTAGAAAAAGCAAAGAGGCTTCTATCTGAAAATCTCATAGAAAAAAAAAAACAACTTTTGATTGATGATATTCCCGCCGTTGAAAATAAAATAAAAACGAAAAATCACAATAATCAAGGATCTCTTACAAACAATACCCAAAACACAACTCAAACCATTTCAACCCAAGACACCGAACTAACAAACGCCTCTCCAACAAAAATTTCCGCCTTACAAGAAAAAAAAATTATTGATCCGTTTCTATCAGAGTCAGTAACGGTAGATTCTAATATAGCCAATAGCCTTCAAAAAGTAACCAACAACGATAAACCAAAAGTCGAAACTTCACTCGGGACTTCCTCCCTAGACATACGTGCTGCTCATATAATCCAATTAATTCTTGAAGAAAAATCTGACTTAAAACAAGTTATTGGACATCCCTATTTAGATTACCATTTGAATGAATTGTTAAAAAAATATCCAGACATCAGTGAACACTATAAAAATCAAGGGGAGATTGACTCTCTGCAACATCAAATTTATCTCACCAAAGGTTTTAATATAGCTGAAGAATTAGCACTTAAAAAACAACTAGCTGCCCTTGAGTATGAGAATAAAAAGGTAATCATTGCAACATCAAACTCTGTTCGAAAACCTTTACAATCTCAAATCAATAAAAAACTTGATGCTATAAACCTAGCAGAAAAGAATATAGAAAGCAACGCAATCAATAAAAAAATCGTGGATTTAAAACAAACCATCGACTCATTATTGAAAGCAGCAGATGTTCTAAAAACAGTTAAGTCCAAATCTGACATTTTCCAGCTCAATGAAAATCAAAAAGAGGCTTTTAAGCTAGAAATGTTAGCCGCTAAAAAAATGCAATTTCTTCTAATGGCCATCGATTCCAAAGGTGTTTTTGATTTGTACAATCAACAAGAGATCGAATACTTAAGAAAAGCCACCGACGATCAAATCAAAAAAGAATTCAGGAGCAGCAAAACCTATCTAGCTACTACGGATGCCATCGTAGGAGAACCTTACTATGTGAAGTCCATCAATAATGACAAGAATAGGACTGTGGAGAAAGATTTCTTTTACAGCGTGCAAATTGGAGCGTTTAAAAGTACTTTTTACATTGAACAGTGGGATGAGTGGTCCACTATTATTGGTGAAAAGATAGAAAGCGGATTAACACGCGTCATGATTGGAAAAGAAGCCAATTCTGAGCAGGCAGAAATATCCAAAAAGAAATTACAATCACTCGGATATCCTGACGCGTTTGTTGTGTTATATAACAATGGAGAAAGATTGCCCATCAGAGAGATTTTAAGCATTACCGAAAAAGTAGATACCACATTATTGTCCAGTGATCGCGCCAAAGCATTGCAAATGATCCAGGATAAGGAAAATAAGATGAACTCTTGGAGCAGAGGCATTTACGTTTGGTCCAAGGCATTTTTAAATGTTCCAGCAGAACAAATCATGAATGATCTGAATCAATGGAAAATAGATCATGTCATTCTCTCCCCTACTACCGATTTAAAAAATTGGGTTAAAGCACAACCCTTGATTGATTTATTGAATCAAAAAAACATCGCTGTAGAATGGATGATTGGAAATAACAAATGGCTCGGCAATACCATCACAGGAAAATTGGACAGCTTGAACAATCAACTGCAAAATTGGAATATTAAAACATTGCATTTAGATATTGAACCACACACATTGCCCGATTACAAAAAGAATAAGGAAAAGTATCATCAACAGTATTTGCAATTGGTGGATGAGGCCCATGCGTTTTGTAAGAAAAATAATTTACAGCTCAACCTTTCCATACCGCTTGGACTTCCCGACGACGTGCTCAAAAAAATTGCCGATGACAACATCGCAACCACTTTAATGGCATACGAAAATCCCAATATGGAGGCAGTGAAAAGAAGAAGCCAAGAGGAAGTAAAATTTGGACAAACAAAAAGCATCATCGCCCTACGCGCAAAAGACTATCAGAAATCAGCAGACATGGAAAAGGATCTTCAATTGTTGAAAGATTGGATACCTAGCCATCGTATTGTGATTCACGACTACAACACATACAAACAAATATCATCCAATGAAAAGCGTTAACTTTAAAAGAGCAGGAGCCGACATCAGGGTTGCTGAAGAAAGTAAGTCCATCAAAAGAAAAAGGCATTGGGACAGAATCATTTATTTCATTGTCTTCTTTGCTTTGCTTTTTGGAATTGCCTATTATGCCTTTGCACGTCTGTTTTATGTTAGAGCCAATTCTCAAGTATTGTATGAAAATGTTGAGATTAGACTTTTGGATGATTGTCGAATCATGGAGTACTTCACCCATGAAGACGATACCGTAGAATTCGGCGACACCTTATTTCGTTACATGGAAGATCATGACAACGCTAGAAATAACGGAGGAAACATCTCCATATCCAATAGCAGTGGTGACAATCCTGCGTACAATTGGGTATTAAGAGAAATCTTCAGTACAGAAACTAAAATCAATGGCAACAACTCAGAAATCGATCAATGTCGCACCTTGATAAAGAATTATCAAGACGAAGTAGAAAAAATCAGAGCTTCGGTGAGCCTGGGTGTGCTTCCCCAGAGCAGATTAGATGTCCGTGAAAATGACATTACCAAACTGAAAGCGCAGATTCAAAAATTGGAATCTGAGAATGATAAATTAAGAAATGCCATTGAGGAATTGAAGTCGAAGATTCCCTCCATGCAAAATCAGAGTGTGCAAAGTATCGGACAAGGTTATGGGGATTTAGAAGAAGAGAAGTATTTCCTCTCCCCATTTGAAGGTACGGTGAATCGTATTTTCATTCGTCAATTTGAAACCTGCCTCAAATCAGAAACTATTCTCTCTCTGCATCGTAACTCTCCCATTTTTGTTAGAGCATTTTTTGATCAAGGAGATATTGATCAGCTCAAACCCGGCGATGAATTTACACTTGAGTTCCCGGACGGAACTGAATCAGTTGGAATTTTAAAGCGATTTTATTATTCCACCGTTCCATTGCCCATAGAATTCCAAAAAAGATATGAGCCTGTAACGCGCGCTATTGGTGGCGATATTTACCCAAGAGATAGTACCCAAGCGGCGCTGTGGAAGAATTTTTACAAGATGAATGTTACGGTCAAAAAATTCAAATTCTAAGGCCATGCAATCTCCGATCATCATCATCGACAACCTTCAGTTTGTTAGACTTTCTGTAGAAACTGGATTAGATACCACGCAAATTATGGCGTTTGATGGAGTCCTCATTGATGCAAAAGATGCCTCTTTTGTGCAGAATAGTATCCTTACAATCAGAAGACACCATCAACCCGAAGTCTATCTTAAACCCATCTTCTTGTGTCAGGCGCATCCACAAGCTTTCATTCATATTCATGCCCTCTCCGATGGGCAATACATCAATGATAAAGACAACACATTGGTATCGAGCAAGACAAGGAAAATTTTTCAGAAAACACTCGAACTCACTGACACCAAGCCCAATTCTGCTTATGGTGCAGCCATTAAAAAGGCCTTGGACTATATGTACTGCAGAGAAAACAGAATTCTGCAGCCGATTTTAGATCCTTTTTCCATCATTGGATACAGCTTTCCTGAAATGTCCGTTTCCTTTGAAACACATGAAGAAGCACAAATTTTGGATGCATTGGATTGGGCAGAGAAAAACGAACTCATTTGGCCAGATTTTCAAGAGAAAATTTACGTTTGCAATCAATGCTCAGGAGGCCTTTTGAGCTATCGGGAGGTGTGTCCACATTGTCAGTCCTCACATACTTATGGAGAAGATTTGGTACATCACTTTCCATGCGCTTACATTGGACCCATATCCGATTTCACCAATGAAAATCATGAGGGACTGCATTGTCCCAAATGCAACAAAGGGGTTCATCATATCGGCGTAGACTACGATAAGCCCTCCGTTCTATTTCATTGCAACAATTGTGATACAAAGTTTCAAGATCTGTATGTGAAAGCTAAATGCTTGAGCTGTAAAAACGATGTGGAAGTACAATATTTACAATCCAGAACCATCAATACCTACAAGCTCACGAGCAAGGGCAGACACGCCGTCACCAAAGGATTTGAGGAGCAAAACATTAGCAAAGATTTCAACTTCATTGAAAGAAATCTCATCGGTGAAGAGACTTTCATTTCTCTACTCACTCAAGACTGCAAAAGGACACAAATTGAGGAACGAAATATTGGATTATTGGCCATTCATATACAAGACACTGCTGTCTTGGCCAGAGAAATGGGACATTATCGATTCAAGAAAATGATCCTTGAGTTGTACGATATTATAGCCAATGAGCTCAACCCATTGGAATATCTTTACCTTGAGCAAGGGCATACTTTCTTTTTCAATCAATACATCGGATCAGACGAAAATATTGCCTCCATCCAAGCATCCTTTCAAGCACGCTTGGATCAGTTGATTCATCACAATCATGGAGGGATAGCCATATCCATGAAATACCAACATATTTCTTTGAAAGAATGGAAAGATGGAAGTGAAGCGCTGAAGAAAATAAAATCTCAACTGAATTAAAACATGGAGTTTATTGATGAGTTTTTCCTTTTCGTTTCCAGTATGGATTGGGAAAAATTTTTCCGATACTTTTATTTCTTCGTCGTTTTTGAGTTTCTCAGATTCTTTGTTGTAGAATTATTTGTTTTGCTTCTTTGGAAATTTACCCATCGATTTAGAAAGCAAAGATGGGAGAAGGCACATCACGAATTATGGACACGCATGCCGCTCGTTTCCATCATTGTTCCCGGTAAAAATGAAGGAAAGCACATTTTCAAGCTGGTTCAATCCCTAAAAGAACAGACCTATAAAAATTTCGAGCTCATCGTGATCGATGATGGCAGTGATGACGATACAGAGCGCATATGTCGCAGCCTCAAAAAAAATGGGATGATTGATCTCTTCATCCGCAACGATGTGCGAGGAGGAAAAGCTTCCGCCGCCAATTTGGGATTACGATTTGCAAAAGGAGAGTTTGTGGTGCATTTAGATGCAGACTGCTCTTATTGGCCGGATGCGATAGAGAAAATTGTGCGAGTATTTTATTTTGATGAACGCGTTGGGGGTGTTGGCGGAAATGTACAAGTAAGAAATTACAAAGATTCCTTGGTCTCCACTTTTCAGGCGATAGAATATTTTGATAGTATTTCCATCGGCAGAATCTCTAGCAGTGAGTTAGGAATCTATCGTGTGATCAGCGGAGCGTTTGGAGCTTTTAGAAAAAAAGCTTTGGATAAAATTGGAGGTTGGGATATTGGCCCTGGTTTGGATGGTGACATCACTGTAAAGCTCAGGAAAATTGGATACAAGGTAAAATATGAGCCAGATGCCGTTTGTAAAACCAATGCACCTGACACATTTAGAAAACTTGCTAATCAAAGATTGAGATGGGACAAATCATTGATACGTTTTAGATTGAGAAAGCACTTAGATGTCTTGCTTCCCTCTAAAAATTTCTCCTGGCTCAACTTCTTTTCTTTTCTTGAAAATATCGTCTACAATTTAGTTTTGAACTTCAAATGGTATTTTTACATCATTGACATCATCTTTAACTTCACATCGCTGTTACCTTTCATTTTGCTTACCAATTTGGTTTTATATACTGTCAATTTCTTTGTGAAATTTATTCTGTTCTCGGCCTTCCGTCTGAATCACAAAGAACCCATCGCCTACTTCATCCCTTATTTACCAGGAATGGTCATTTATTTTGGTTACTTCCTACGATTCACACGTACTGTAGCGTATCTGCAAGAAATCTTTTGGAAAGCCTCTTACAAAGATCCTTGGAACCCTGAAAAGTCATCAAAATTCGCCAAAGCAATGAAGCTGTAAATTGCTTAGCTTTACTTCATGCCTTTCAATTCATTATTCTCATGGTTCATCACTAAAAGAATGCACCAGATTGAGCTCTTCATGAAACATCCCCACGAAGTTCAGGATGAATTGTTCCAATATTTGATAGAAGAAGCAGGAAGCACTCGGTTTGGATTTGAGCATCATTTTCAAAAAATAAGAACTCACCAAGACTTCAAGAAAGCTGTACCAATAAGAAATTACGAGCAATTCAAAAAGTACATTGATCTACTTAAAGATGGAGAACAGCAAGTAACATGGCCCACCAAAGTGAAGTGGTTTGCTAAAAGCAGCGGCACCACAGACGACAAAAGCAAATTCATTCCGGTGACCGGTGAGGCCTTAGAAGATTGCCATTACAAAGGTGGGAAAGACATGTTGGCTCTCTACTATCACCAAATTCCACAAGCCTCATTATTCAGTGGAAAATCATTGGTAGTAGGGGGATCTTCAGCCATTTCTACCTTTAACCAAAATAGTTTAACAGGAGATTTATCCGCTATTATTATCCATAATCTACCCGCTTGGGTGGAATTGAAAAGAACACCTTCCAAGGATATTGCATTAATGGATAATTGGGAAGAAAAGTTAGAAGCAATGGCCCTGGCTACCATGAATGAGGATGTTACCAACATCGTAGGAGTGCCCAGCTGGACACTCATATTATTACAAAGAATTTGCGAGATAAGGGGAGTCCAAAACATCAAAGAAATTTGGCCGAATTTAGAACTATACATGCATGGGGGCATCAGTTTTCTTCCCTATCAAAAAGGATTTCGATCCATCTGCGGGAACAACATGAAATTCATGGAAACCTACAATGCCAGTGAAGGTTTTTTTGGCATACAAGACAACTTAGAAAGGGATGATATGCTGTTGATGTTAGATTATGGCATTTACTATGAATTTCTTCCCATTGATCAATTAGAAGATGAAAATCCAGAAACCATCAGCCTGCAAGAAGTAGAATTAAATCAACCTTATTCCGTTGTAATAAGTACCAACGGAGGACTATGGAGATACCAAATTGGTGACACCGTTCGATTTACTTCTTTGTCTCCTTATCGCATTAAAATAACAGGACGCACAAAGCAATATATCAATATCGCTGGAGAAGAATTGATGGTGGAAAATGCTGAAACCGCGCTAGCAAAAACCTGTCAATCATTTCAAGTATCTGTTCAAGATTTTACCGTTTGTCCACTGCCCTTTTCAACCGGTGGTTTCTATCATCACTGGATGATTGAATTTCATGAAGCTCCTTATAACATAGAGGCTTTTACGGAGCAGTTAGATCTTGAAATTAGAAATATCAATTCCGACTACGATGCAAAAAGAATAGGGAATATCAATTTACATCCATTAAAAATACAAGTGCTATCCGCTGGATGTTTTTCCCAATGGATGAAGAAAAGAGGTAAAATGGGCGGACAAAACAAAGTGCCCCGATTGCACCCTGATGAAAGATATTTTTTAGAAATCAATGATTTGCTCGATGAAAAATAACTGCATAACCCTCTTTTTCATTTTTTATTTTCTCGGATTGTACGCTCAAGAAAAAACAATTCAAATCGCTGTTGATCCCTTTGGAAATAGGTATGAGATATTTTTAGAAAAAATATTGAAGTATAGTAAAACGGATGCATTACTTTTTTCGAATGGATTTCCGCAATATGGAAACATTCACCATTTAGACATCACCAATCCACTGCAGCCTAGTCTATTCTTTTTTGATACTCAGAAAATTCTCATTATTGATAACACTTTAAGCAGTCAAAGTTCACCTATCGATCTATCCCAACCCCTCAGCAACGGCGTAATTCCCTATTACACTGCTGGCTGTGTATCAGCTAACAGCGGATTCTGGGCGTTTGACAATGTTCAAAAAAAAATCATTCGATTCGACCTCTATGGACAAACTCTTTTTGAATTGGCCAATTTGAGCGCTTATCATCCAATAGCAAGTTGGAATATCCTGTGGATGCAGGAAAGCAACAATCAATTGTTTCTTAGAGATGAAAACTATTTGCATTGTTTTGATTTTACGGGTTTCTACCAACAATCCATTCCACAACCCTTTTATCCATCCTTTGCGCATGCGGGAACCATTTTTGAAATAAATCAAGATGGGCTGCACACCATTTTTCCCAACTTCTTCAAAATTCCCATACACGTCCAATCGGATAGCCCGTTTACCATTTCAAATAACAAGTATTACGATTCCCATCAATACAGAAACGGAATCGATCTAGAAGAATTTGTCAACAAATAGCGATTCCTTTTTAGAAAATCGGGCAAATCCATTATTTTCACACCGTTATTTAACCTAAATCAATTTTATGCATCTTGCCATCGCTGGAAATATCGGATCCGGAAAAACAACACTGACCACATTATTGGCCAAACATTACAAGTACACTCCTCATTTCGAAGAGGTAGACGATAATCCTTATTTGATTGATTTTTACAAAGACATGCAACGGTGGTCATTCAATCTACAAGTTTTCTTTCTGAAAAGCAGATTATCTCAACTGATTGAACTCAATAAAAAAGGTAAGCATGTTGTACAAGACAGAACCATATATGAAGATGCTTACATTTTCGCACCGAATCTTCATGCCATGGGATTAATGACCACTCGAGATTTCGAAAATTATGCTGACCTTTTTTCTGTGATGGACGAATTCATCACTCCTCCCGATTTGCTGATTTATCTTCGGGCAAGTGTACCTGCTTTGGTAGAGAACATTCAAAAAAGAGGACGTGAGTATGAAGAGGCGATTCGCCTTGACTATTTGACAAGATTGAATGAGCGATATGAAGCTTGGATTACCACTTACAACAAAGGAAAGCTTCTCATTATTGATGTGGACAATAATCGTTTCCATGAAAAAGCGGAAGATTTGGGTAAAATTATTTCAGGGATTGACGGGCAGTTAAATGGCCTATTCAAATAGATTCTGCTTTTTAAAAAAGATTCGAAAAAAAAGAATGAAAAAAGGGTATCGTTTCCGATACCCTTTTCGTTTTCAATCATTATTTCTTTTGCACATTATAAGCAGTTCCCTCACCATTACTCAATATGATAAATTCCGTTCTCCTATTGGCCTCCAATTGCTTATAATCACATTGTGTCTTAACTTCTCCCTCGCAAATACATCCATTCACCGGAAAATCTTCCCCATAGCCCTTGGATTTCACACGGTTCTTTTTAATACCTTGACGAACAATATAATCAGCAGATGCCTTGGCTCTATTTTCTGACAACCTTTGATTATACTCTCTTGAACTTCTGCAATCCGCATGCGCTGCGCATTCTATGATAATATCAGGATTCTCTTTCATATATTTCACTACTTCATTCAACTCCTTTTTCGCAGCTGGTGAGATAAACCATTTGTTGGTAGCGAAATAAATGGATTTGAGAGATTTGATTAAATTGATCTTACGCCCTGGTTGTTTCTCCTCCTTCTTCAAAAATACATCTCCCTTCCATTCAGCATTGGAAACATTCACCTCACTTGCACGGAAGATATTGTTCTTTGATACAATTTTCACAGCGGTAGCCAACAAAGTATCCTGCTTAAATACCGCTACTTCAATGGTATCTCCCTCCTGGATTAAATCAAAAGGCAATACTGTAGAGACATTATTCCCTGCAGTCAAAGGAGCTACCTTCTTTAATTCGGAGTGCAAATTTCTGATTTGATATACCTTGTCCCCTGCCACCTCTTCAATTTCCTTCGGAATGGCCATATCCATTAAAATCTCATGGATGGGCTGTAACTCATTCTTTGAATGTCGTCTAAAAATGCGCAAAATCCCCTTTTTCTGACCATACTGAACCGCGTGAGGATAATACCCATACACAAAAATTGAATCTCCGTTTACTAGGAATGGCGGTACCACACCGCGGGCATCAATCCCTGAAAACTCCAGGTTGCCACTTGTGTTTTTAACATACGCTTCCTTTGATTTTATAGCCCGTCCTGTTTCTTTATCCGTCACATATAAAACATCCTTGATGTCAGGAAAATTGAGCTGCAATATCTCATCTTTACCCACATTAAAGTTTCTGTTGGAAGAAACAAACCATACACTATCGTTACCATTATTAACCATTGAAAAATCGTCTCTCGACGAATTAATAGGTTCAGGTAAATGAAAAACCGATTTAGATTCCTTTTCCAAACCATAAATATCAAAAGCCCCCATTCCGCCTTTTCGATTGGAAGAGAAAAATAAATTTCCCATGGCTGTGGTGGGAAATAACTCGTCATAACTTGTATTCACTTGTCCTTGTAGTAAAGTCGGCTTATCCCAAACCTCGTTGGTTAACTGTGCACTATAAATATCGAATCCTCCTCTACCGCCTGTTACATCAGAGGCGAAATAAATACTCCTTCCATCTTGCGAAAAACTGGCATGAGCATAGGAAAACTTATAATCACAAAATGGAATATGTTTTGGTTTTGCCCATTTTCCATTTTTCTTCATTCGCAATTCAAACAATTGAGGACGCTCAATGGACTTGAACAGACCTTTGTTTACGGTTCTTGTAATCACAATTCTGTCATTGGCTGGACTGACGGCAATTGAGCCCTCATGCCTTGTTGAATTTATCTTCTTCATTGGCAATTCACCATCACCACCGCCTTGATGTTTAATATCCAAAAAAGTTGCGGAATCATTAGCAGAAACTTCATCAATCAAAGAAACCTTCTTGCTGCTCGCTACATAATAAAGTTGTCCTTTATACCAATAAGCACCAAAAGAATTTCCATTGGGCTCTAGGTCCATTTTTTGCACCTCTACATTCCGTTGTGAATATACCTCTAAAGAATCGCCGCCTTCGCTTAAATTCAAGATCACATCTTTCATAATGGGATTTGTAATTTGATTCCCAATCTGATGCGACAAAGTCTTATTTCCAATTTGCCATAAGGCATCAGCGTAGAAATAGCGGTCTATATCCTTTAAGGAGTCCGATGGAGCGGTTGCATAGATCTCTGTGCACCTCATCACTTCCTTCATCATATACTGACACCTTGCCCATTTCAATTTTGAAAGCACCACCTTTTCAGCATCCTTTTTATAGTGGTTGGCTGCTACTGCATATGCCTTATCATTGAAATACTCGTCACCTTTTTTCATTGATTTCTGCGCCAAACTGATCTCAGACCCAATTAAAAAAATGAAAATAAAAGAGATTATATATTTAATGTGCATCATATTCTTGGATTAAAATAATCGTGGTGAAACCTGACCTCTATAACTATTAGAAATAAAAAACTTCAACATCAATTCATGCGAACCTGTTGTGAAACCGCTCAATGCAGAGGTGGTTTTATCATACGCATACAACAAGCGAGCATAGTCGCCTAGCTGCATCTCCACAATACCAATGAAAGAGTCCTTGTTACGATAAGAAATCCCAGCACCTATTTTCTCATTGTAATAAGCGATTGTGCTGAACTCTGGCTGAACACCAACATTCTCCTGCATCTTCAATAAAAAAGAAGGTTTCAATTGCCAAGCATCATTTAACTTGACGATATAACCTGCTGTCACATACTGATGAATGGTTTGTGTGCTTGAAAAATTATTTATATTCTCCTTAGATAATTTTTGAGCAAGAATATGTGGCATGGAATATCCAAACCAGAAATTGTTGTTGTATGCGTATACCCCTGCTCCAAAATTAACATTGAACGTAGAAATATTATTATTGATCAACGCGTCCTGAGTGCCAAGAGAGGAGAATTGTGCATTGGCGAAATTGGCATTACTTTGTTCAAAATGACCTTGTAATCCAAAAGATAAAATCCATTTCTCCATTCTCAACTGATAGGATTGAGCGATTTGAATTTGATTTCTATTGAACAATCCTATTCGGTCATTGATTATAGATACCCCTGTACCTAACTTTTCCTGTCCATAGCGGGTGTTAAAATTAGCCGCCAATGTTTTAGGAGCTCCTTCAATTCCTACCCATTGGTATCGATATAACATATTAGCCGTCATGCCCGGGGTACTCCCAGCATAGGCCGGATTGACATTTAATGCATTGTACATGTACAATGAATACTGTGCATCTTGCTGAGCCATCAAACTCAACGTGTGCAAACAAACAATAAGACTTATTATCCTTTTCATGTTCTTACTTTTTATCTCCAAATGGTTACGTATCCAGAAATTTCCTTATTGGCAACACTCAACTCAATGGTGTAGAAATAAGTTCCTGCTGTCAATTCACTTCCTTCGGCTGGCCCTGTATTACCGATACCCATCCAATCATTCTGATAATTCTCCATCTGATAAACCAATCCGCCCCAACGATTATATACTTTCACATTCAACACTTCATTGGGGAATAATTGGGTAATTTGCCATTGATCAAATGAGCCGTCCATATTGGGAGAAAACGCATCGGGCACAAATTCAAATCCTTCATCAATGTCGCCGTCACAGTCATTATCCTGGTCATCTTCTACCTCGCTCGCGTTAGGATAAGAAAGGAGGTTTTCGTCATTACAGTCATCATTATTATCTGCATATCCCAATGGTGCAACGCAAGTGAAAACAGAATCTGTTTGATTCCCAAATCCATCCCCATCCATATCCAAATAGTAAACTGTTGTAACTCCCTCATCGATTTGGCTATCACAATTATCATCCAGCTGATTACAAATTTCCGTTGCTAAAGGATTTATCAAGGAATCACCATCTGAACAATCCGTACTATCCGAAACATATCCTGCTGGAGCAACACAACCTGAGATTGTTTGAGCTATATCACCAAAGCCATCTGAATCTTGATCCAAATAGAATATCGAAGTAACACCTTCATCCACCTCACCGTCACAATCATCATCTGCTTCATTACAAATTTCTGGTTGTGAAAAATAACAACTTCCATTGTCTGTATTAGCCAACAAATCAAAGTTACAAGCAGTTGGATCGATACAACCTAATACCACCGCTACACAAGAGCCATCGTCAGTATTCGCTGCTGCATTGTAGTTGAACGCATTGGCATCAGTACAGCCATTCACCACAGCGATACAAGAGCCATCGTCGGTGTTTGCAGCTGCATTGTAGTTGAACGCAGTGGCATCGGTACAGCCTTCTACCACCGCCACACAAGAGCCATCGTCGGTATTCGCTGCTGGATTATAGTTAAAAGCATTCGCGTCGGTACAGCCATTCACAACAGCGATACAAGATCCGTCGTCGGTATTGGCTGCTGGATTATAATTGAATGCTGTCGCGTCGGTACAGCCATTCACAACAGCAACACAAGATCCATCATCGGTGTTTGCTGCTGCGTTGTAGTTGAATGCGGTCACATCGGTACAACCATTCACCACCGCGATACAAGATCCATCATCCGTATTCGCCGCTGGGTTATAGTTGAATGCTGTCGCATCGGTACATCCATATGTACAACCTTCATTGACCAATCCGTCACAATTATCATCTTCGAGGCTAAGACAATTTTCCGTTGCTGCTGGGCTTATTGCTGCGTTGCTATCATCACAGTCATTTCCTGAAGTGCTATAACCCGCACCAGGATCAGCGCACAAATTACTCGCAGCACCTGCTCCATAACCATCGCCATCACCATCCACATAATAATCCACGAACGTTAATCCATTATCTACCGATCCATCGCAGTCATCATCAAAGTTG
>Ga0169931_10000172_pt1 | contig 99877 bp, 108 predicted proteins | sample Kivu_15m_20L_FD_129675 | JGI IMG/M metagenome (GOLD analysis project Ga0169931, IMG submission 129675) | Freshwater microbial communities from Lake Kivu, Western Province, Rwanda to study Microbial Dark Matter (Phase II) - Kivu_15m_20L... | ecosystem: Environmental > Aquatic > Freshwater >...
CCAATCAGAATTGTAGCCACCAATGGCAGGAACCGTTGCTTTGCGAAGGAGGCTTTTGCATAGGATGCGATTTCAGAATACACTTTACACCTCAATAACTATATCATGTAAAGTTTCGCACTTGTATCAACAGACTGATGTTGCCCTTGCGGCCATGATGCTGTAGTGGGCAATACACTCTGCCTGCTATCCGGAGCACGTTCCGGGGGCGACTGCCTGTCAACCTGCGGCTAGATCTCCTCACAATTCCCCATCCATGGCAAGCGAACCCTCCCCGCCAGCTCTTGATCAGGTCAGTGGTCAAGCCAGTCGGTTGAGGGAGGGCATGGTGCGAGGTGCGGGTTTTATGGCAGCGCTTCACCCCGCTGATGGCTGCGTCGTGCTCCTGTTGGGCGCTGTCTTTGCACTTCGGGTGCTGTTTCTGCTGACCAATCAGCTGCAGCTGTCCGCGGATGAAATGTACTACTGGGATTGGTCTCGGCGATTGGATATCGCTTATTACAGCAAGGGTCCAATTGTGGCATTACTGATTGCTGTCTCCTCCCATTTCTTTGGTTATGGCCAGCTGGGTGTTCGGCTTCCTGCAGTGATATTGGGTGGTTTGTTTGTGCTCTTGATCTATATTTACGGCCGTGCTCGCCTGCATCCCTGGCATGCTTTCACCGTCGCCGCCGTAGCCCAGCTGTTGCCCCTGCTGGCGGGCCTTGGTCTGGCGATGACCACGGATCCGCCCGTTCTGGTGTGTTGGGCCATCGCCCTGATGGCCCTGGCCCCTGCCGTGCGCCGGGGAGCCACCTGGGCCTGGCTGGTCTATGGATTGGCCGTAGGCCTTGGCCTGGGCGCGAAGTACACCACCCTGCTCCTGCCTGTCAGCCTGCTGCTGCTGGCTCCCTGGTTTGTCTTTTCCAGGCCCCTGCTGCGCCAGTGGAGCTTCTGGTTCGGCCAGGGACTGGCCTTGGCGGGCCTGCTGCCGATGCTGGTGTGGAACGGACGGCATGGCTGGGTGAATCTGGCCCACAACCTTGGCCACCTCGGTGCCAGTTCCCAGTTCAATCCCGCCCAGGTCCTGTTTGGTCCCCTGGTGCTGATCGGCACGCAGTTGCTGATGCTGGGCCCTCTCACCGCTCCGATGCTGGCTGTTGCAGGCTGGCGCGTGGTACCCGGCGCCTGGCGCCGCCGCGATCCCTATCCTCTGCTGCTGGCCGCGCTGGCCAGCCTGCTCGTGCTGGTCTGTGTGCTGGTGTCCACCAGGCGGGATGTCTACGCCAACTGGCCGATGCCTCTGGCGGTGATCGGGCTCCTGCTGATGATTGAAGCCTGGGCCATGCAACCCCCTTCCTTTCGCGATCGGCGCTGGTTGCTGATTGGCAGTTCCCTGAATGGCCTGTTGTTCGCCACTGCCCTCCTCCCCTTCTATGGGATTCGCCTGGGTTTGTCAGCGGACTGGCTGCCCACGCGCCGGCTCACGGGATGGCGGGAGATGGTCCAGTCCTTGCAGAGACAGGAGCCCCAACGGTTGGCGGCCGCTGATGTGGTGATCACCGACCGCTACACCACGGCTGCAGCCCTGGCCCACGGCCTGCAGCGGCCTCCCGGGGAGGTGTTCACGGTGGCGCTGGGCAAGGCCCGGATGAATCAGTACGACATCTGGGCCCGCCAGGATCTGCCCGGGCGGCTTGGCGCCGATGCCCTGGTGATCCTGCATCGGGACACCGATCCAGAACCGTTGCGCAGCCTGTTTGATCGCCTTGAACAGCGCCCCCAGCTCAAGGTGCATCTGCCTGGCATGCAGACGCGCCGCTATCAGGTGTGGATGGCCCGCGGCTACAACGGCAACCCCTTGCCTCAGCCTTCGCGGCGTTGACGCGCCGCGGCCATCGACTGCCGCAGTCGGCTGATGTTGAGGCCCAGCTGCTCAGTGCCCAACAGGCTGCCGGGCTGGTCTTCCCAGCTGGCCGACAGCACCCCAAAGCTCAGGCCGAGCAGGCCCAGAAAAAAACAAGCCCCCGATGCCGCCAAGGTGGCACCGGGGGCAATGTCGACGATCTCTCGGCTCACCAGCAGGTAGCTGCCAACGAACACGCCCATGCCCATCAGGGTGGGGATGCCGGTGCCGATGGCAATGCGACGGGCCATGCGATTGGCCACCGCATCCGGAATCACCTGCTGGCGCGCAGGTTGACGCGAGCCTTTGCCGGCTGGAACTCGGCTTTGAATTCCTTTGCCGGCCATGGACGCGCTCCGTTCAGCCGCGGATGCCGAGCTTGGCGATCAGGGCGCTGTAGCGCTCCTTGCTGATGCCGTTGAGATAACCGAGCAGCCGCTTGCGGCGGCCGATCATCTTCAGCAGACCCTGGCGCGAGGAGAAGTCGTGCTTGTTCTTCTGGAGATGGCCGGTCAGCTGGCTGATCCGCTCACTGAGCATGGCCACCTGCACTTCCACCGAGCCGGTGTCGGTGCCATGGGTCTGGTGACCGTTGATCAGTTCCTGCTTTTTGGTGGTGGTGAGCGGCATGGGCTGGGGAGTGAAGCGCAGGCTGGGCCCGGGCTGGGGACCTACGGTGCAAGCGACCACCATACCGCCCAGGGGTCTGGGTGGCTGCCGCTTCAGGCCACCTGGCGTGACAGCCAGCGCAGGCATTCGCGGATCCAATCTTCCGCCCCAGCCTCTTCCCCGAGCCCGCCTGCGGCCACGGCCCGCAGGGCCCGGTGAATCTCCAGGGCCTCGTAGCCCAGGGCCGCCAGGGTGAGCTGCACCTCATCCCGGCCCGCAGCGGACAGCAGGGGGCCATCCGCCAGGGGATCGCTGTCGTCCTGCCCCTCCAGCTGCCCCAGGAATCGCTGCTGCAACCGGGTGCGCAGTTCCACCGCCAGCCGTTCCGCGGTGCGCTTGCCCACGCCCGGGGCCTGGCAGAGCCGGCGCAGATCGGCCTGCACGATCGCCTGCACCAGCTCGCCTGGATCCATCACGCCGAGAAGCCCCAGGCCCATCTGGGGGCCCACGCCACTCACTGCCACCAGCTCCCGGAACAGATCCCGCTCATGGCGTTCGCCGAAGCCGTAGAGGATCCAGGCGTCATCGCGGATGGCGTGGTGGATGTGCAGGCTCACGGCACTGCCTTCCGCCGGCAGCTGCTGCCATTGGCGCTGGCTCACCTGCACGTCGTAGCCCACTCCCTGACACACCAGCATCAGGCCGAAGCGTTTGTCCTGCTGCCAGGGATGGGTGAGTTGCCCTTGCAGCCAGCCGATCATGGGAGCAGTGAAAGGTCCCCCATCGTGCCCGCCCTGCCCAGTCGTGCCCAGGCCTCGCCGCACGGAATCCTGTTGCCCGCGATTCGGCCGCCCGTGATTTGGCAGACCCGCCGGCTGCTCGGTTGGTTGTTGCCGCTGGTGCTGGTGGTCTGCACCGCGCTGACCGGTTGCAGTGGTGTCGCTCAGCCACCGCGCTCGGTGTTGCTGCAGGCCCTGGAGTTGCAGATCCAGCTCACCCAGGGGGCCATTGCTGAGGCCCTCGCCCTCGAGGCCGGCGGCACGCCGGAGGTGAGCCGGGTGCGGGTGTCTGAACAGGAGTCGGTGCGGATCGGCGACGCCAAGGGCCTGCGGGTGCTGGGTCAGTTCGACTGGCGCCTGGCCGGCGATCCGATTCGGGTCGATAGCCCCTTTGAGCTCTATCTGCAGCGTGGTGAACGGGGCGAGAGCTGGCGTCTGGCCAGGCCCAGCGGCCTCGCTGCCGATGGCGTTCCAGGGAACGATGCCAACGTGCAGGCCTGGATCACCGACCCCCTGCCGCTCAAGGGCTGATCAGGCTTCAGGACCCTTCCCTTCGTCATAAGCACAGCTTCGTGAGCCGCACCCTATGGAGACTCCCGCCCCGCCCTGGCTGCCTGAGTGCGTTGCCCGCAGCTATCCCGGCTGGGTGCAGCGCAAGGCCGTCACCCTGTGCAAGCGGGATCAGAAGCGCGGCGGCAGCGGCAATGTGCAGGACTACCGCCTCGCCATTCACAACGCCGTGGTGGCCTCAGCCGGCCTGGACCACTGGACCGGCGAGCCGCTCGACTGGCACCTGATCGGCAGCTATGACCCCAAACAAGCCGATGCCGGTGGGGCTGAGCACAAGCGCCGGTTTGCCCGGCTGCCCACGCCCAGCCAACCCACAGGCAGTCCGGAGCCTGCTTTTGTGATCTGCGCCTGGCGCACCAACGATGCGCGCCATGACATGACGCCGGAGGAGCTTTTGGAGTTTTGCCGCCGGGTGGTGGCCCACGCCGAGGCCAAGCTTGAGTCGGCGGCCGCAATCAGCGCGCCCGCTGGCGGTGACTGAGGCTCACCAGGGTGGCGGCCAGCACCAGCGCCGCGCCAGCGATGGTCCAGGCGTCGATTGCTTCGCCGAACAGCAGCCAGCCCCAGCCCCCCGCAAACACCACCTGCACGTAGCTGATGGCTGTGGCCCGCGCCGCTGGCAGGGCCATCAGACTGCGAGTTAGGTACACCTGGCCCAGTTGGGTGAACAGCCCCACACCGAGGAGCCAGAGCAGTTCCACCGGGGTGGGCAGCACCGGATGGAGCGCCACCAGCGGCAGGCTCAGGGGCAGGGCCACCAAGGGGAAATAGAAGACGATCACTAGCGGGTGCTCGCTCTGGCCCAGGGAGCGCACACTCACGTAGGCCAGGGCCGTGAACAGGGCCCCGGCCACGGCGATCAGCACCGGTTGCCAGGCCAGGGCCATGCTGCCGCCGGGCTGGGCCACCAGCAGCACCCCCAGCCAGCCGAGGGCCATGGCGGCCAGCACGCGCTTGCCGATGCGCTCGCCCAGCATCAGCCAGGCCAGCAGGGCCGTGAACGCCGGATAGAGGTACTGCAGCACCGTGGCTGAGGCCAGCGGCAAAGCGGCCAGGGCGGCATAGACGCAGAGCAGGGCGGCGGTGCCGATCGCTCCGCGCCAGATCAGCAACCAGCGGCGCTGGCCCCAGGGGGGAATGCCAGCCCGGCGCAGCATCCACCAGCTCAGAGCCACACTCACAATGGCCCGGGCCAGCACCACCTCGGCGGCGGGAATGCGACCGCCCACTTGCTTCACGCACACGCCCATCAGCGAAAAACTCAGGGCGCTGGCCACCATTCTGAGCATGGCCCGCCCGCCCCGGTCAGAATTGGTCATCGCTTCAGCGCCCACCGCCACCCTCGATCGCCTTGAGCCTGCCGCGCCTCCACCCCCGCACGATCGAGGCCGTCAAGGAACGGGCCGACATCGTTGATGTGGTGGGCGAGCACGTGGTGCTCAAAAAGAAGGGGCGGGAATACGTCGGCATCTGTCCCTTCCACGACGACACCTCGCCGTCGATGACGGTGTCCCCGGCCAAGCAGTTCTACTACTGCTTCTCCTGCGGAGCCGGGGGCAATGCCATCAAGTTTTTGATGGAGCATCAGCGCCAGAGCTTCAGCGATGTGGTGCTGGAGCTGGCGCGCAAATATCAGCTGCCGATCGAAACCCTTGACGGCCCCCAGCAGGAGCGCCTGCGCAAGCAGCTCTCCCGCCGTGAGCAGCTGCACCGGGTGCTCACCCTGGCGGCGGGCTGGTTTCGCAGCCAGCTGCGCGCTCCCGAGGGAGCCGCCGCTCTCACCTACCTTCGCGACAGCCGCGGTCTCAGTGAAGCCACCCTGGAGGCCTTTGAGCTCGGCTACGCCCCCGACCGCTGGGATGGCCTGCTCAGCCACCTGCAGCAGGTGGAGGGGCTGGGTCCGGAGTTGCTGGAAGCGGCGGGCCTGGTGGTGCCCCGCAAGGGGGCTCTTTCACAGGACAGCCGTGGCTTCTACGACCGCTTCCGCCACCGGGTGATGGTGCCGATCAAGGACCGCCAGGGGCGGGTGATCGGCTTTGGTGGCCGCAGCCTTGATGGCGGCGAGCCGAAATACCTCAACTCTCCCGAAACGGAGGTGTTCGAGAAGGGTAAGCACCTCTTTGGCCTCGACAAGGCCAGCAATGCCATCCGCAAGGACGACCGCGCCGTGGTGGTGGAGGGTTATTTCGATGTGATTGCCCTGCATGCCGCCGGCATCACCAACGCCGTGGCGGCCCTCGGCACGGCGTTGAGCAGCCAGCAGATCACCCAGCTGTGCCGCTGCTGCGAGAGCCGCCGGCTGATTCTCAATTTTGACAGCGACGGCGCGGGTGTGCGGGCCGCCCAGCGGGCCATCGGCGAGGTGGAGCAGTTGGCGCTGCAGGGTCAGCTGGAGCTGCGGGTGTTGCACCTGCCCGCCGGCAAGGATCCCGACGAATTCCTCAAGGGCCAGGGGGCTGGCGAGTACCGCTCCCTGCTGGATCAGGCCCCGCTCTGGCTCGACTGGCAGATCGAGCAGGTGCTGGAGGGGCGCGATCTGGCCCGGCCCGATCAGTTCCAGCAGGCGGTGACGGCCCTGGTGGCCCTGCTCGGCAAGCTGCCCCAGAGCGCCGTACGCAGCCACTACCTGCAGCGGGTGGCCGAGAGGCTCAGTGGTGGCCAGGCGCGTCTGGCGATCCAGCTGGAAGACGACCTGCGCCAGCAGGTGAAAGGCCAGCGCTGGCACGGCCGCTCTCAGAAGTGGGAACAGCCCGGCGAGGCGGGCCTGCGGGAACGGGCCGAGGCGGAGCTGCTGCGGCTCTATCTGCACTGCCCCAGCCACCGCGCCGCCATCCGGGTGGAGCTGCGCCAGCGCGAGCTGGACGATTTCGCCCTGCAACACCACCGCCTGCTGTGGGCCGCGATCAGCGCCCTGGAGGAGGACAACCTGGGGGTCGGCCGGCTGGAGGCGATCAACCGCGGCAGCGATCCCGGCCTCGACCTCGGCGATCTCGACCTGCCCCGGCTGCTGGGTGATCAGCTGGTGGTGGAGCAGAGCGCCCTGCTCAGCCGCTTGACGCCGCTGCTGGAGCCCAATGAGTTGCAGCGCATGGCCCTCAGCCAGCCGATGTTGCAGCTGCGCGGTGCCACGGCGGCCCTGGAGCGCCAGAAGAGCGTCAAGCGCTGCCGGCACCTGCTGGATGCCTGGAGCAGCCAGCGCCTCGAAACCCTGGAGCGCTGCATCGCCCGGCTGCTGGATGAAGAGCGGCAGGAGGCGCGGGCCGCTGCCTCGGGTCTGGCACCGGTGAGCGACATGGAGGCTCGGATTGATGCCCTGTTCACCGTGCTCAATGGCGATGCTCTGCGCTTCCAGGAGCTCTATTACAACGAGCGCAAACACCTGGAGCACCTTGATTCCCAGCGCCGTGCCGGTTACGGGGAGGTGATGGCCCAACCGGCTGCCTGATCCTCTGTGCGGCTGTGCCCACCATGGCGTTTCACACCCCGTTTCACACCCCGTTCAACGGTTTGTTCAACACGTCTGGATTCCCCAAACTCACCCCGAGCTCCTCGGCCTTGTTCTGATGTCTCCGTCTCTGTTGCCGCTCCGCCTCACCGTTGTCGGCGGGCTCGGCCTGCTTGGCCTGGCTGCTGCTCTGTTGCCTGGCTCCCAACCGGCCCAGAGCCAGGCTTGCCCCTGCAGCTGTGAGCAGCCCAGCATGGGGCTGATTGGGCCGGATGGCTTGTGTCAGTGCCCCTGTGGGGCTGTGCCGATTCCCGGCATCGATGCCGAAACCCTCTCAGGGCCGCCCAAGCCGCCCAAGGCCGGGGGACCGGCACCCACCTGGACCGTTGAACCTGGCTTCGAGGATGGCTTTGGTGGCCCTTTCTGGGGTGACTGGTGGTGAGCGGTCACCCATCGCTACCCAATGTCGCCGTAGCGCCCCGATACGCTGGAGTTCTCTTTGCACTGCCAAGACCCGGGCCATGGGGTTTTTCGAGGTGTTCTGGCAGGGCGAGGCCATCGGGGATGGCGGTGATCTCGAGGAAGCCCTCACCGCCTATCTCGCCGTGCAGCCTGAGGAGGGCAGCTGGGCTGAGGCCTGCACTGCAGCGGAGGAGCAGCCCTGCATCCGGCGCTATGCCTCTTTTGAGGCCTACCTCGACAATGCCGACGAACTCGAGACCATTCCGGTGACCGCCGCCATGATCGAGGCAGCCCTGGTGCCGCTCGCCTGAGTGCGGCCCTGTCAGACCCATCACCAGGCCTGCACGATCGGGATGGCATCCAGCCGGGTGGTGGCGGCACCGGAGAGCCGCGAGCGCCGCATCTGCCAGGGCGTCTGCAGGCCGGCGGCGGCCCATTGCACGGTGCCGCTGCCGTAGTGGCGGTTGAGGCGATCGATGGCGGCCATCAGGGCTGAGCGGCGGTGCTGCTGCTCCAGGGGCAGCGGCACCAGCAGGTGGTGCTGCAGGATCTCCTCGCTCTGCAAGTCCTGCAGCAGAACGCCAGCCTTCTGCAGGGGTTTGTGGGGCTTGAACAGCCGCTCTACCAGGGGGAGGGCCGCCTGCAGCAGGACGGCCGTGTCGCTGCTGGCCAGCGGCAGGGTCACCGTGGCGCTGTTGCTGTAGAAGCTGGTGCCATTGAAGGGGCTGCTGCGCACAAACACCGTGATGGCCCCGGCCTGTTGCCGTTGGCGCCGCAGCTTCTCCGCCGCCCGGCTCAGGTAGGTGGCGATCGCCTCTCTCAGCTGGGCCTGGGTGGTGATGGGCTGGCTGAAGCTGCGGCTGACGCAGGTTTCCCGCTTGGCGGCCGGCAGGGTGTCCAGCGGCAGACAGGCGTGGCCGCGCAGCTCCTGCTGCAGGCGCACGCCCACCACACCGCAGCGGCGCCGCAGTTCGCCGCTGGGCATGTCCCGCAGGGCGCGGGCATGGCTGATGCCGCGCAGGCGGCACCAGCGGGAGAGCTGGCGGCCGATGCCCCACACGTCTTCGATCGCGACCGCTTCGAGATGGGGATCGGGATCGGCGATGCTGCCGAAGTCCCACACACCGTCGCTTCCGGGTGCCGTTTTGGCGAGGCGGTTGGCGAGCTTGGCCAGCACCTTGCTGGGGGCGATCCCCACCGCTACCGGCAGGCCCAGCTCGCAGAGCACGTGGTGGCGCAGTTGCCGGCCCCAGTCGTGCAGGTCGCCGTGGCTGGCGGGCCGGTGCAGCGTGCCGAAGGCCTCATCGATCGAATAGATCTCCAGCTGCTCCACCCACGGCTCCACGGTGGTCATCAGCCGCTGGCTCATGTCGGCGTAGAGGGCGTAGTTGGAGCTGCGCACCACCACACCCTGGCGCTCCAGCTCGCGCCGCACCTGGAAGTAGGGCTGGCCCATGCGGATCCCGAGGGCCCGCGCCTCGGCACTGCGCGACACGATGCAGCCGTCGTTGTTGGACAGCACCACCAGCGGTCGGCCCAGCAGCGCAGGATCCATCACCGCTTCGCAGGAGGCGTAGAAGTTGTTGCCGTCGATCAGCACGATCGCCTGGTGGCTGCTGGCCCAGGAGCTGCGGGGCATGGCGCTTCAGCGGTGGCCTGTGCCGGGCTCCAGGGTGCGGATGACGTGCACGGCCACCCCCCAGAGGTGGGGCTCGGCGCCGGGATCCAGCTCCAACGGGGGATAGGAGGGATGGGCCGCGTCCAGCCGCAGCCGGCCCCGGTGGCACACCAGCCGTTTGAGGGTGAACCCGCCATCGAGCCAGGCCACCACGATCTGGCCGGGCCGGGGCTCAAGGCCCCGATCCACGATCAGCAGGTCGCCATGGACGATGCCGGCACCCTGCATCGATTCGCCACTCACCCGCAGCAACACCGTGCTGGCGCGGCAGCGGATCAGCGCTTCTTCAAGGCTGGTGGCAGTGAGACGGGTGGCAGTGAGACGGGTGGGGGTGAGGCTGGAGGGGAGAGCGGAGGGTGCCAACGGCGCGCCGCAAACCCGATCACGTTAGTTCAAATGTACTGACTCAGTGGGGCGCAGCGCCGGCCTAGTCCTGCGGGCCGGCATCCTCGGAGCCGGTGAAGCGCCGATAGAGCCACAGGCCGCCACCGCCCCACAGCAGGGTCCACAGCACGAAGGTGGTGAGCGTGCCGAGCTGGCCCGTCTCGAGGGAATAGACGCCGGCCTGGATCAGCCCGGCATCGATCAGGGAACCACCGATCCCCCAGCCCAGTACCCAGCTGAGCAAAAAGCCGATCGCCTGCAGATTGCCGGTCATGCCGGCGAGGTTAGGCGCTGGCTGAAGCGGCGGACGAACTGCGCCAAGGGCATCGGCCCGCAGCGGCGCTGCCAGCCCAGCCCGTCCGGGTAGCGGCGCCAGCAGGAGAGCCGATTGCCGCGGTGGTCGAGATAGATCAGGTAGCGGTAGGTGGCAGTAGCAGTGACAGTGGCGGCGGTGGCTGGGGCCTCCGCGGTGGGCAATGGCCGCAGCGGCTCAAACACGGCGGCAAGCTCCCGCCAGTTGCGGGGCGGCAGCCCGCTGGCCCGCAGCGGCGCGCCGAGCAGGCTGGCGAGGTGCTGGGGGAAGCCGGCATCGGGAAGCCACCAGTGGCCCTGGCGGGACCGGTGGGACTCGAGCAGGGAGATCACGGCGCCGCAGGCCATGGGCAGGGAAGGGAAGGTCCCTTCACCAGTGCCCGGCCTGTCCCACCCTCACCCTCAGCTGGTAGGCCGCAGCCAGTGCTGCTCCACCCGGTCGGCCAGGGCGAGGCAGCGATCCATCTCTTCCCAGAGCAGATCGCGCCGACTGCTGTGCACCGCGAAGGAGCGGTGATGCAGCTCCCGGGCCTGGTAGCGAAGGGCATCGCGGATGCGCAGCCAATCGTCGCGATGGAGCGTGTCGCTCAACACTGCTGCTGGGTCAGCCACTGCTGGGTCAGCCAATGGTGGCCATGTGGCGCATCAGGTCGATGCATTTGCAGCTGTAGCCCCACTCGTTGTCGTACCAGGCCACCAGCTTCACGAAGGTGTCGGTGAGGGCGATGCTGGCGCCGGCGTCAAACACCGAGGTGCAGCTCTCGCCGAGGAAGTCGGTGCTCACGACCTCGTCTTCGGTGTAGCCGAGAATGCCAGCCATGGGCCCTTCAGCGGCGGCCTTCATCGCCGCCTTGATCTGGTCGTAGCTGGCGGGCTTCGCCAGGTTGACGGTGAGATCCACCACCGACACATCGGGGGTGGGCACGCGGAAGGCCATGCCGGTGAGCTTGCCGTTGAGCTCGGGGATCACGCGACCCACGGCCTTGGCGGCACCGGTGGAGCTGGGGATGATGTTCTGGCCGGCACCACGGCCGCCGCGCCAGTCCTTCACCGAGGGGCTATCCACCGTTTTCTGGGTGGCGGTCGTGGCATGCACGGTGGTCATCAACCCATTGACGATGCCGAAGTTGTCGTGCAGCACCTTGGCCACCGGAGCCAGGCAGTTGGTGGTGCAGCTGGCGTTGGAGACGATGGCCTGGCCGGCGTAGCTGGTGTGGTTCACCCCCATCACGAACATGGGCGTGGCGTCCGCGGAGGGGGCGCTCATCACCACGCGCTTGGCGCCGGCATTGATGTGGGCGCGTGCCGCTTCGTCGGTGAGAAAGAAGCCGGTGCTCTCCAGCACGTAGTCGGCACCCCCGGCGCCCCAGTTGAGGTTGTTCGGGTCGCGTTCGGCGGTGATGCGGATCGCCTGGCCGTTCACCACCAGCTGACCGTTCTCCACCCGCACCTCGCCCTGGAAGCGGCCATGGGTGGAGTCGTAGCGGAGCATGTAGGCCAGATACTCCACATCGATCAGGTCGTTGATGCCCACCACCTCCACATCGGGCAAGCTCACAGCACGGCGGAAGGCCAGACGGCCGATGCGGCCAAACCCGTTAATGCCGATGCGGATGGTCATCGCGGCGCTCCTGAAACCCTGAATAGAAAGGCGTGGAGCCACCTTACGGGGCATTGATCAGGCTGCTTGCCGTTAGCCCAGAGCCTGCTGGAGAGCCGCCAGACCGAACACCAGGAAGAGGCCACCACTGAGCCGGTACAGGAGCCGCTCGTTGACGCGCTGGCCCATCCATTTGCCCGCCCCCACCGCCAGCCAGGTGACCAGAGCGTGACCCAGCAGCGTGCCGGCCAGCAGGCCGGTGAAGCTGAACACCTGGGCTGGTGCCGTGGCCATGAAGATCGTGGTGAATTGGGTGCGGTCACCCAGCTCGGCGACAAACACCAGCACGAAGGCTTCCCAGATCACTGCCCAGGCCGTGTTGAGTGACCGGCTGGTTTCGGCCGCATTGATCGCCTCCTCGGCCTCCTCAGCTTCCTCCGAGGCCGCATCCGGCGCCATGCCTTGGGCATCGATCAGCAGCTTGATACCGAAGCCGAGAAACAGGGCGGCGGCCAGCCAGGGCACCACCGTGGGTGGCAGCAGTTCCCGCAAGCCGTAGCCCAGAGCCAGTGAGATCAGGGTGACCGCCGTGAGGGCGGCAAAGGCCCCGAGAAACACCCAGCGGGCTCGGTGGCGCACCGCCAGGATCAGCGCCATGAAAAACGTTTTGTCGCCCAACTCGGCCAGGGTGATGGCGGTGAGGCTGGAGCCAAAGGCGGCCAGGCTGGGGTCGCTCGAAAGAGGGATGCTCATGCTCCATCCCTACCCCAGCGGTGGTCAAAACGGCGTGAAAGCGGCTACGCAAGTGGCAAATCCATGGCCAGCTCGCACAGGCCAGGGTCTGGAGCAGCCAGCTCAGGCGTCCTCGTCGTCTTCCAGCAGCAGTTGCTGGAACGCGGTGTAGAGGTCGCCATGGTCCGCGGCCGTGCGGGGATCGGCCCGGCCCACCGTGTTCGCCCCCCGGGGCCTGTTGCGACCTGTGGATTGGCCGGTGCCCATGGTGGGGGAGGCGCTGGAGTCCCCTGCGGCCGGGGCTGGATCCTGCCGGCGGGCTTCGAGGTCCCGCAACCGCTCCATCAGGTGAGGCGGCACTGTGCCATCCGGGCTGACCTGCATCAGTTCGCGAAACAGAGCCTCCGGGTTCTCCTCGACTTCGACCCGATGGCGTTTGTCCGTGGCCTTGGGCGTGCCCTGTTGGGGCGGCGTTGGCGTGGGCAGAGGTTTGGGCAGGCTGCGGCCGAGGGCCTCGAGGCGTTCGCGGCTGCGGGCGTCGAAACTCATGGCTCGGGGGTCAGCTGCAGCCGAGGGTGAATCGTGTGTCGCGGCCGGTGACGGGGTTGGTACCGCTGGCCACGCCGCAGAGGGTTTTGAGGGCATCGCCCCGCAGCGGCACGTTGGTGAAGTCGGCCCCCTCAATCACAACGTTGGTGAATTTGGTGTTGAAGGCAAAGGCGTCTTCCAGCACTGCATTGGTGAGGTTGGTGCCATCGAAGATCGCCGAATCCAGGGTGGCTTCGCGCAGGTTGGTGTTGCTCAGATCGGCGTCCTGGAGCTTGGCGCCGAACAGGCTGGCTCCCTGCAGATCGGAGCCGGCGAAGCTGGCGTCCCGCAGGTTGGTGAGGTTGAACGTGGCGCCGCGCAGATCCTGGTCGTGGAAATCAGCGCCGATCAGCACCTGCTTCGCCACATCCATGGCGGCCTGGGCCGGGGCGGGGGCAGGCCAGGCGGTGCCGAGGGCCAGGAGCAGCGCCAGCACCCAGCTCGCCAGGCGGTGTGGGCCGCGCTTGGGGGAAATCGGCGGATGCATGGCAACCCTTCAGCTCATCCCAGCCTAAGGATGGCCATTCAGCCGAGATGGTCGACGCCGTTGTGGGAACCCTGAGGCCCGACCGGGGAAAGCCATGCCACGCACCGAAGCACGCCGCCAGGGCGACTGGGCCGAGCAGCGCGCCCTGCGGCTGTTGCAGCAGCGGGGCTGGCGGCTGCTGGCCCGGCAGTGGGTCTGCCGCTGGGGCGAGCTCGACCTGGTGCTGGAGAAGGAGGGGCGTCTGTTGCTGGTGGAGGTGAAGGGCCGGCGCCGGCCTGGCCCCGATGGCTGGGGGGTCGGCTCCCTGCGGCGCGGCAAGCGCCAGCGGTTGGAGCGGGCCTGGCATTGCTGGCTCGAGAGCCAGCCAACCTGGGCCGAGTGCCCCGTGGAGTTGGTCTACGCCCTGGTGCCCCTCGCCCCGGCGGCTGGCCCGGTGCGCTGGATTCGCCCAGACAGCTAATGGTCCCCGGGCGTGACGTCAGGGAGTCGGTGCCGCACTCGGTATCGGCGTGGAGCTGGGTGTGCTGATGGCTGGAGCGGGGCCGAACTCCACCGTGCAGAGATAGCGGATGTTGCCGATCCCCACTTCCACCTCCTGGCAGTGTTCGCCGGTGACGACGGCCCCCGGAAGCAACTGCTGCCGTGCCCGTGCGAGGGCATTGGTTTTGTTCCAGATCGAGGAGGCGGTGGCGCTGCCGGCGCGGGCGGCGGGGACCAGCCCCGCCATGCCGGCCACGAGCGATCCGGCCAGCAGAGATCCGGCCAGGAGCAGCTGCGCCAGCGCAGGGGCCGGGTGCTGGGCGAGGCGGTAAGGGGAGGCAGGCAATGTGGGACAACTGCGGCGTCATCCATGAGTTTTGCTGCCCACCGCACCCGCAAGCGTTTTGGCCAGCACTGGTTGGTGGATCAGGGGGTGCTCAGCCGCATCGTGGCGGCCGCAGAGCTCGAGCCCACCGATCGGGTGCTGGAGGTGGGGCCGGGTCGGGGCGCCCTCACCGAGCGGCTGCTGGCCTCGCCGGCGGCGGCGGTGGCAGCGGTGGAGCTCGATCGCGATCTGGTGCAGGGCCTGCTGGAGCGCTTTGGCGGTGAGCCGCGGTTCAGCCTTACTCCAGGCGATGTGCTGGCGGTCGAGCTGCCCATGGCCAACAAGGTGGTGGCCAACATCCCGTACAACATCACCGGCCCCCTGCTGGAACGACTGGTGGGCCGCCTCGATCGCCCCGTTGCCCGCCCCTACGAACGCCTGGTGCTGCTGGTGCAGCGGGAGGTGGGGGAGCGGATCCGCTGCCAGCCTGGCTCCAGCGCCTACTCGGCGTTGAGTGTGCGGATGCAGCTGATGGCCGACTGCCGCAGCGTTTGTGCCGTGCCGCCGCGCTGTTTTCAGCCGCCGCCGCAGGTGCACTCCGAGGTGATCCGGCTGGAGCCGTTGCCAGCGGCCCAGCAGCTGGAGCCCTGGCTGGCTCGCACTGTGGAGATGCTGCTGAAGCGCTGCTTTGCCGCACGGCGCAAGATGCTGCGCAACACCCTGGCCGGCCTGCTGCCGGAAGCCCAGCTGGCTGAGCTGGTGGCAGCGGCGGGTGTGGAACTGCAGCAACGGCCCCAGGAGATCGCCCCGTCGGCCTGGGTGGCGTTGGCGAGCGGCTTGAATCAAGCCACCACTGCCACCGCACCCCCTCCCGCCCATGGCTGACCTGTGTGTGCGGGCCCCCGCCAAAATCAACCTGCACCTGGAGGTGCTGGGCCTGCGACCCGACGGCTTCCACGAGCTGGCGATGGTGATGCAGTCCATTGAGCTGGCGGACACCCTGCGGCTGCGGCCCACCGCCGATGCCCGGATTGGCCTGCGCTGCGACCGAGCCGATCTGCCCACCGATGGCAGCAACCTGATCGTGCGTGCCGGCGAGCTGTTGCGGGCCCGTTCGGGGTTTTCCGAGCTGGGGGCCGAGATTGTGCTCGAGAAACGCATTCCCATCGGCGCCGGGTTGGCCGGCGGCTCCAGCAACGGGGCGGCGGCCCTGGTGGGCCTCAATGCTCTGTGGGGATTGGGCTTTGATGCCGAGAGCCTGCAGACGATGGCCGCCGAGCTCGGATCCGACATGCCGTTTTGCCTCGATGGCGGCACCCAGCTGTGCTTCGGCCGTGGGGAGCGGCTGGAGCCGGTGGAGCGGGCGGAGCCCCTGGGTTTGTCGGTGCTGTTGATCAAGCACCCCGAGGTCAGTGTCAGCACCCCCTGGGCCTACGGCCGCTGCAAAGCGATGCGGGGCGACTTTTACCTCCAGGGCGAGGACGACTTTGCGCAACGTCGTCAGGCGTTGCGCCAGGGGCCGCTGCTGCAGGCCCTGCATCAGGGTGCTGCCCTGCCCGCGCTGCGCAATGACCTGCAGGCCGTGGTGGAACCGGAGGTGGAATGTGTGCGGCAGGGCCTGGCTCTGCTCCGCCAGGCCGAAGGCCCGCTGGCGGTGGCCATGAGCGGATCGGGCCCGAGCCTGTTTGCCCTCTTCACCAGCCTCGCCGAGGCGGAAGCGGCCCACACCGGCCTGGCGTCCCAGCTGGAGCAGGCGGGCTTTGAGGCCTGGTGTTGTGGCTTCAGCAACCGAGGTGTCAGCCTGGAGGCGTGAGCGACCCCAATCCCCCGACCCAGCCGGATGCGGCTCCCCGCAAGGGCCCCCTGAGCTTCCTGTCCGGTTCGCTCACCGCTGGGCTGCTGGCCTGGTTGGCCCTGGGCTTGAGCCGGCGGATGGTGACCTACTACGCCCTGCACCCGCCCAGCTACAGCTCTGCCATTGCCCAGAGCATCGCCACCGCCCTCAAGACCCTGATTGTGGGCATGGCCTTCCTGGCCACCTTCAGCTTTGCCTTCATCGCCATTGGCTTGGCCCTGGTGTTCGTGCGCAGCCTGGTGTCCGGTTCAGGATCAGCCCCGGTGGAGTCGGGTAAGACGCCCTAACCTCCAGGCATTGGCGCCGTCCTATGACCCCCCACGACCTCGGTCTGCTGGTGACGCTGTTGCTACCCGGCATGCTGCTGTCGGTGCTGCTGCTCTCCACGTTCGCCGCCGGGGGCTGAGGCCACGGCTGCCGCTGGCGGCTGAGATAAGTTGGCGGCACCACCGGTCCAGTGCCGGAATCGCCTTCCCGCCGTGGCAGAGACGCTTCTCTTCAACGCCCTACGCGAGGCCATCGATGAAGAGATGGCCCGCGATCCCCACGTCTGCGTGATGGGCGAGGACGTCGGCCAATACGGGGGCTCCTACAAGGTCACCAAAGACCTCTACGAGAAGTACGGCGAACTGCGGGTGCTGGACACCCCGATCGCCGAGAACGCCTTCACCGGCATGGCCGTGGGTGCTGCCATGACGGGCCTGCGCCCGATCGTGGAGGGCATGAACATGGGTTTCCTGCTGTTGGCCTTCAACCAGATCTCCAACAACATGGGGATGCTGCGTTATACCAGTGGCGGCAACTACACCATCCCCACCGTGGTGCGTGGCCCCGGTGGTGTCGGTCGTCAGCTGGGGGCGGAGCACAGCCAGCGCCTTGAGGCCTATTTCCACGCGGTGCCCGGCATCAAGATCGTGGCGGTGAGCACCCCCACCAATGCCAAGGGGTTGATGAAGGCAGCGATCCGCGACAACAACCCCGTGCTCTTTTTTGAGCATGTGCTGCTGTACAACCTCTCGGAAGATATCCCCGAAGGCGACTACATCTGCGCCCTGGATCAGGCGGAAGTGGTGCGCGAGGGCAGCGATGTGACGATCCTCACCTATTCCCGCATGCGCCACCACTGCCTCAAGGCTGTGGAGCAGCTGGAGAAGGATGGGGTGAGCGTGGAGCTGATTGATCTGATCAGCCTCAAGCCCTTCGACTTGGACACGATCACCTGCTCGATCAGCAAAACCCACAAGGTGATTGTGGTGGAGGAGTGCATGAAGACCGGCGGCATCGGTGCTGAGCTCATTGCTCTGATCACCGAGCATTGCTTTGACGAGCTCGATGCGCGGCCGATTCGTTTGTCGTCCCAGGACATCCCCACGCCCTACAACGGCGCCCTGGAAAACCTCACGATCATTCAGCCCCACCAAATCGTCGCCGCGGCCCAGCAACTGCTCGCGGGCCAGATCTGAGATGGCCCGCCAACAGGGGTGGTTTGCCCTGATCCTTGCCCTGGCCATCGCGGCGGGAGCCCTGCTGTTCAGTTGGAACACCCCCATCACCCCGCTGGGGCAGCGGCTCGGTCTAGATCTTCGTGGTGGCAGCCAGCTGACCCTGCAGGTGCAGCCTGCCGGTGCCATCACCACCGTTCGCAAAGAGCAGCTCGACGCCGTCAAGGATGTGCTCGATCGCCGCATCAATGGTTTGGGCGTGGCTGAGTCGACGCTGCAAACCGTCGGCGACGACCAGTTGGTGTTGCAGCTGCCCGGCGAACAGGACCCCACCCGCGCGGCCACCGTGCTCGGCACCACGGCCCTGTTGGAGTTTCGGGCTCAGAAACCGGGAACGGAGCAGCGCATGCAGGAGCTGCTCACCCTCAAGCGTCAGGCCACGGCCCTGCTGATACGCCTGGGCCAGCCCAGCCAGAGCGATCCCGACCCCGAACCCAATCAGATCGAACCCAATCAGGCAGAACCCAAGCAGGCAGAACCCAAGCAGGCCGACCGCGATCAGGTGCAGGCCGATCTCCAGCGCATTAACGCTGACATCGTGGCTCTCTATGAGCCGGCCAGCCTCAGTGGCAAGGATCTCGTGACCGCTGGCCGCCAGCAGCAACAGAGCGGCTCCGGCTGGGATGTGACCCTCAGTTTCAACAAGGAGGGGGGTGACAAGTTTGCCCAGCTCACCCAGTCGATTGCCGGAACAGGGCGCCTGCTGGGGATCGTGCTCGACGGGCGCTCGATCAGCGAGGCCAGCGTGGGCCCTGAGTTCCAAGCGGCCGGCATCACCGGTGGCTCCGCCAGCATCACCGGCAATTTCAGTGCTGAAGAAGCCCGTGATCTGGAGGTGCAGCTACGCGGCGGCTCCCTGCCTCTGCCCGTGAAAATTCTGGAGGTGCGCACGATTGGCCCCTCCCTCGGAGCCGAAAACATCCGCACCAGCCTGCTGGCGGCCCTCACCGGCCTGTTGCTGGTGGCGGTGTTCATGGTGGTGGTCTACCGACTGGCTGGCGTCGTCGCGGTGGTCGCTCTCTCCCTTTATGGCCTGTTCAATCTGGCCGCCTATGCCCTGATCCCCGTCACCATGACCCTGCCGGGCATTGCTGGTTTCATCCTGTCGCTCGGCATGGCAGTAGACGCCAACGTGTTGATTTTCGAGCGGATCAAGGAAGAGTTGCGCGAGGGCAACACCTTGATCCGGTCCATCGACACGGGCTTTTCGCTCGCCTTTTCATCCATCGTGGATGGACAGGTCACGACCTTGATCAGCTGCATCGCCCTCTTCGCTCTGGGCACCGGTTTTGTCAAAGGCTTTGCGGTCACCCTTGGCATCGGCGTCTTGCTGAGCCTGTTCAGTGCCCTCACCTGCACCCGCACGTTGTTACGGGTGCTGATGAGCTATCCAGCCCTGCGCCGGATCGATTACTTCCTTCCGCTGGCTCAGCGCCCTGAGCGGGTGGCTTGAGTTGACCATGTCCCCTATCCCTGCCCCTTCCTCCACCAGCCGGCCGATGTTCGCCTTCCGCGTCAACCGTCATCGCCGCCGTCTCTTGCTGCTGTCGCTGGGAGCTTTGGTGTTGAGCATCCTCGGAATGGCTCTCAGCTGGAGCTCTCCGTCGATCCGGGCCCCACTGCGCCCGGGTCTGGATTTCACCGGAGGTACCCAGATCCAACTCGAGCGGCGCTGCGAGTCCGCTTGCCCCCCACTGACGGTTTCCAGCCTGCAGCGCTCCCTCGCTGCCCTGAAGCTGCCTGCTGATGGCGCCAATCCAGCCCCTGCATTGGCTGGGGCTTCTGTTCAGCTGCTGGATGGCGGCCGCTCCCTGGTGGCGCGCACCCCCAGCCTCAGTCCGGATCAGGCCCAGGTGGTGCTGCAGGCGCTCCAGGATCAGGTGGGAGACACGGTGCCGGGTGGGCTGTCCATCGACACGATCGGCCCCACGCTGGGCTCCCAGTTGCTCCAGGCCAGTTTGGTGTCGCTGCTGGTGAGCTTTGTGGGCATTTCCCTCTACATCAGCTTTCGTTACGACCGCATCTACGCCGCCCTGGCCCTGTTGTGCCTGGCCCACGATGTGCTGATCACCTGTGGTCTGTTTGCCTGGCTCGGGCTGCTGGCCGGGGTGGAGGTGAACAGTCTGTTTGCCGTGGCCTTGCTCACCATTGCCGGCTATTCCGTAAATGACACGGTGGTGATCTTTGATCGGATCCGTGAGAAGCGGAACCAGCTCAAGGACCTCCCCCTGGCGGATCAGGCCGATGAGGCCGTGATCAGCACGCTCACCCGCTCTGTTTACACCTCCCTCACCACCTTGCTGCCCCTGATCGCCTTGATCTTCTTTGGAGGCAGCACCCTGTATTGGTTCGCGATTGCCCTGAGTTTCGGCATCCTCGTCGGCGCCTGGTCCAGCATCGGGGTGGCACCCACCCTGCTCCCCGTGTTGTCCCGTCGCTGATCCTTCACCCGCTTCTGGCTCTTCCGGCTCCGCCGGCCGCCGCCGCGCTGGCCGCCCCAAGCGTGGGCTTGGCTGGGCCATGGTCCCCGTATCGCTGGGTCTTCTCGCCCTGCTGGATCTGCGGGTTGAGTTGCTGTTGCTCGTGGATTACTTCACGTTGGCAGGGTTGGGGGCGGCGATCCGCAGCCATCCGCTGGCGGTGGCGGTGTTGTTGCTCCTGCCCTCGCTCCTGCAGCGCTACCGCGGGTGATCTAGGTCCAGCGATCCATCACCTCCTTCACCAGCACTTCTTCGCTAAGCACCTGCAGCACCACCACCAGGGGCAGGGCCAGCAACACCCCGGGCAATCCGAGCAGGGCCCCGAGGCACAGCTGGGCGGTGAGGGCCACGGTGGGCAGCAGATTCACCGTGCGACGCAGCAGCAGCGGTGTGAGCAGAAAGGCTTCGGCGTTCTGAAGCACCAGGCGCAACACCAGGACCTGAACCATCTTTGCCGGCGACACCAGCAGGGCCAGGGCCAGGGGCAGCAGGGTGGCGGCGGTGGGGCCGATGGTGGGAACGAAGGTGAGCAGGCCGCAGAGCAGGGCGCTCAGCAGGGCAAGGGGCACCTTCAGCAGCGCCAGCCCCGCCCAGGTGAGCAGAAACACACTCACGGCTGAGAGGGTCATGCCGGCCAGCCAGCCCCCCAGGGCTTGGCGGGATTCGCCCAGCAGGTGGCCCATCTGGAGCCGCCAAAAACTCGGCGTCAGCGCCACCACCACCTTCTGGTGACTGCGCGGATCAAGCGCCAGCAGGATGGCCAACAGGGCCATCAGCAGCAATTGGATCGTTGTGTTGGCGGCACCGCCGGCTAACCCCAGCAGCTGGGAGCCAAGGGGTTGCAGGCGATCCCATGAGCCTCGCTCCATCAGCTGGCGTTCGAGATCGGGAAGCCAACGCACCTGGCGAGCCAGGCCGGCCAGGCGCTGGGCCAGGGCGGGCAGCAGCTCCGAGAGTTGGCTGATCTGCTGCAGCAGTTCCGGCAGCAGTAGTTGGCCCAGCAGCCCACCCACCAGCACCAGGGCTACCAGCACCATCACCAGGGCGGTGGGCCGGTTCAACGGCAACAGGCGCCGCAGAAGTGTGATGGGTACATCGAGGGCCACGGCCAGCACCACCGCACCAAACAGCACGAGCAGCACCCAGCGCAATTCCCAGCTGAGCAAACCCAGCACGATCAGGGCCAGAGCCCCCAGCACCGTGCGGCCGTTCATGGGGTCAGGGTGCCAGCCGTTGGCGTTTCCATGGATCCAGGATGTCGTGGATCAGCAGGTCGCGCACGATCACCTGCAGACACACCGCCAGGGGCAGGGCGAGCAGCAGGCCCAGGGGGCCGAACACCACCGTGAACAGCAGCTGGGCCGTGAGGGTGAGGCCGGGCAGAAGCCGCAGCTGGTGGTGCATCACTGACGGAGTGATCAGGTAGCTCTCGAGGTTTTGGACGGCGATGTAGAGCACCAGCACCGCTGCCGCTTTCCACGGGGCATCGAGCAGAGCGACAGACATCGGAAAGATGGTGCTGAGGGTTGGACCCACGTTGGGAATGATGTTGAGCAATCCCGCCAGCAGCGCATTAGCGGCCACCAACTTCACACCCAGCAGGCTCAGGCCGATGGCCGCCAGGATGCCCACACACAGGGAGCTGATCAGCACCCCCACCATCCAGCCACTCAGGGCCTCCCCGCACTGCACCAGCACCTGGCGGAAACGGCGCCGATAAAACGAGGGCACCAGCAATACGGCCACCTCGCGATAGGCGACGGGTTGCACCGCCACCATCAGGGCCACGGCAAACACAAACAGGGTTTGCAGCAAGCCGCTGCCCAAGCCGCCTGCCAGCCCCACCAGCCGCAGGGCACCGGACCCCAGGCTGCCGCCAAGGCCAGAAGACAACCAGCTGGATGCTTCGCTTCCGCCGATCAGGCCATTGCGCAGCCACGACAATCCCCCTTCACGGGTGCCGTACAGCATCTGACTCACCCCAGCCAGGCCACCACGCAGGAGCTCCAACAGGGTTTCGGCGGCTGCCGGCAATTTGCTCAGCAGCTGGCCGAACTGGTCGACGAACGGAGGAATCACTGCCGTGGCCACCACCGCCAGCACCAGGGTCACCGTGCCCAGGCTGAGCAACAGAGCAACCGCACGGGAGCAGCCCAGGCGGGTCTGGATGGCACCCACCAGGGTGCAGAGCGCCATCGCCAAGACCACGGCGGCGAACAGATGCATCAGGCTCTGGCGCAGGTTCCAGAGCAGCACCAGGGCTGCCACCAGCGCCAATAGCCCCAGCCATTGGCCGAATTTCAAGGGATCAGGCCTCGTCCTGCTCCGCCTGATCTTCGCCCTGGTTGTTCGAGAAGCCGAGTTCGTGACTTTCAGCGTAACGCTGGGCAAAGCGCATGAAGCGCTCGAAGTCTTCGGTGCTCTTCCATGTGTAGGTGCACTCGAGGGCGCTGGCCTTGCCATTGACAAAGCGGGCCTTGACCTCGCGGGTCACCAGCTCGCCCTCCTCATCCACTAGAAACATTCCGGTGATGTCGCCCATGCTCTCGGGGGCGAGGGCATCGGGCTCTTCGAACACGAACAGGGCCTGGCCGGTGCGGCCATCGCGGGAGCGGGTCAAGCGGATATCGGGCACGACCGGCTCATCCACCCCGCGGAAGAACTGAATGGCGGCGCCCATGGCAAGCGGGGACAAACATCAATCCTAGGAGCCAGCCCCTGAGAGGGCCGCAGTTGCAACACTGCAGTCCGCTGCCTCCTGCAGCAGCCGGCTGGCGGCGGCATCGCCAGCGATTCCCGCCAGGTCAACGCTGGTGAGCACCGGGCTGTCCCGGCGGCTCAACTCGTGGTCGTAGCAGCGGTCGTAGTAGTCGAGCATCTGCACGCAGGCGCCGGCCCAGTCGCAGCGGTCGATCGCCTCCAGCGCCGTGGCGGTGCGCTGGGGACCCAGCCGCCGGGCGATTCGTTCGGTGGCCTGGCGCAGGGCCTCCTGCCCCTGGCTGCCATACACCGCCACGAGCTGGTCAACCCGCTCCGCCAGCGGGCGCAGGATTTCGATTGCGGGTGCCTCCCCCATCTGGCGCCACAGGCCGGCGGGGATCCGGCAGCGGCCAACCTGGGCGCTTTCCGCCTCCACCCAGATCGGCGCCTGGCCTTTTAGCTCCTGCAGGCTAGCCGCAAGACGATTTTCGTAGTGCTCGCTACTGGGTTGGGCCGGCAGCCCCAAGCCGCCAAAACTGCTGCCTCGGTGGTGGGCAAGGCCCTCCAGATCCACCACGGCTGCTCCCTGACGCCGCAGCGCCAGCAGCAGATCGGTCTTGCCGGTGCCGGTGCGTCCGCCCAGCACCAGCAGCGGCCAGGGTCGCTCGAAGCTGTCCAGCACCCAGCGGCGATAGGCCTTGTAGCCACCCTCAAGCAGCAGCACCGGTAACTCCAGGGTGCTGGCCAGCCAGGCGACGCTGCCGGAGCGCATGCCGCCTCGCCAGCAGTGAATCCGCAGGGGTGTGTTGTGCTGACCCAGACGACGCAGCTCCTGGCCCAGCGCTGCCAACTTGGGACCCACCAGCTCCAGCCCCCGCTGGATTGCCGCAGGGCGGCCCTCGTGCTTGTAGCAGGTGCCGACCTGGGCCCTCTCGTCATCGCTGAACAGGGGGAGGTTGTGGGCGCCAGGGATGTGGCCCTGGGCAAATTCCTGGGGACTGCGTACATCGACGATGGGTCCGCCTGCTGCCAGGAAAGCGGCCACGGTGAGGGGGGGGCTGGCGCCCGGCATCGCTGTTGTGGATCTCTGCTGACATAGTGGGCCCACGCTGGATCCCGCTTCAGGCCCCGACCCCTTCCATGCTTTCCGGTCCTCCGGTCACCGCCACCACTAGCGCCAGCCCCGAGTCTCTGCTTGAGCGCTTTCAGAGCGGCAATCCCCGACAGCGTCGGGCCCTGCTGGCCGCCCTGCATGAGCAGAGGCAGGCCCTGCGGCCGCTCCTCGCCGACCACCTGGCTGGCCTCGACGCCACCGGTGACGACTGGGCCGCCGGCTTCCTGATCCAGTTGTTGCTCGACGAGAGCGACGCCCTGCGGGACGCGTTCCTGGCTCGGTATCCCGAGGGTTGGCTGGCCACGGTGTCGGCACGGGGACTCGACTACGCGCCGCTGCAACAGGCCTTGATGGCCCAACAGTTCCAGGAGGCCGATCGGATCACCAGTGCCCTGCTCCGGGAGCTGGCCGGGCCGGATGCGGTGCGCCGGGGCTATGTGTATTACAGCGAGGTGCCGCCGATGCCGTCGGCCGATCTCGACAGCCTGGATCGCCTCTGGGTGTGTTTTTCGCGCGGGCGTTTCGGGTTTTCGGTGCAGGGGCGACTGCTGCGCAGCTGCAACGCCCGCTGGGAGCTGCTTTGGCCCAAGTTGGCCTGGAAGGATGGGGGCAGGTGGACCCGCTACCCAGGCTCCTTCCAGTGGTCCATTGATGCGCCCGAGGGGCACATGCCCCTGGTGAACCAGCTGCGCGGGGTGCGGTTGATGGATGCCCTGCTCAACCATCCCGCTCTGCAACAGCGCATCAACGCCTGAGCGCGGGTGCCGGCAGCGGCGTAGGGTCGAATCGGCTCCTGCGGATCCCAGCCGGATGGCGCTGCGCTGGTCAGATTTCATCACGCCTTCCACCCTGCAGCTCGCTCCGCTGCTGGAGCTGCTGATTGAGCCGATCCGCTGCCTGCAGCTTCAAAGCCAGGTGCAGCTGGGCCTCCAGGAGGCGCTGGTCAACGCCGTGCGCCATGGCAATGGTTGCGATCCGGCCAAGTGCCTGCGGGTGCGGCGGATTGAAACCCCGCGCTGGTTGGTGTGGCAGGTGCAGGATGAAGGGCCGGGGCTGCCCCCGGATGCTCGCACCACGTCCCTGCCGGAACAGCTCGATGCCACCGGCGGACGGGGCCTCTTCTTGATCCACACCTGTTTTGACGACGTGCGCTGGAGCAGCCGCGGGAACCGGCTGCAACTGGCCGTCAGTCGCCAGCGGGCTGTGGTGCTGTCGCCGGTCGGTGGCTGGGGCAACCGGGGTCGCTGAGCTCCCCCCGCAACCAGCCCAGCCCGTGTTCCACCAATTCGATGGCCTGCTGGCGGGCGTCACTGGCCTGGGGGGCGCCGGGATCATCGCCGCCCAGCAGGAGCACCAGGGCAGCAGCCAGCTGCTCCGCTCCCCGTCGGGGCCGCTGGGCCTTGAGGGCGTGCCAATCGCGATCGCCGATGGCCAGTTGGCGTTGAAGTGCCACGGCCTGATCCAGGGCTCCCTCAGGCCAGCACCGGGATGGCTTGGGAGGCAGGGTGGGCACTGGACGTTTGTTCACGGCAGGCCCCATCCTGATGCCACTGCTGCGCTGCTGTGAGCTGGCCATGTCGAGCCGACCCCTGGGCCACCACCTGGTTCGCCAGCCGATCCGGCTGCTGCACCTCCTGGACGGCCTGTTCACCCAGGCCTCGCTGACGCGCCACAGCTCGGGGGTGACCCAGCGGCGCCAGCGCCAGCGCCTGGCCCTCACCCAGCGCCTGCTGGATCCGTTGCCGGAGCCTTTGGCACCCCCGAACCGGGTGGAGGTGTTGTTCTGGCGTGGGCTGCGCTGGGCGACCGCCGGATTGCTGCTGGCCTGGTGGCTGAAGCGTTAACGCGGTTTACGCGCTGTCCAGATCCGCGTCATGAAGTGGGATTCGGCGGCGACGGCTTCAAATCCTGCCTTGCGCATGCGGCCGTCGATGTCGTCGCTGATGTAGTCGCGGTAGTAGGGCTCGTGGAACACGCGCCGGAAGTTTTCCATCGCGGCACTGAATTGGGGGGAATCGGCCAGCTGCACCGAGTCGGCCAGCACCATCACGCCACCGGGCTCGAGCACGCGATAGGCCTCATCGATCACTGCTTGGCGAGCGTCTCCAGGTAGCTCGTGAAACAGGAACACGCAGGTCAGGCCCTGGAACGTGGCCTCCGCGAACGGCATGCTTTCACCATTGCCCTGAACAAGCTGGGGCAGCTCGCCCGCCAACTGACTGAGCCATTTATTCGCCTGGCGCAGGTACGCCGTGGAGAGATCTACGCCCACCAGCTGTGCCTGGGGCAGGGCGGCCCGGATCTGGCGCAGGGTGCGGCCGGTGCCGGTGGCCACATCCAGCACCCGGATCTGGCTGGCGGGCCGTTCCGCAAAGCCCTTGATGCCCCGCAGCAGGGGAGCCAGCACCCGCCGCCGCATCGGATCGGCGGTGCCGTTGAACAGGATCTCCACCTGCAGGTCGTAGAGGGCGGCGGAGTGGTCGCTCAGGTAGCCGTCGGTCTGGTGGTGAAAGTTCTGGAGGTAATAGTCGGGGTAGGCGGCCGGATCCACATCCTCGGGCAGATCACGCACGTTGCGCTCGCTGCGGCGGGTCCAGGTGCTGGGCATGTCCAGCCACACCAGCGGGTAGCGGCTGGCCCAGTCGAGCCAGGGGGCATCGAACAGCAACGACGCTGGATACAGACCTTGCTCCGCCTCCTGCCAATCTCGCTCGTGTAGGGCGTCCATCGACTGCTTGAGCCGGCCCATCAATTCCGGCGGCACCGGCACAGTTTTCGGGCTGCCATCCGGGGCCAGCAACCCCATGAGTCGGGTGCTCACCTCCTTGTGGGTCAAGCCCAGCAAAGCCTTGCCCTGCTGCATGGTTTGGTAGGCCAGCTTGGTGAGCTGATCGGGCATGGCTGGGCAATCGCGTTCTGCCATTCCAGCCGATTGCCCTGGCGAGCGCGAGCAGCGACGATCTGGTGGGAAGGAGCGATCCAGGCATACCCCGTCGTTTACAGCGCTTGTTAGGCGGGTTTGCCGATTTGTCTTTGGAGTTGGCAGATCCACTTCCAGCATCAAAAAAGCCCCAGCCAAAGGGCTGGGGCTCTGGGGTTGAGCGCGTTGCGGGAGAGCCTCGATCAGGCGTCGTAGTACATCACGAATTCGTGGGGGTGGGGCCGCTGGCGCAGCTGCTGCACCTCCTCGTATTTAAGGGCGATCCAGTTGTTGATGAAGTCTTCGGTGAAGACGCCGCCGGCCAGCAGGTAGTCCTTGTCGGCATCGAGAGCTTCGAGGGCCCCGTTGAGGGAGGCGGGCACGGTGGAGATCTTGGCCAACTCCTCCGCCGAGAGCTCAAATAGATCGACGTCGGTGCCATCGCCTGGATCGATCTGGTTTTTGATGCCGTCGATGCCAGCCATCAGCATGGCGGCAAAGCCCAAGTAGGGGTTCGAGAGGGCATCGCCAGAGCGGAACTCCAGACGCTTGGCCTTTGGACTGGGTCCGGTGAGCGGGATGCGCACAGCCGCGGAGCGGTTGCCCTGGGAATACACCAGGTTGACCGGAGCTTCGAAGCCCGGCACCAAACGCTTGTAGCTGTTGGTGGTGGGGTTGGTGAAAGCCAGGAAGCTGGGGGCGTGCTTGAGCAGGCCACCGATGTACCAGCGGGCGGTTTGCGAGAGGTTGGCGTAGGTGCCTTCACCGAAGAACAGCGGGTTGCCGCCCTTCCAGAGGCTCTGGTGCACGTGCATGCCGCTGCCGTTGTCGGCAAACACAGGCTTGGGCATGAAGGTGGCCGTCTTGCCGTACTTCTTGGCGACGTTGCGCACCACATATTTGTAGATCATCACGTTGTCGGCCGCGCTGATCAGCTCGGCAAACTTGATCCCTAGTTCATGCTGGGCCGTGGCCACTTCGTGGTGCTGCTTCTCGATCGGCACACCCAGGCTGCCCATGGTCAGCAACATTTCGGTGCGCATGTCCTGAAGGGTGTCGTTGGGCGACACCGGAAAGTAGCCCTCCTTCAGCTGGATCTTGTAGGCCAGGTTGCCGCCTTCCTCGAGCCGGGGGGTGTTCCAGGGGGCTTCGATCGAATCGACGCTGTAGAAGCTGCTGCCACTACCGGAGGTGTAGCGCACATCGTCGAAGACGAAGAACTCGGGCTCTGGGCCGAAGTAGGCGGTGTCGGCGATGCCGGTGGAGCCGAGGTAAGTGAGCGCCTTTTGAGCCAGAGCGCGGGGGCAGCGGGCATAGGGCTGCCCGCTGCGGGGCTCCTGGATCGAGCAGATCAGGCTGAGAGTTTTGTGGCTGTAGAAGGGGTCGATCCAGGCGGTGTTCGGATCCGGCACCATCGCCATGTCCGATTCGTTGATCGCCTTCCAGCCGCGGATCGAGGAGCCGTCGAAGGCCACACCTTCGCTGAAGGCGACTTCATCAATCAGGTCGTTGCAGACCGTCAGGTGCTGCCATTTGCCGTGCAGGTCGACAAATTTGAGGTCGATCAGCTCGATGCCCTCGTCTTTGATCTGACGAAGGACCTCTTGGGCTGTTTTGGCCATGACGAACAAAAGGGTGGGTGCCGCCCTGGTCGCGGCGTGGCGGGACCGTACGGATCACCCTGGTGCCGCTGTGTAGCGCTTGTAACCAAATGGCGGGCAGCGCTTGCGTAACTGTTTCTGTCAACTTCCCCAAAACGCGCCCCTGGCCTGGGATTTGGCCAAATGTGAGTGCTACGTTCCGGTACAGGTGCGTCGATTCGATCCCGCCATGCGCGATGCCATCACTGGTCTGATTGGCCGTTACGACCAGCTCGGCCGCTATCTGGACCGGGACGCGATTGACCGGATCTCGGTGTACTACTCCGAGGCGGAGGTGCGTCTCGCGGCCGTGGAACTGATCAACCGGGAAGCGGCGGCGATCGTGCGGGAAGCGGCCCAGCGCCTCTGGCTGGCGGATCCCGAACTGATCCTGCCGGGCGGCAATGCCTACACCACGCGGCGGCTCTCGGCCTGCCTGCGCGACATGGACTACTTCCTGCGTTACGCCAGCTACGCCCTCATCGCTGACGACGCATCGATTCTCAACGAGCGGGTGCTCAACGGCCTGGACGACACCTACAAGAGCCTGGGCGTCCCCACCGGCCCCACCGTGCGCAGCATCGCCCTGATGGCCGATGTGGTGTGCGAGATGTTGCTGGATTCAGGAGTAACCGCCACCGGCGTGGTGCGAGTGCCCTTCGAGCATCTCTGTCGTGGGCTTGGCGCCACCAACGTGCGTGCTCGCTAGGCCGTTCGTCGCTGCTTAGGCTCGGCTGATCTGTCCATCTGGTTTTGGTTTCCCTCCCCGTGCTGCCCCCCGTCAATTCCGCCCACCGCCGCACGCTGGGTCCCATCGCCACGCCAAACCGCCTGCTGCTCGGTCCTGGGCCCTCCAACGCCCACCCCACCGTGCTCCAGGCCCTGGCCCGCACCCCGATTGGACACCTCGATCCGCTCTACGTGGAGCTGATGGGTGAGGTGCAGGAGCTGCTGCGGTATGCCTGGCAAACCGACAACCGCCTCACCATCCCCATGAGCAGCACCGGCAGTGCGGCCATGGAAGCCACCCTGGCCAACACGATTGAGCCCGGCGACACCGTGTTGGTGGCCATCAAGGGCTATTTCGGGCTGCGACTGGCCGACATGGCTGGCCGCTACCGGGCCAATGTCGTCACGATCGAGAAGCCCTGGGGCGAGGCCTTCAGCCTGGCCGAGCTCGAGGAGGCCGTGGCCGCGCACAAGCCCAAGATCCTGGCGATCGTGCACGCCGAAACCTCCACCGGCATCTGCCAGCCCATGGACGGGATCGGCGATCTCTGCCGCCAGCACGACTGCCTGCTGCTGCTCGATACGGTCACCTCCCTGGGTGCGGTGCCCCTCTACCTCGATGCCTGGAAGGTGGATCTCGCCTACAGCTGCAGCCAGAAGGGGCTGAGCTGCCCTCCTGGTCTCGGTCCCTTCACCATGGGTCCCCGGGCCGAGGCCAAGATGATGGCGCGCCAGGGCAAGGTGCCCAACTGGTACCTCGATGTCACCCTGCTCTACCAGTATTGGGGCAGCGACCGGGTGTATCACCACACCGCTCCGGTGAACATGAATTTCGGCATGCGCGAGGCCCTGCGCCTGCTGGCCGACGAGGGACTCGAAGCGGCCTGGGCCCGCCACCGCTGCAACGCCGAGCGTCTCTGGGCTGGGCTGGAGCGTCTCGGCCTCGAGCTCCATGCCCCCGAACACCTGCGCCTGCCCACCCTCACCACGGTGAGGATTCCGGAGGGTGTCGACGGCAAGGCCTTCACCCTGCACCTGCTCAACCAGCACAGCATCGAAGTGGGCGGCGGCCTCGGCGCCCTGGCGGGCAAGGTGTGGCGCATTGGGCTGATGGGTTACAACAGCCAGCCTGAAAACGTCGATCAGCTGCTCAATCTGTTCGAAACCGAGCTGCCGGCTTTCCGTCCCGCCGCTGCCCCTGCTGCCGTCGCTGTCTGAACCAAGCGGCCAGCTGAAGCCCAGCCGGTTCCCCCAACACCCCGCCCATCACCCGCATGTGGTGATGGGCGCTGGTGGCGGTGGCCAGGTTGAGGCAACTGCCCAGGGCTCCGCGCTTGGGGTCCAGTGCTCCAAACACCACGGTGCCCATGCGGGCCTGCACCAGGGCACCGGCACACATCGGGCAGGGCTCCAGGCTGACCAGCAGGGTGCAGCCGTTGAAGCGCCAGTCGCCCCGCAGGCGTGCCGCCTGCCCCAGGGCCACCAGCTCGGCATGGCCGAGTGGATCGGCTTGGGCCTCGCGTCGGTTGCTGCCCCAGCCAATGCAGCGACCCGCCTCATCCAGCACCACAGCCGCTACAGGAATCTCCCCGCTGGCTCCCACCCGCTCGCTGTGGCGCAGCAGGCGCTGCATCCATTGCTCATGCGCCCACAACGGCGCCTGCTGCGGCAGGGGCTGGGGGGCTGGGGATTGGCGGGACTCCAACGCCTGAGCAGCAGCGGCGACCACTCCCTTGTAGCCCACCTCCGCAGGTGAGAATGGAGCCATTCGAGCGTTCCCCGTTGGCAAGCGCGCCACCTGCCCCGCGGGCGAGCCAGCCCCTGCCGTTTGCCAGTCCGGAGCAGCTCGACCCGAAACTGCAAGCGTTTCTCGAGCAGGCATCCCGCCAGCTCTGCAGCTGGCTGGGGTCGGCCTCCCAGCGCTCGCCGCTGCCGGGGCTAAGCGTGCTGCCGGGGGTGGAGCCCTCCCTGGAGGGATTGGACCCTGCTGTGCTGCTGGCCGACCTGCAGCTGGTGATGGACGGCGCCTACAACCCCAACCACCCCGGTGCCCTCGCCCACCTCGACCCGCCGCCGTTGGCCGCATCGGTGGCGGCCGACCTGATCTGCGCTGGGCTCAACAACAACCTGTTGGCTGAAGAGCTCTCCCCCAGCCTGACGCGTCTGGAGCGCAGTCTCACGGCTTGGCTGGCGGAGCAGCTGGGCCTGCCGGCTGGCAGCGGTGGCGTGGCCGCGAGCGGTGGCACCCTCTCCAACTTGATGGCCCTGGTCACGGCCCGTCGCTGCCGTGGTCTGGCCACGCAGGCCGATGCGGTGGTGCTGGCCAGTGCCGATGCCCATGTCTCCCTGGCCAAGGCGATGGCCGTGATGGGCCTGCCGGCCCATGCTTTGCACCCGATCCCGGTGGACCGTGAGGGGCGCCTGGATCCGGTGGCCCTCGAGCAGGAGCTCGATCAGCTGGCGCAAACCGGAACGCCGGTGATCGCCGTGGTCGCCACGGCGGGCACCACCGTGCGGGGCGCCGTCGATCCGCTCCTGCCCCTGGCCGAGATCTGCTGCAAACGTGAGCTTTGGCTTCACGTCGATGGAGCGATCGGCGCCGTGTTCGGCCTGGTGGCCGGCCATCGCTTCCGGGTGGCGGGTCTGGAGCGGGCCGATTCCGTCACGATCAATCCCCAGAAACTGCTGGGCATCACCAAGACCTCCTCGCTGTTGCTGCTGGCCAGACCCCAATCCCTGGCGGAGGCCTTTCACACCGGCCTGCCCTACATGGAGCCGAGTTGGGGCGGCGGCCACGGTGGTGAGACGGGCTTGCAGGGCACCCGCCCCGCCGAGATTCTCAAGCTTTGGCTTGGTCTGCGCCAGTTGGGTTTAGAAGGTCTTGAAGCGGTGCTCGATGGGGCCATTCAGCGGCGCCGCCAGCTCGCGGCCCTGCTGGAGGCCAGCGGCCGCCTGCAGCTGCGCGGGGGATCTTTCCACCTGCTGGCCTTCACACCCCGCGGCTTGGATGCCGCAGCGGCCGAGCACTGGAGCCAACACACCCGTCAACGGCTGCTGCAGGAGCACCTGATGCTCTCGCGCCCTTGGTATGCAGGCCGCCACCACCTCAAGGCCGTGCTCGGCAATCCCCACACCCGCAGCAGCCACCTCGACAGCCTGGCCAGGCTGGTGCAGCTCAGCTTGGACGAGCTGCCATGACCGATCCTTCTGCTGAATCCCCGCCCGTCGCCGGCCGGGGGCGTTGGGTCGCGATTCTCACCGGGGCGATCTCGATTCTGATCGGCGTGCTGTATCTGGCCCTGATCGTGGTGCTCGACAGCCGCGGGCCGCTGCAGCCGCCGCCGCCGGAAGCCCTCGTGGACAGCGCCGTTATTCGGCCGGAGGCCGGGGCGGCAAGCTCGGCTGCTTCGTCTGCAGCGGTTCCACCACCCGCCTGAACGCTGCCTCGAGAAAGCGGCTCAGCGCCCCATCGCGTCGGCTCAGGTCGTACTGCTGCTGCACCACGTCCTGCACACCGCCATCGCCCCAGTCCTGGTCGCGCTCGAAGTAGGTGACAAAACTGAGACCTGCCACCCGAGTCAGCCAGGCTGCACTGACCGACTGAATCGCCCGGCTCACCACCAGGGCCGGCAGATTCAGGCTCAAGGCCGCACTCAGCAGGCTGACCCCACCTTTCACCAGGCCGAGGCCGGCCATGGTGCGCCCCACGGACAGGGCCAACTCCTGGGCGTTCTGGCGGCTGAGACTGATGCCGTAGATCCGGCCGATCTCCACCACCATCTGCGCATTGACCGCCGCCGCGCCCAGCAGGTCGAGCCCGGGCAGGGGCGTGACGGCCAGCACCCCGGCGCCGATCCACATGTAGCGATCCACGATGGCTTCGCTATCGCTGCGCCTCTGACGGGCCAACAGCGAGCGGCTGGCTTCGCTTAATTGGCGGCACTGCAGCAATAGGTTGTCGGCGATCAGCTCCTCGCCATCGGCATGGAGCACCGCCGCGATTCGGCGCAACAGCGCTTCCACTTCAGCGGGGGGCTGGAGCGGTCTGCCGCCGGGCATCGGCACGCTCTGGGGAGCCGCGCTCGACGGCAGCACATCCTCGGCGGCGATGCGGCCGCGGGTGCGTTGGCGCAGCAGCTGCAGCAGCCGAGTTTCCTCCTGTTCGCCACGCAGGTCGCACTTGTTCAGCACCAACATCAGGCGCTTGCCGAGGCTGGCCAGGGCTTCAAACACCTCCAGTTCGGCAGCACGCAGATCGCCATCCACCACCAACAGCAGCAGGTCGGCCTTGCCGGCCTGCTCCCGGGCCAGCCGTTCCCGCTCCAACCCTGCCGCGCCGGCTTCGAGAATGCCTGGAGTGTCCACCAGCCACACGGCCCGCTGCAGCCCACGCAGGCGCAGGCGGTAGCGCTGGCTGCCGGTGGTGGAGCCCATGGCGGCGCCCACCTCGCCCACCAGCTGCCGCAGCAGGGCACGAATCAGCGAGGTTTTGCCCGAGGAGCCGATGCCGAACAGCACGATCACCAGGTCGCCCCGCTCCAATTCGGCGGCCATGCGCTGCCGCTCTTGGCGCAGCGCTTCCCGCTCCACCGCATCCCGCACGCGGTCGAGGGTTTGATCGATGGCGGCCAGGTTCTGGGCGGCGGCCTCGCGGCGGTTGCCGGGAGGTGGCAGCTGCGACGCAGCGCCAGGGCCTGCCTTGGCCCCCAGCGCGGCCCGCAGCCAAGGCCAGGCCAGCTGCACCAGCAGTAGCAGCAGGCCGGCGAAGACCAGAAAAAACACCGGCTGGACGATCCAATACGGCAGATACCAACTCAATTGCAGGTAAAGGGTGTTGATCGCCAGCAGCACCACACCCACGGCGATCAGGGCCAGCAGGGCCAACCCAGCGATCAACCACAGGCGGGTGCGGGTTTTCATCGATCAAACCCAGGCATCAGGATCGGGAGGCGCGCAGGATCTCGCCCCACAGGCTGGCGGCGAGGGCGCTGCTGGCGCGGGTGGGGCTGTTGTCGTCGTTGCCGAGCCAGATGCCCACCACCCAGTGACGCTGCGGCTCATAGCCCACATACAGCAGGTCGCGGCTCTCATTGGTGGTGCCGGTCTTGCCGCCCTCCTGGCCCCCCAGGCTCGCCATCTGACCGGTGCCGCGTTGCACGACGGCCCGCAGCATCTGCTGCATCGCCTGGGCCGTCGCTGGGGTGGTGACGCGGCGGCCCGGCTGGGCAGGGGCCTGGCCAGCCGCTGAACCCTCACCGGCAGCACTCGTCTGACGGCATTGGCTGGACGTTTGGCCACTGCAGGCCTCCGCATCGGTGAGGCGCCGGATCGTGGTGGGGGCATGCCAGATGCCGTCGTTGGCGATCGCGGCGTAGGCGGCGGTGAGCTCCAGCAGGGTTACCTCGCTCTGGCCGAGGGCCAGCCCCGGCACGGCGGCCAGTGGGCTGGTGATGCCAAGATCGCGAGCCTTCTGCACCAGCGCATCGAGGCCCACGCGCTCGGCCAACCGCAGGGCTGCTGTGTTGCTGCTGATCGCGAAGGCTGACACCAAACTCAGGGAGCCGCCACACCCGCTGGCGAAGCTCTGGCCGCGCCAGCGGAAGGGGGCGCAGCTGATCCCGTCTCCGGGGCGCAGACCCCGCTCCAGAGCCACCAGATAGGGGATCAACTTGAAGGTGCTGCCCGGCTGGCGCAGGGCCATGGAGGCCCGGTTGAACTGGCTCTGGCGGTAATCCCGACCCCCGGCTATGGCCAGGATGCCGCCGTTGCGAGCATCGAGCACCACCACAGCCCCCTCGCTCACCCCCAGGCCACCACTGGCCTGGAGCCTCTGGCGCAACAACCGCTGCACCTGCTCCTGCAGGGAGCGATCCAGGTGGGTGTCAATCAGAAAGTTGCCCTCGGCGCCCACATCTCGGCCCACCAGCTGATCGAGGTCCCGGCGCACCTGATCGGAGTAGAAGGGCGCGCCGCGCTCGGCTGGGCTGCTGCGGCAGGCCTGGGGTGACAGACGGATGGGGCTGCGGCGGGCACTACGGGCCTGGTCGGCGGTGAGGCGACCGGTGTCGCCCATCTTGCTGAGCACGGCGTTGCGGGCCTCCAGGGCCGCCTGGGGATCAAAACAGGGGTCGTAGCCGTTGGGGGAGGGCAACAGCCCCACCAGCAGGGCCGCTTCCTCGCGCTGCAGTTGGCTGGCGGGCTTGCCAAAGTAGTGGCGCGAGGCATCTTCGAAGCCCCAGCCCACGCCGAGATACACCCGGTTGAGATAGCTCAGCAGCAGGTCGCGCTTGCTGAAACGGGCTTCCAACTGCAGGGCAACGAGCAGCTCCCGCCACTTGCGGCCCAGGGTTTCCCCCTGGCCCACCTGGTCGGGATAGAGGCTGCGGGCCAGCTGCTGGGTGAGGGTGCTGCCGCCCTCCAGCACCCGGCCGCCGAGCACGTTGGTCACCAGGGCCCTCGCCGTGCCCACCGGGTCCACGCCCGGATGCCACCAGAAGCGGCTGTCCTCACTGGCCAGCAGCGCATCGATCAGCACCGCCGGGTAGTCGCGCAGGGCCTGGCGCTCTCGGTGTTCGAGGGCATCGGCCGTGGTGATGGGCTTGCCCTGGCGGTCGTAGATCACCAGCGGACCGCGCACCGTGGCCAGGCTGCCGCGGATCGGGGCTTGCACCGCGGAGAGGCCCAGCAGGCCGAGCCCGCCAACGGCCACGACCGCCATCGCCAAGCTGGCGCCCCGCAGCAACCGTTGCAGCTGGGGGAGAGGTCGGATCTGAAAGTCCAGTTCGGGTAGGCCCGCTTCCTGACTGGGGCCAAAGCGGAGGCTGTCGCCGTCGCGCAACAACAGCTGCTGCACGCGGCGGCCTTGCCACCACAGTCCATTGGTGGAGTTCTGGTCACTCAGCAGCCAGTGGGGGCCGCGCCGTTCCAGCAGGCCATGGCGCCGGCTGACCGCCTGGTGGTCGATGCAGATCTGGCAGTCGCTGTCGCGGCCGATGCTGTACGCGCCCGGGTGAAGGGGCAGCAGGCGCGAGGCCTGGCCGGGCAGGTGAATGCGCAGCTGGGCCTGGCCAGGCTGGCTGAACCGCTGCCAGCGGCGGCGCAGGGCCTCAAGGGCGGGGTTGGCCATGGCTCCCCAGCAGATCGATGGCGAAGCAGAGCACCGCCAGGTTGATCGCCACATCGGCGAGATTGAACACCGGGAAGGCAATCGGCACCAGGGCCAGAAAATCGACGACGTAGCCCAGGCGCCAGCGATCCAACCCATTGCCGATGGCGCCGCCCAGCACGAGCCCCACCCCCAACCAGCGCACCGGCACCAGGGCGCCCTGCCGCTGAATCCAAACGATCACCCCCAGGGCCACCAGCAGACTCACCAGGCCGAGGAGCTCGGGGCGGCCCGTGAACAGGCTGAAGGCGGCGCCGGTGTTGCGGGTGAGATGCAGCTCCAGCAGACCCGGCCAGAGGGGTGTTGTGCCAAACGGGGAGAGCTGGGCCACGGCCCAGGCCTTGCTGAGTTGGTCCAACAGCACCACCAGGCTGGCGGTGGCGTAGGCCAGGGAACGGGCCCGTTTCATGGCTCCACCAACAGCAGCCGGCGCAACAGCAGCGCCGCCACGGCAACGCCGCAGCACAGCAGCAGTTGCGGCAGCAGGGGAGCAACGCTGTAGCTGAGCAGCAGCACGCCGAGGTTGGGGCCCCAACGCCCCGCGAGAGCGCCCAGCAGCAGGTTGGCAATCCCACAGAGTTGCAGCACCGCCAGGCCCACCACGCTGGCCCCAAGCAGGCTGAGCAGATCGTTCATGCCTGGCTGGCGGGCCAGCTTGCCGGTGAGCCAGCCGGCGGGAAGAAAGCCCGCCAGATAGCCGAAGCCGGGGTCGAGTAGGTAGGCGGCACCACCACCGCCGTGGAACACCGGCAGCTGAAACAGCCCCAGGCTGAGGTAAGCCACGGCCGCCAAAATGGCGCTGCGGGGCCCGCAAACCAGAGCGGTGAGCAGCAGCGCTGGCACCTGCAGCGTGATCGGCAGGGTGGTCAGGTTCCAGGCCCCATCGGCAGACGGCAGAGGAGCGGCGGCCTGAATCAGTCCCCCCACCAGGATCAGCAACAGGCCGGCAATGGCGCCGCTCCAGGTGGCTAGGGCCCGCAACTGATCCCATCGTGTCTGCGACCATTTTGGGGGGTCGCGCCACCAGGGCCGCTCCCTTCAGCCCCCCCCTGCCGGTATGAACCAAGCCACAAGCCCGGAGCCCCGCGAGTTCCAGCCCTTTGCGGTGGGCGACGCCGTCCTGCTCAAGGGACGGCAGCAGTACCTGAAAACGGCCGATCCCATGCCGATGCTGCGCCCCCCCGATCTCGTGGATCCGGAGGAGCTGGGTGAGGTGCTGGCGCTCAAAGCGCGCAACCTTCTGGCGGTTAGCTTTCGGCGGGGCACCTTTCTGATCGAGGCCGATCAGCTCCAGCCCCCGAAGCCCCCCAAAGCTGACTGATCAGCGGGTCATCAGCGGCTGAGGACATGGCTCTGCCAAGCCTGTTCGGCGGCAGCCAGGGCCAGTGGCGGTCCGCAGAGGCTCAGGGCCGGCTGGGTCAGTCGCCGTTGGGCGGCGGCCAACAGGGCTGGGGCGTCGAGCTGCTGGGCCCGTTCGAGGGTGTCCTGCACGTAGGTCCAGCCCAAGCCATGGCCGAGCACCAGGGCCTGGCGATCGGCGATCTGGCCGCAGGTCTGCCGTCCCATGGCGTCTTGGCCGCGGTATTTGGCTTTGGCTAAGGCGAGTTCGTCCTCGCTGAGTGGCTGCTCCAGCATGCGAGCCCATTCGTCGAGCAGGGAGGTGGTGGCTTCGGCGGCCCGTTCCGCGGAGCTGGACAGATGCCAAATGAACGGGGTCGACCCCCGCCGCGCCGGCATGTGCACCCCCACGTCGTAGGCCAGGCCGCGCTCCTCCCGCATCGTCACAAACAGCCGGCTGGACATCCCCATGCCGAGGTGGGCCTGCAGCAGCCGCAGGGGCAGTCCGTCGGGATCCCCCAGGGGCACAGTGGCCGCGCCGAGCATCAGAACCAACTGCTCCGTGTCCTGCTCCAGGCTGGTGAAGCGCTGGCTGCAGCCTGGCGCCTGCGGGCCTGGGCCCGGCAGGGGCGCGGCCGTCATCCAGGGACTGCGCGCCAGCCAGGTATTGAGCAGCTCCGGCAGTTCGGGCCCCAGATCGCCGCAGGCCACGAGCAGGGCACCGTCGTGGCCGAGGGCCGGCACCAGATCCCGGATCTGCTCGCGGCCGATCGCGGCCAGTTCCGCTTCCACCCCCAGGGGGTCGTGCCCATAGGGCCCCTGCCCGTAAAGCTGGTGGCGCAGCTGGTCGTGGGCCAACTGGAAGGGATCCTCCCGCTGGCGCTGCAGGCTCTGCAGGTTGAGGCCGCGCTCGAGATCGAGTTGGTCGCTGCTGAGCCAGGGCTGCCGCGCCATGGACAGCAGCAGGGGCAGCAGCTCGGGGGCATCGCTGCTGGCGCACTTGAGGCTCAGCACCAGGCTGTCCTCCGTGGCTTCACAGCGCAAGGCTGCACCCCGACCTTCCACCAGATCGGCCAGGGCTTCGGCGTTGAAATCGCCGCAACCGCGTGTGAGCAGCCCGGCCAGCAGCTGGGCTGCTCCCCGCTCGCCTAAACGATCCCCACTGCTACCGCCGCGGATCCAGAGGCGGCAGGCCACGATCGCTGGCCCTGGCCGCCGTTGCCACACCAGGGGGAGGCCCCCCTCCAGGGTCGTGGTCTGCCAAGTGCCTGTCGGCCACGGGGACTGGATCATGCCGGCACCGCTTCAAGGATGCAGGCTGCCGCTGGATCGAGCAGGGGCACCGCCCGCCGCACCAGCTCCTGCCGATCCCAGCGTTCGATGTCCTCCAGGGGCTGGGCCAGCCCATGCCGCCGCCCCCAGAGCCGGTTGTTACCGATCAGACCGGCCACGCCACCGGCGGCCTCCAAACCGAAGCGGTAGCCGTTCGCCACCAGCCGCTGGGCCCGCTGCCACTCCAGCTCCGGCAGCCCCTGCTGCTGCAGTTTCGACCAAACCTCAGCAATGGCCTGGCGCACCGCCGGCAGCTCGTGGGGTTCGCAGATCGCCTCCAGCAGGGCAAAGCTGCCGCACTCCATCACGTGCAGATCCAGGTCGACACTCTCCACAATGCGGAGCTGCTCCCGCAGGCGCTCCACCAGGCGGCTGCGGCGTCCTTCGGCCAACACGGTGGTGAGCAGGTCTGCACCCATCACACCGTGCAGATCGGCGGCGGGGGGCAGCCCCCAGAGCATCAGCAAGCGGGCTGATTCCAGCCGGGGCAGCTCCAGACGGTGCTCACCGGGTTGTACAGCCAGGGGAGGGCGGCGCGCGGGTTCCAGCACCGCCGGCAGGTCGGCCAGGGCGCTGCGCTCCAGGCGATCGCCCAGGGCAGCGGGTTCTACGGCTCCGCTGAGGGCCAGCACGCAGCGGTTGGCGCCATACAGACGCTGGTGAAAGCCGGCCATGGCCTCGGGCGTTTGGGCCAGCAGCAGCTCCCGCTGGCCCAGGATCGGTTCGCCGTAGGCGTGGCCAGGGCAGCCCAACCGCAGCAACTGCTGCAAGGCCATTTCATCGGGCTGGTCTTCGCTTTGGGCCAGCTCTTCGAGCACCACCTGGCGCTCCATCACAAAGGCGTCGTGGTCCAGCCGCGGGTGCAGCACCAGATCCAGCAGTAGATCCAGGGCTTCGGCAGCGGCCTCCGGTGGAATCAAGACGTGGTAGTGAACGTCATCGAAGCCGGTGGCGGCATTGCTGTTGCCGCCCATCGCTTCGACGCGCAGGTCGAATTCCCCCAGCCCCAACCGCTCGCTGCCCTTGAACACCATGTGCTCGAGGAAGTGGGCCATGCCGCTCTCCCCGGGAGCCTCGAACACACTGCCGGCCCGGCACCAGAAGTCGAGGCAGACCAGGGGGGAGTCGGGCAGGGGCAGGTACACCACGCTGGCGCCGTTGGCTAGCGGGTGATCGCTGGGTGAGGCCAGACCGGGCAACAGGGTCTCGGACGGGGCCAGGGTCAAGGCTCAGATGCGTGGCAGGATCTGCATTCTGCTGGCTGCACCCCCTGCCGTGAGTTCTGCCCCCGCTTCTCCTCAGGCATCCGGCCAGGCTTCCGGTATCCACCCACTGGTCGACGCTCTGGCCGATCGGATGCGCCAGTGGTGGCAAACCCTCCCCGAGCTGGCTTCCCTGGCCGTGGATCCGGCGCTGGAGGCCATCAGCGGCAGTCTCGATGGCGATGCCCTGTTCATCCGCAACGAGCTGCGCCAGTGCCGAGGGTTGCGCAAATTGCACCTGGAAAGGGCGCGCCTCGGCGCGGGGCTGCAGATCCTGCATTGCGTGCTGTTCCCCGACCCCCGCTTCGATCTGCCGGTCTTTGGCGCCGACATCGTGGCGGGTCCAGCCGGGGTGTCGGCCGCGATCGTCGATCTCTCGCCGGTGCTGCGGGAGCTGCCTGTGGGCATTGCTGCTGCATTGGCCGCCCGCCCCCGCACCTCCTACAGCCAGGAGCGGGAGCTGCCTGGATGGGGATCGATCTTTTCGCCCTTTGTCCGTTTTGTGCGCCCCACCAGCCCCGAGGAGGAGACGGCTTTTGTCGATGAGGTGAGCAGCGTTCTGGCTGTGCTGGCCGATGCCATCGCCGTCGCCGAGCCTCAGGCCCCAGACCATCCGGCTACGGTTGAGCGCTGGCAGGGGCAGCTCCGGTATTGCAAGCATCAGAAACAAAACGACAAGACCCGCCGGGTGCTGGAGAAAGCCTTCAACCCCGCTTGGGCCGACCGCTACATCGAGGAACTGCTGTTCGACGATCCGCCGGCTCCGTGAAGCGGACCCTTCAGCGGGTGCCGCGGCTCTGGTGGCTGGCAGGTGCCGCTGTGGTGGTTGTGCTGGGGGGGCTGGCCGTCAGTCGCCAGCAACGGGCAACGCCCGTCCCCGCCACACCTGCCACCCAGTCGCCCCGCCCACTTGAGGCCGTTGCCGCCCTGGGCCGGCTCGAACCCGACGGAGATGTGCGTCTGCTGGCCGCCCCGATGAGTGGCATTGGTGGCAGCCCTCGCATCACGCAGTTGCTGGTGGAGGAGGGCGACAGCGTGCAGAGCGGCCAACTCCTGGCCCGATTTGACACGGCACCCAGCCTGCTGGCCCAGCAGCGGTTGCTCGATGCCCGCATTCGCAACCTCGACACCCGCTTGCAGGTGCAGACCCGCGACATCGGCCGCTATCGCCAGCTGAGCCGCTCCGGTGCCATTCCCAGTGGTGAGCTCGACACGCGCGAATCCGACCTGCTCGAGCTGCAGGGGGCCCGCACCGAGGCCTGGGCTGAACGGGAGAAGATCAGGGCGGAGTTGCTGCTCACCGAACTGCGGGCGCCCATCGCCGGCACGGTGTTGAAACTTCATGCCCGCGTGGGCGAGCGGCCAGCCGACAAAGGCGTGCTCGAACTCGGAGCCAGCGATCGGATGCAGGCGCTGGTGGAGGTCTACGAGAGCGACATCAACCGGGTGCGCCTGGGCCAGACCGTTTCCTTGATCAGCGAGAACGGCGGCTTTCAGGGCAACTTGAGCGGAGAGGTGATTCGGATCAGCCCCCAGGTGCGGCAGCGCTCGGTGCTCTCCACCGATCCCACCGGCGACGCCGACGCCCGCGTGGTGGAGGTGCGGGTGGCCCTCAACGCTGCCGACAGCCAGCGGGTTCGCGATCTCACCGGGCTGAAGGTGATCGCCCGGCTCGGCCGCTGATGCTCGGACGCCTCTGGCAGGGCCGGCGCATTCCCTTGGCCTGGTTGCTGCTGACGCGGCAGCCGGTGCGGTTGCTGGTGGCCCTGGCTGGGATCGCCTTTGCGGGCATTTTGATGTTTATGCAGCTGGGCTTTCGCGACGGGCTGTTCGATGCCAGCGTCACGATCCACCGGCTCTTTGACGCCGACCTGGTGCTGATCAGCCCGCGCTCCAGCAGCTCGGTGAGCATGGCCGGTTTTCCCAGGCGCCGGCTCGTGCAGGCCATGGCCGACCCCGCCGTGGAGGGGATCACGCCGGTGCACTGGAACCTGCTGCTCTGGCGCAACCCGGAAACCCGCGGCACCCGTTCGATCCTCACCCTCGGGTTTGAACCGGGTGATCCCCTGTTCACCGATCCCTCGCTGGCGCCCAAGGCCAAGCTGCTCCAAGACCGGGGCCGGGTGCTGTTTGATGAGCGCTCCCGGCCCGAGTTCGGTCCGGTGGCGGAGTGGTTTCGCAGCGGCCGCACGGTGGAAAGCGAAATCGGCGGCCAGCGGGTGCGGGTGGCGGGGCTCGTGGGTCTGGGCACCTCCTTTGGGGCCGACGGCAACCTGCTCACCAGCCACGAGACCTACCTGCAACTGCTGCCCAATACCCCTCCAGGCAGCATCGAAGTCGGGCTGATCCGGCTGCGGCCTGGTTCTGATCCAGGAGCAGCGGTGGAGCGGCTGCAACGACAGTTACCAGCCGATGTCACCGTGCTCACCAAGGAGGGCTTCATCGCCTTCGAGCAGAACTACTGGCGCACCAGCACCTCAATCGGCTTCATCTTCACGCTGGGCGCTGCGATGGGATTCGTGGTGGGCTGGGTGATCGTCTATCAGATCCTCTATTCCGACGTCAGTGATCACCTGCCGGAATACGCCACGTTGATGGCGATGGGCTATCGCCTGCCCAGCCTGCTGGGGGTGGTGGCCCGCGAGGGCCTGCTGCTCGCCACCTTCGGCTACCTGCCGGCCTATGCGGCCGGCCAGGGCCTCTACTGGTTGGTGCGCAATGCCACCCAGCTGCCGGTGACGATGAACACCACCCGGGCCTTGACCGTGTTCACCATGATCCTGGTGATGTGCATGGGCTCGGCTGCCCTGGCGATGCGCCGGCTCGCCGACGCCGATCCGGCGGAAATCTTCTGATGGGTCTGGATCGTCTGGAGAGTGGGCCTGCTGCGTCGGACGTGGTGGTGCAGGTCGCCGGGTTGAGCCACTGGTATGGCGCCGGCGCCATGCAGCGGCAGGTGTTGCAGTCGGTCGATCTCGCCATCGCACCCGGTGAGGTGGTGCTGCTCACGGGCCCATCCGGGTGCGGCAAAACCACCCTGCTCACCCTGGTGGGAGCCCTGCGCCAGGTGCAGCAGGGATCGGTGCGGGTGTTTGGCGAAGAGCTGCACGGCGCGGGACGAGCCTCACGCCAGCGTCTCCGTCGACGGATCGGCATGATTTTTCAGGGCCACAACCTGCTGCGTTGCCTGAGCGCCGAGCAGAACGTGCAAATGGGGGCCGACCTGCTGCCGGGATTGGGCTATCGGGCCCGCCGCGATCGTGCGCGCGAATGGTTGCGCGCGGTGGGGCTGGGGGATCACCTGGGCAAGCTTCCCCACGATCTCTCCGGCGGCCAAAAGCAGCGGGTGGCGATTGCCCGAGCGTTGGCCGCCCGGCCCCAGTTGCTGTTAGCCGACGAACCCACCGCGGCCCTCGATTCCCGCAGCGGACGCGAGGTGGTGGATCTGCTCAAAGGTCTGGCGCGGGAACAGGGCTGCGGTGTGTTGATGGTGACCCACGATCCCCGCATTCTCGATGTGGCCGACCGGCTGGTGCAGATGGAGGATGGCCAGCTCAGTCAGGGGGCCAGGCCCATTGAGTAGGGTGAGGATTCGCATCTCTCCCCGTTGCCGTACGCATGGCCAAGCGCAGGAATCTCAAGAAAGAAAAACAGGAGCGCAACCGCGCCTACGCGCGCAAGTTCAAGAAGCGCAAGCTGCGCAACGATGGCCGAGGTGAAGGGGCCGGCAACGGTGTGACCGGCACGGCCAACAACGGCGGCGCTGCTGACTGATCAGCGCTTAGTCGCATTGCTGCGGGGATCCTGAGGGGTCCCTTTTTTGCTGTTCACGACCACTCGGCTCACGAGCACAAGATTTTCTGTCTTTCGGGGCACCGTCTTTCGGCTCAATCTCCCCCGGCGACTCGGATGTTCCTCAGCGTCGTCATCCCCACCTACAACCGTCTGCCGATCCTGCAGAAGTGCCTGCGGGCTCTGGAAGCCCAGGAGCTGGCGCCGCTGATCTCCGGCTTTGAGGTGGTGGTGGTCGACGACGGCTCCACCGATGACACGGTGGCCTGGCTGCGCGGGCACGCGGCCGAATTGCCCCATGTGCGGCTGATCCAGCAGGAACACGGTGGTCCCGCTGAAGGGCGCAACCGGGGGGTGCAGCAGGCCCGGGGTGAGGTGATTGTTTTCATCGACAGCGACCTGGTGGTCACCCCCAGCTTTCTGCTCTGCCACGCTCAGGCCCTGGAGCAGCACTGGAAGAGGCGGGGCGATCGCCGCTGTTTCACCTATGGCGCGGTGATCAACACCGCCAACTTCGAGGCTCCCACCAGCGAGCCCCACAAGTTGCAGGACGTGTCGTTCGCCTATTTCGCCACCGGCAATGTGGCGATCGATCGCGCCGTGCTGGAGCAGGCCGGCCTGTTCGATACGCGCTTCCGCCTGTACGGCTGGGAGGATCTGGAGCTGGGGGAGCGGCTGCGGCAACTCGGGGTGGTCCTGGTCCGCTGCCCTGAGGCGGTGGGCTACCACTGGCATCCGGCCCTGCGGCTGGAGCAGATCCCCGACCTGATTCGTGTCGAGCGGGAGCGGGCCAAAATGGGCTTGGTGTTCTATTTGAAGCACCCCACCCGGCGGGTGCGGTTCATCATTCAGTACACCTGGTTGCACCGGCTGCTTTGGGAGCTGCTCACCCTGGGGGGCCTGCTCAATGAGCGCAGCCTGCGGCCCCTGCTGGCTTGGTTGATCCGCGGCGGACACCCCGGCTTGGCGATGGAGCTGCTGCGGCTGCCGCTGAACCGTCTGGGGGTACGAGCGCTGTATGCCGAAGCCCAGGCCCTTGCGGCCACAAGCCAGGCCTGCAGCCCTGTTTGATAGGGTGAATCTGTTCCATTCACCCCGCACACCTGCATGTTTCGGGTGATCTGAGCGCTTAACCCCACCGGTCCCTTTGGCTGGCTGGGTTGCTCGAGATCCCTGGCAGGTGGAGGCAAACCCGAAACCCCCAACCAAACCATGGCTGTTGTCACACTCGCCGAAATGATGGAGGCGGGTGCCCACTTTGGGCACCAAACGCGCCGCTGGAATCCCAAGATGTCGCGCTACATCTATTGCGCGCGCAACGGCGTTCACATCATTGATCTCGTGCAGACCGCCGTCTGCATGAACAACGCCTACAAGTGGACCCGCAGTGCCGCACGCAGCGGCAAGCGCTTCCTCTTCGTGGGCACCAAGAAGCAGGCCTCCGAGGTGATCGCCCAGGAAGCCACCCGCTGTGGCGCCTCCTACGTGAACCAGCGCTGGCTGGGCGGCATGCTCACCAACTGGACCACGATGCGCGCCCGCATCGACCGGCTCAAGGATCTCGAGCGGATGGAGAGCTCCGGCGCCATCGCCATGCGTCCCAAGAAGGAAGCTGCGGTGCTGCGCCGGGAGCTGGAGCGCCTCCAGAAGTATCTCGGTGGCCTCAAGAACATGCGCCGCCTGCCCGATGTGGTGGTGCTGGTGGACCAGCGCCGTGAAACCAACGCCGTGCTCGAGGCCCGCAAGCTCGATATCCCCCTGGTGTCCATGCTCGACACCAACTGCGATCCCGACCTCTGCGACGTGCCCATCCCCTGCAACGACGACGCCGTGCGCTCGGTGCAACTGGTGCTCGGTCGCCTGGCGGACGCCATCAACGAAGGCCGCCATGGTGCCCAGGACCAGGGCCGTGACGACGAGGGCTGATTTTCCCGCTCCCCGTTCCCCTTTGAATTCCGTACCCCATACCCTCCATGGCTGAGATTTCGGCAAAGCTGGTTAAAGAACTGCGCGACAAGACCGGCGCAGGCATGATGGATTGCAAGAAGGCGCTGTCGGAGTGCGACGGCGACCCCACCAAAGCCACCGAGTGGCTGCGCCAGAAGGGCATCGCCACCGCCGAGAAAAAGGCCGGCCGCACTGCCGCTGAAGGTGCCATCGGCAGCTACATCCACACCGGTGCCCGCGTGGGCGTGCTGGTGGAGGTCAACTGCGAAACCGACTTCGTCGCCCGCGGCGAGGTGTTTCAGGAGCTGCTGCGCAACGTGGCCATGCAGATCGCTGCCTGCCCTGGCGTCGAGTACGTCAGCGTGGACCAGATCCCTGCCGAGGTGGCCGAGCGCGAGAAGTCCATCGAGATGGGGCGGGACGACCTGGCGGGCAAGAAGGAAGAGATGAAGGTCAAGATCGTGGAAGGCCGCATCGGCAAGCGCCTTAAGGAGCTGGCCCTGCTGGACCAGCCCTTCATCAAGGACAGCGCCGTCACCGTGGCCGAGATGGTCAAGCAGGTGGCCGGCAAGGTGGGCGAAAACATCCAGGTGCGTCGCTTCACCCGCTTCACCCTCGGCGAAGGCATTGAGGTGGAGAAGGTTGATTTCGCGGCTGAAGTGGCGGCGATGACCCAGTCGGCCTGAGCGGCAATCCTGTGACGGTGCTGGAGGCTGCTCGCCAGCAGCTCACGGATCTGGAAACCCAGCTGACGGCCTCCAATCCGCAGCTCTACCGGCACCTGGCTCTTTATCTCCAGGTGCTCAGGGATGGCCTGCTGAACAGTGTTCAGCAGGCCTGTTTTCATTTGGCGACGCAGGCCTATCCCGATCGCTACCTCGAGCTGGAGGATTCCCAGCGTCAGGTGTTGCATCGGCGTCTCCGCAGCCTGGTGCTGCGGGCCACAAGCCTGCTCACGGTGGAGCAGGTGACGCACCTGGCCTCCCAGATGGCGCGCGAACAGCACCGTCAGCGCAACCGTCAGCGCCACCAACGGCGCAGCCGCCTGCTGGAGGCCCTTGAGCAGGGCGGCACCAGCGAGTCTTTGGCCGAGGCGGACGAAGCAAACCAGCCGCCGCGCGGTTCGGTGCATCTCGGATTGGCCTTGCCGATCGGCGCTGATTTTCTTCCCACCTCCAGCTTTGCCCTGACAGCTGCGGGCCAATCACCTGCGCTTGAATCCAGCGAGGCCGATCCGGATCCGGGGGAGGACGCCGAGCAGGAGTCAGACATGCAGGCCATGGCCGAAGCCTTCAGTGAATGGCTGGAGCAGGCCCCGCCCCGGGCCCCCACCCCCTGGGATGGAGGCTCCATGCCGAGCGATCCGGCCCAGCTGATGGCCTGGATCGCCGGTTTTGAGCTGGCCCTCAGCCGCCGGCTGCGCAACCTTTCCCATGCTCTCAACGTGGAGCTGCTGCGGCTTGGGCTCAGCCGCACCCTGCTGCCGGTGAGCCTGTTGGATGCGGTGTTGGCTGGCCAACTGGACACGTTGGAGGCTCCGGCCAACCTGCTGCGGCTCCCCTTGCCATTTGGCCCCGATGCGGGGGCGGCGCGGGTGGAGGCCATGACGGTGCTGCTGCGCCCGGACGATCTCGAGCTGGCGCTTCCCAAACTGCGCACCTGTCGCACCCGGATTCAGCAACACAGGCAGGAGGTGCGCAGAATGGCCCAGCACTATCGCCGCATCCAGCGGCGCGTTCAGGCGCTTGAGGCGGAACAGCTGTGGCTGCAGGACATCAACCCAGCCCAGACTCCCCCGCAGCCCTCGACGTAGAGGCCTGGCTGCGCACCCTGCAGCAGGCGCTGCAAGTCGAGGCGGATCGGGGCTTCGTCGATCTCAAGGGCCGCCAGAGCCGCTTCAGTGCCTTTGTGATTCAGCAGCTGCAGGAGCGACCTGCCGATCTCCCGGACGAGCCACTGCAGAGGATCCTGGCGCTGCGGGCTGGGTTTGACACCTACAGCGAACTCTCACTGGCCCGGCGTCAGTCGCTGGTGCGTCAGTGCCGCGAGCGGTTGCATGCCTTGCGCCAGGCCCAGCGTCCGGTGTTGGCGGTGGCCCCTCCTCGGCTGCGGCTGGTGCCCAGTGGGTCGTCAGCGACGGCCAGTGCGCCCAGCCCAGGGGCGGCTGGCTTCACAGCCGACACACCCCTCTCGGAGGTCCGCGGTGTCGGCCCCAAAACTGCGGCACGGCTGACCCAGCTGGGGCTCTGGGTGGTGCGCGACCTGGTGCACTATTACCCCCGCGACTACCTCGATTACGCCAACCTCGTGCGGATCAGCGGCCTGGAGCCGGGCCGTACAGCCACCATCGTCGCCACGGTGCGCCGCAGCCACGCCTTTGCCAGCCCGCGCAACCCCAATCTCTCGATCCTGGAATTGCATCTGGTCGACTGCACCGGGCGGATTCGGGTCAGCCGGTTCTTTGCCGGCCAGCGCTTCTCCAGCCCCGGCTGGTTGAAATCCCAACAACGGCTGTTTCCGGTGGGCGCCACGGTGGCGGTGAGTGGCCTGGTCAAAGAAACCCCCTACGGCCCGGCATTCCAGGACCCCTTGATGGAGGTGCTGGACTCGCCCCAGGCTCCGGTGCGATCCGAGACGATCGGTCGCCTGCTGCCGGTGTACGGGCTCACCGAAGGCCTGGGTGCCGACCGCTTGCGTCAGGTGGTGGAGGCGGTGCTGCCGGTGCTGCGCCGCTGGCCTGATCCCTTGCCCGAAGGCCTGCGCCGCAGCCACGGGCTGATCACCCGCTCCGAGGCGCTCACCCAGATCCACGCGCCGGCGAGCCAGGAGCAACTCCAGGCCAGCCGCCGCCGGTTGGTGTTCGATGAGTTTCTGCTGCTGCAACTAGGCCTGGCCCAGCGGCGGCGCCAGCTCAGCCAGCGCCCCGCCCCACCCCTGGCGTTGCCCGCCGGGGGTGAGGGCCTGGTGCACCGCTTCCTGGCCATCCTGCCGTTTGCGCTCACGGGCGCCCAGGAGCGGGTGCTGGCGGAAATCCGCGCCGATCTGGTCCGTCCCCAGCCGATGGCTCGGCTGATGCAGGGTGATGTGGGCAGCGGCAAAACCGTCGTAGCCCTCGCCTCTCTGCTCACTGCGATCGAAGCCGGCTGCCAGGGGGCGTTGATGGCACCCACCGAGGTGTTGGCGGAGCAGCACTACCGCAAGCTGGCGGAATGGCTGCCCCAGCTGCACGTCACCTCTGCCCTGCTCACCGGCTCCACGCCGGCCCCGAGGCGCCGGCAGCTGCTGCAGGACCTTGCCAATGGCCAGCTGCAGCTGCTGGTGGGCACCCACGCCCTGCTTGAAGACCCGGTGCAGTTTGATCGGCTGGGCCTGGTGGTGGTGGATGAGCAGCACCGCTTCGGGGTGCGCCAGCGCAACCGGCTGCTGGCCAAGGGCCTGCAACCCCACCTGCTGACGATGACGGCCACCCCGATCCCGCGCACCTTGGCCCTCTCGCTGCATGGCGATCTGGATGTCAGCCAGATCGATGCCCTACCCCCAGGCCGCCAGCCCATTCGCACCCACCTGCTCAAGGGCAGCCAGCGGCAGCAGGCCTATGCCCTGATCCGCGAGCAGGTGGCCCTGGGCCAGCGGGCCTACGTGGTGCTGCCCTTGGTGGAGGACTCGGAGAAACTCGAGCTGCGGTCCGCCGTGGAGGTGCACCGGCAACTCAGTGAAGAGGAATTTCCCGAGCTCAGTGTTGGACTGCTGCATGGACGCCTCAACAGCGCCGACAAGCAAGCCGCCATTGGCGCCTTTGCCTGTGGCGCTTCACAGGTGCTGGTGAGCACCACAGTGGTGGAGGTGGGCGTGGATGTGCCGGAAGCGAGCGTGATGGTGATCGAACATGCCGAGCGCTTCGGGTTGGCCCAGCTGCACCAGTTGCGTGGCCGGGTCGGACGGGGAGCTGCTGCGTCCCACTGCCTGTTGATCAACGACAGCAGCAACGTGCTGGCCCGCCAGCGGCTGGAGGTGCTGGTGCGCTCCAGTGACGGTTTCGAGATCGCCGAGATGGACCTGCGCCTGCGGGGCCCGGGACAGGTGCTCGGCACGCGCCAGAGTGGTTTGCCCGATCTGGCCTTGGCCAGCCTCACAGAAGACGGTGCGGTGCTCGAGGAGGCCCGCGACCTGGCCAGGCAGATCACGGCCACCGATCCCGATCTGCAGCAGCATCCGGGGCTGGCCCAGGCCCTGGCAGAGCAGCGCCGCCGGCAGATGGATCAAGCGGCTCGGCTCAACTGACCCCTTCTCCCCTTCCCTTCATGGCCCTGCGACCCTGGAGTCCGATTCCGATCGTGGAGGCCGGGGAGCCACTGGTGGCGTTGCCGCCGCAGCTGTGGCGGCTGCAGCCCCATCCCTACGTGAGTCTCGGGGCGCCCTATGGCGTCCAGGGGGATCCCTTCCGGTTGCGCAGGGGCGTGGTGGAGCGGCTGCTGCAGGCTGAGCAGGAGCTGCGGCACGCCCAGTTTCAGTGCCGCCTGGCAATTTTTGATGCCTGGCGCCCCCTCGCTGTGCAGCGCTTCATGGTGCGCCATGCCGTGGAGGAGGAGTGCGCCCGTGCTGGTGTGGATCCCGATCAGCCATCGACCGCGCGCGACCGCGTGATCACCGAGGTGGGGCGCTTCTGGGCCCCGCCGAGCGACGATCCGGCCACACCGCCGCCCCACAGCACCGGAGCGGCTGTCGACCTCACCCTGGCCGATGGTTCGGGCTTGCCCCTGGCCATGGGGGGCGAGATCGATGCGATTGGCCCCGTATCGGAGCCGGCGTTCTACGCGGATGCCGCCCTGGCGGATCCCGGCGGGGATGCGGCCCTTTGGCATGGGCGTCGCCAGCTGTTGGCCCAGGTGATGGCCGGTGCTGGCTTCGCACAGCATCCCAACGAGTGGTGGCACTTCAGCTGGGGCGATCAACTCTGGGCCTGGCGCCGTGGCCAAGGGCAGGCCCGTTACGGGCGGATCGGCGAGGCGGCCAGCTCTTTGGCCAGCTGATCGGCCTGCTGGGGCGTCAACAGCTGTCGCTCGACGCAGCGCTTCAGACTGCGCTGGGTGATCTCCAGTTGCAGCTTCCGCAGGCGAGCGAGCACGGCCGGGCTCTGGTCGGCATAGGGCTGCAACTGCCGCTGAAACGCCGTTCGGATGGGCTCCACATCGCAGGTGGTGCGTTCGGGGTCGTAGAGGGTGGGCCGGGAGGCCTACGGCTCCGGTTGGCGGCGCTGCTGGCTCCACGCCGGCGAAGCCAGCAGCTCTGAGCCCAGGACCATGGCTGCCAGGAGCCTGGTCACCCGACCCCTGCGCTGAGCCACTGCTGCACGGAGTCGCGGCCACTCTTGACCACGAAATCACCGAGGCTTCGCCGCCCACCGGCGCTCTGCCAGGCCTGCAGCAGGGGCTCAAGCGTGGCTTCCAGGGCCTCCAGCGGCATCTTCTCGAGATAGGGCTCCGCCAGGCGACTGAGGTTGGGGGTGCCACCCAGCCAGAGTTGGTATTGATCGATGCCGCTCCCCACCAGGCCGATCTCAGCCATGTAGGGACGGGCGCAGCCATTGGGGCAGCCGGTGATGCGCACCAGCACCGATTTCGAGATGCCGAGGCGTTGCAGGAGTATCTCGAGCCGCTCGAGCACGTCCGGCAGGATGCGCTCGGCTTCTGTCACAGCCAGGCCGCAGAGGGGCAGGGCGGGGCAGGCCAGGGCATGGCGCGCCAGGGGGGCTGGGCTCTCGGGCGATTCAAAACCGAGAGCCGCCAGCTCATCGCGCACGCTGGAGCGCTGGGCCACGCCGATGTTGCAGAGCAGCAGGTCTTGGTTGGGGGTGAGGCGCACCTCGAGTTTGTAGGTGTCGATGATCCGGCGCAGGCCGCTCTTGACGGTGCCGGCGAGGCGGCCACACAGCACAGGCAGGCCGACAAACCACAAGCCACGGCTTTGGCGGTGCCAGCCGAGGTAATCCTCGAGCTTGGCCTTGGGCTCCAGCCGCATGCCCTTGATCGGATGGGTGAAGTAGTGGGCCTGCAGCTCCTGGCGGAACCAGGCAACACCACGGTCGTGGATCAGGTATTTCATGCGCGCATGGCGGCGCTGCTCCCGGTCGCCATGGTCGCGTTGCAGTGCCACGATCGACTGAATCAGATCGAGCACGTGTTCGGCGGCCACGTAGCCCAGGGGGTCGGCCGTGCGGGCGAAGGTTTCCTCCTTGTTGTGGGTGCGACCCATGCCACCGCCCACGTAGACGTTGCAGCCCTGGGGATGGCCCTGGGGATCGCAGAACAGAACCAGACCGATGTCCTGGGTGAGCAGGTCCACCGAGTTGTCGCCGGGCACGGTGACGGCCACCTTGAACTTGCGGGGCAGATAGGTGCCTCCATAGAGGGGTTCGGCGGCATCGCCGCTGAACACACCGCCTTCCTGCTGGCGGGCCTTCACCTTGGCGACGGCAGCGCTGGGCTTGATCCGGTAGCTGAGCTCACCATCCACCCAGAGGTCGAGGTAGGAGCCTTCGGCTGCCTGGGGGGCGAGCAGATCGGCGATCTCGTCGGCCAGTTGGCGTGCCGCTGGGTAGCCGCCCTTGTCAAACGGTGCCGCCGGGGCCATCACATTGCGGTTGATGTCACCGCAGGCGGCCAGGGTGGAACCGAGATGACGCACGATCGTGCCGATCACCTCCTTGAGGTTGTCCTTGCGGACGCCGTGCATCTGGAAGGCCTGGCGGGTGGTGGCCCGCAGGGTGCCATTCCCCAGCCGATCGGCGAGCTCGTCAATGGCGAGATACAGCGGCGCCGGCACCCGTCCACCCGGGTTGCGCAGCCGCAACATCATCTGCCAGTCCTTGTCCTGGCCTTTGACGCGATTCTCGCGATTGTCCTGCTGGTAACTGCCGTGAAACTTCAGGATCTGGACGGCGCTGTCCGTGAAATTCGGGGCGTCGTTGCCAAGTTCGGTCAGCAGCGGTTCCTTCAGGTGACCGCTACCGGCCTTCAGCTGTTCAAATTTTGAGGGGGCCTTCTCTGAAGAGGCCTTGGCATCGGAGCCGTGCATGGCTTGGGGCATCGGGTCCTGGCTCAAGGCTCGGCACGTGTTCGAAGTTAGCGAACAGCATTCAATACAGTCGCGCTGTCTCGCCTGCCGCCCGTGTCGACCTTTTTGCTCGAAATCGGCACTGAGGAACTTCCCGCCGACTTTGCCCGGCTGGCCCTGCCCCAGCTGGAGCACCTGGTGCGGAAGGATCTCGACGGGTTGAGGCTTCGCTTTGATCAGATTCGTTGCACCAGTACGCCTCGCCGCCTGGTGATCACGGTGGCCGGGCTACCGGAACGCCAGCCGGATCTGGAGGAAGATCGCAAGGGCCCCCCCAAAGCCCAGGCCTGGAGCGAAGGCAAGCCCACGGCAGCGGCTTTGGGGTTTGCCAAACGCTGTGGTGTGAGCGCTGAAGCACTGGAGATCCGCGACACCCCAAAAGGACCGTTTGTGTTTGCCCGCTGCCGCGAGGTCGGGCGACCCGCAGCGGAGGTGCTGGCGGGCCAGATTTCGCAATGGATCGATGCGCTGCAGGGGCGTCGCTTCATGCGCTGGGGCGAGGGGGACATCCGCTTCTCCAGGCCGGTGCGCTGGCTGGTGGCCCTGCTGGATGGCACTCCCCTGGCCGTGACCCTGCCTGGGAGCGACCCGCTGGTGGCTGCGGGCAACATCAGCCGGGGGCATCGCCTCCACACCGAGGCGGTGGTCATTCCCAATGCGGAGGGTTTCGTCGCCGCTTTGGCGGCTGCTGGCGTCACCGTGGATCGCGAGCAGCGTGGTGCCTTGATTCGCCAGGCTGTCAGCACGTCGGCAGCCGCCCACGCTGCCGATGCGGATCTCCCCGAAGAGCTGTTTGAGGAGCTGATCGACCTGGTCGAATCGCCATCGCTGCTGGAGGGCCAGTTCGATGCCCACTACCTGGCTCTGCCCGCCGAGGTGTTGAGCACCGTGATGCGGGCCCACCAGCGCTATGTGCCCCTCTATCGCCATGGCCGCGCCAGCGATCCCCTGGCCCTCGATGCCCGCGACAGCCTGCTGCCGCGGTTTCTGTTCATCAGCAACGCCTTGCCCGAGGCAGCTGCCACCGTGGCCCGCGGCAATGAGCGGGTTCTGAAGGCGCGCCTGGCTGACGCTGAGTTTTTCGTGCAGGCCGACCGGGCCGTGGCCAGCGTCGATCGCCGTGATCAGCTCTCCCGCGTCACCTTCGCCGCAGGTCTCGGATCCCTGCTCGACCGCACCGAGCGTCTGGAGTGGTGCACCGACGTGCTGCTGGAGCAACTAAATCTTCCCGCCGGCTGTGGCGACCATGCCCGCCGTGCCGCCCATCTCTGCAAACACGATCTGGTCAGCCAGATGGTGGGGGAGTTCCCCGAGCTGCAGGGAGTGATGGGCGGCAAGTATCTGGTGGCGGAGGGGGAGCCCCGCGAGGTAGGCCTGGCCGTGTTGGAGCATTACCTGCCCCGGGGCGCCGGCGATGCCTTGCCGAGTTCCGCTGCGGGGGCGGTGGTGGCCCTGGCTGAGCGGCTGGAGTTGCTGCTCAGCATCTACGCCAAGGGGGAGCGGCCCACCGGCTCCTCCGATCCCTATGCCCTGCGGCGGGCCGCCCAGGGGCTGCTGCAGATCCTCTGGGATCGTGGCTGGCGGCTCGATCTGCTGGCGCTGCTGCACCGCTCCGCCCAACATTGGGCCCAGTTGCTACCCCACTGCAGCGTCGATGGGGAGGCCCTGGCCGCTGAGCTGGCCGAATTCCTTCGCCAACGGCTGCTGAGCCTGCTTGAGGAGGAGGGCTTCGATGGCGACCTGGTGCAGGCTGCAGCGGGCTCCTCGGTACCGCTGGCGCGGGTGCTCGAGGACCCGGAGGATGCTCGCCAACGGGTGGCTCTGCTGGCGGAGCTGCGCCAGCGCGGTGAGCTGGCAACCGTGCAGGCGGTCGTGACCCGCGCTGCCCGCCTGGCGGAGCACGCAGATCTCGACACCACGGTGCTGAGCGCCGCAGGGGTGGTTCAACCGGCCCTGTTCGAGAAGGCGAGTGAAGCCGGCATGCTCGCGGTACTGAATGAACTGGAGCCGATCGCCACGCGCTCATCCAGCGACCGCTACGCCCAGCTGGCCCGTGGCCTCTCAGCCGGGTCGGATGCCCTGGCGGCCTTCTTTGACGGGGATCAGAGCGTCATGGTGCTGGCCGATGATGCCGCCGTGCGCCAAAACCGCCTGAACCTGTTGGCAGTGCTGCGCAATCAGGCCGATGTGCTGGCCGATTTCAGCCGCATCAGCGGTTGAGGCTCAAGGGCAGCCATGAGGGGTGGCCTGTTGATGAGTGGCAGCCGGTAGGTCAGCCCCTCAGGTGAAAGCCCGTGGGTGCTACTGGCCAGCCAGAACAGGCTCCCGCTCAGGTTCCTGATCGGCCTTGGCACTGGAGGCCTGATCAGGCTTGCTGGCTTGGTTGCGCACTTTGATGCCACCCTTGATGGTGCTCACCGCCAGCATCGCTGTGACTTCAGCCTCATCCCGCACGGCACTATCGACAGGCTTGTAGCCCTGGGGCGCCAGAGCGTTGCCGCGAAGCACCGAACCCAAGGTGAGCAGGGTCAGCTTGAGCTGCTGCCAGGGGTTCATCATTACGACCCGCTTGTAGAGGTAGCTGTCGAACGTGAGGCGCTGCACGTCCTTGTCATCGCACATCTCCACGAAGGCTTCGCGGGCCGCATCGTTGCGGTAGAAGATGTTCTGCAGCAGCTCCAGCACCTTGTAGGTGGCGCCGTACTGGCGATCCCACTTCTTCAGGTACTTCTTGAGGTCGGCCTCGCTGGGCACCTTGGTGCCACCGGCGCTGGCCTCAACGATCTGCTCAGCGCACATCCGGCCGCTCTTGGCTGCGAAGTAGATGCCTTCGCCCGAGCTCTTGGTCACATAGCCGGCAGCATCACCCACCAGGGCCATGCGGCCCACCACCCGACGCGGACGGGGATGTTCAGGAATCGGGTGGGCTTCCACCTTGATCACTTCGCCATTGACCAGGCGCTTCTTGGCCCGCTCACGGATGCCTTCCTGCAGGCTTTTGATCAGGCCTTGGTTCTGTTGCATCGTGCCGGTGCCCACGGCCACGTGGTCGTACTTGGGGAAGACCCAGGCGTAGAAATCAGGTGAAACGTCGGTACCGACGTACATCTCGGCAAGGGTTTCGTAGTACTTCATCTCCTCGGGCGGCAGTTTGATCCGCTCCTGGAAGGCGATGGCCACGTTGTAGTCGCCGGCATCCATGGCCTTGGCCACGCGGCTGTTGGCGCCATCAGCGCCCACGATCAGATCCACTTCGAGGGTTATGGTTTCGCCGGTGGCCTCACCCGCGGCGTAATCGGAGTAGGTGAGGGTGTACGGGCCCTGGCGGTTGACGCCGGTGTCGATCTTGGTGACCAGGCCGTTCACCAGGTGCGCGCCCAGATCGGCGGCGCGGTCGCGCAGGAAGGCGTCCATCACTTCCCGCCGGCACATGCCGATGTACTCGTCAGCGTTATCGAGGTTGATGTCCACCTCCCGGTTGGAGGGGGAGATCATTTTCATGTTGCGAACCTTGCGGTCGATGATCGATTCCGGCAGGTCGAACTCGCTGACCATGCAAAGGGGAATCGCCCCGCCACAGGGCTTGGCATTGTCGAGCTTGCGCTCAAAGATCCAGGTTTCGATGCCGGCCTTGGCAAGCACTTCGGCCGCACACGAACCACTGGGGCCGCCACCCACCACTGCGACACGCAACATCGGAAAACCGCTCCGCCAGGAAGGATGTCGCTGGGAAGCTAACACTGCTGAGCGGCCTGTTGATGGCCAATCCGCACGCCCCGCCTAGGATCTTTACTGCTTCCGTTTCCAGGGCTGTTGTTTGGTGCCAGGCAGGGGGACCCGCGTGACCCGTCGCAATCCCCTTAGCCCCAAGCGGCAGCCCCCTGCCCAGGATGGGCTGTTCCAGGGTGGGCTGTCGCAGGCAGGGCTGTCCCAGGCAGGGCTGTCCCAGCCAGACGGCCTGGACGACATTCCGGTTGCGCGCCGCACTGCGCGCCCGGGAATCCCCGCCAATCGCTGGCTCCTGCGGCTCACGGTGGCCAGCGGGTCGCTCCTGCTGGGCTTGGTTGTGCTGCTGCTATGGCGGCCCCAGCCCCTGCAGCGTCTGTTGGCGCCGCCGCCAGTCAAGGGCCTGAATGCCCGCACGGGCCCCGATGGACGGCTGCTGGGCCATTTCCCCTACACGGAACTGGCTGCCTCCGACCGGGTGGCGGTGGCTCCAGGCTTGACGTTGCATCGTGACGCCGCCGCCGCCTTGCTGGCCATGCAGCGCGATGCGGCCAGCAGCGGGGTCGAGCTGGTGGTGCTCAGCGCCTTCCGCTCGATCACGCTGCAGCAGGATCTGTTTTTCGGGGTGAAATCCGAGCGAAATCAGAGTGCCCGCGAGCGGGCGATGGTCAGTGCACCTCCAGGCTTTTCCGAGCACAGCACCGGCTATGCGGTCGATCTGGGTGACAGTCGCGCTCCGGCCACCAACCTCTTGCCCGCCTTCGACCAAACCGAAGCGTTTGCCTGGCTCCAAGCCCATGCGGCCCGTTATCACTTCATCCTTTCCTTCCCCCGCGACAACGCCCAGGGGGTGAGCTACGAACCCTGGCACTGGCGCTTCGAAGGCAGCGCCGAGGCGCTCCAGGTGTTTGAACCGGCCCAGCGGTTGGCCCGCTGATGGTGACCATTCCCGAACTTCTGGCACCGGCGGGCAACTGGGAGGCGCTGCGGGCCGCGGTGGCCAACGGTGCCGATGCCGTGTATTTCGGCGTGGAGGCGTTCAACGCCCGCATGCGCGCGGCCAACTTTCGCCTCAGCGAACTGGCGGAGGTGATGCACTGGCTGCACCAGCGCGGGGTCAAGGGGTTCCTCACCGTCAACGTGCTGGTGTTCAGCAACGAGTTGGACGAAGCCGCTGCGCTGGTGCAGGCGGCCGCAGCGGCGGGGGTGGATGCGCTGATCGTTCAGGACATCGGCCTGGCCCGCCTGGCCCAAGCCCTGGCGCCGCAATTGGCAATCCATGGATCGACTCAGATGTCGATCACCAGCGCTGCCGGGGTGGCCCAGGCTGCAGCGCTGGGGTGTGAGCGGGTGGTGCTCGCCCGCGAGCTGACCCTCACCGACCTGGGGCGTCTGCAGCACCAGCTTCAGCAGCGCCAGCTGACCATGCCGCTGGAGGTTTTCGTGCACGGTGCCCTGTGCGTGGCCTATTCGGGCCAATGCCTCACCAGCGAAGCCCTCGGCCAGCGCAGCGCCAATCGGGGTGAATGCGCCCAGGCCTGCCGCCTGCCCTATCAGCTGATCGTGGATGGCGAGGAGCGCGACCTGCACGACCAGCGCTATCTGCTGTCACCCCAGGATCTGGCGGCCTGGGAGCTGCTGCCCCAACTCCAGGCGATCGGCATTGCCAGCCTCAAAATCGAGGGGCGCCTGAAGGACGCCAGCTATGTGGCTGCCGTCACCGATGCCTACCGCCAGAACCTCGATCGGCTCGCGGCGGGCAGCGACCCAGGCGTCCTGAGCGCCGCGCAACGCCGCTCCCTGGAGCTGAGCTTCTCGCGGGGGCTGTCCACCGGCTGGTTGGCGGGCATCGACCACCGGGTCCTGGTGCATGGCCGTTGGAGCAAGAAGCGGGGGCTCCGGATTGGCGTGCTCGAGCAGTGGGATTCGAAAGGGGGGTGGTGGATCGTGGACACCCACGAGGCCCTCAAGCCCGGCGATGGGCTGGTGTTTGAAGCAGCTGGTGGCGATCCCCTGGAGGCCCCGGTAGAGGTGGGGGGCCGGGTGATCGCGGTGCAGCAGCGGCCAGGCCAGCGCCTGGCCATTCGGCTGGGCCCTGGCCGGCTCGACGGCCGTGGCTTCCGGCCCGGCAGCCCCTGCTGGCTCACCAGTGACCCCAGCCTGGAGCGCCATTGGCAGCGCCTCGCCAGCCAGACCGTGCCGGAGCGCAGCCGCCTGCTGCACCTCCAGGTGAGCGGTCAGGTGGGGCAATCCCTTCAGGTGCGGGTGCTCGCGGCGGCAGGCTTAGAGGCCGAGAGCACCAGCGCCCTGGTGCTGCGCTCGGCCTCAGCGCTGCAGCCCGCTACCGGCCAGCCCCTCAACAGGGAGCGGCTGGAGGCCCAGCTTGGCCGGCTTGGCGGCACCGGATGGACCTTGGAGGGCCTGGAACTCGCGCTCGACGGACTTCTGTTTCTGCCCATGGCCCAGCTCAACCAGCTGCGGCGTGAGCTCGTGGATCAGCTGGCGGAGCTGGAGCGGAATCCCGGGCGTGCTGGATCGGGCGAGCCGTCTGAACCCTGTGCTGATCTCAAGGCTGTTCTGCAGCAGCTGGCTGCTGTCGAACCGGCCGAGATCAACGCGGCGGGTGTGGAGCAAGGCCCTGAGTTGATTGTGCTGGTTCGCACGCTGGAGCAGTTGCGAGCCCTGCGGGATCAACCGCTGGCGGCGGTGATCGCCGACCTGGAACAACCTTCTGAGCTGCGGGAGGCGGTGGCCATCGGGCGGGGCTGCTGGCCCCAGGGCATCTGGCTGGCGGGGCCGCGCATCACCCGACCGGATGAGCGCTGGACGCTCGAGCCGTTGCTGCGGGCTCGCCCCGATGGCTACCTGGTGCGCAATGCCGACCAGCTCGAAGCCCTCACCCCCCTGGCCCCCTGCAGCGGTGATTTTTCGCTGAACGTCGCCAATCCGCTCACGGCGGCTTGGTTCCTCGAGCATTGGGGTCTGCAGCGGATCACCGCCAGCTACGACCTGGATCTACCGCAGATGCTCGCCCTGCTCCAAGGCTGCCCGCCCGAGCGGGTGGAGGTGACGGTGCATCAGCACATGCCTCTGTTCCACATGGAGCACTGTCTGTTCTGTGCCTTCCTCTCCGAGGGCCACGACCACACCGATTGCGGTCGTCCCTGTGAACGCCACACCGTGGTGCTGCGGGATCGCAGCGGCAGCGAACATCCCCTGCTGGCCGACCTGGGCTGCCGCAACACGCTCTTCAACGGCAAGGCCCAAACTGCGGCTGAGGCCTTGCCCCAGCTGCAGCGCGCCGGTGTGCGGCACCTGCGGCTCGAGCTGCTGCAGGAATCGGCGACCCAGACCCGTCAGCGGGTCGAGCAATACGCCGCAGCGCTGCGCGGCGACATCAGCGGCCGCAGCCTCTGGCAGCAGGAGCAGCTCGACAGCCGGCTCGGTGTGACCCGCGGCAGCCTCAGAAGCGGCAAGGGCGTGGGATAGAGTTGCAGCCTGGCTTCGAGTCTTCGTAAACGTTCCGCATCCCGTTCCGTCTACATAAACTTCAAGTCAACGTACTTAAAACGTACGACCATCAAGTACTCAATAGGACCTTTATTTACATGAGCGGCGCACACACAGGCACGCCCATTCGCAACATTGCGATCATCGCCCACGTTGACCACGGCAAAACCACGCTGGTGGATGCCCTGCTCACCCAGTCGGGCATTTTCCGCGAAGGAGAGGCGGTTCCCACCTGTGTGATGGACTCCAACGATCTGGAACGTGAGCGCGGGATCACGATCCTGTCGAAGAACACCGCTGTTGATTACGACGGGATTCGCATCAACATCGTCGACACTCCTGGCCACGCCGACTTTGGCGGTGAGGTGGAGCGGGTGCTCGGCATGGTGGACGGCTGTCTGCTGATTGTGGACGCCAACGAGGGCCCGATGCCCCAGACCCGTTTCGTGCTCAAGAAGGCCCTGGAGAAGGGCCTGCGGCCGATCGTGTTCGTCAACAAGATCGACCGGGCCCGGGTCGACCCTGAGGTGGCGGTCGACAAGGTGCTTGATCTGTTCCTCGAGCTGGGCGCCGATGACGACCAGTGCGACTTCACGTACCTGTTCGGCAGCGGCATGGGTGGCTACGCCAAGCCGGACATGAAGACCGAGAGCGACACCATGAAGCCGCTCTTTGAAGCCATCCTGCGCCACGTTCCGCCGCCGGTTGGCGATGCCGAGAAGCCCCTGCAGCTGCAGGTGACCACCCTCGATTATTCCGATTTCCTCGGTCGGATCATGATCGGCCGAATCCACAACGGCACGATCAAGGCTGGCCAGCCCGCCGCGCTCATCCGCGACGACGGCAGCATCAAACGTGGCCGCATCAGCAAACTGCTCGGCTTCCAGGGGCTGCAGCGCGTCGAGATTGAAGAGGCACGCGCTGGCGACCTGGTGGCCGTGGCCGGCTTCGATGAGGTGAATATCGGCGAGACGATCGCCTGCCCGGATCACCCCGAGGCCCTGCCCCTGATCCGGGTGGATGAACCCACCCTGCAGATGACCTTCGTCATCAACGACTCTCCCTTCGCCGGCAAGGAAGGCAAGTTTGTGACCAGCCGCCAGGTGCGCGATCGCCTGCAGAAAGAGCTGCTCACCAACGTGGCGCTGCGGGTTGAAGACACCGATTCACCGGACCGCTGGGCCGTCAGCGGCCGCGGTGAATTGCACCTCGGCATCCTGATCGAAACGATGCGCCGCGAGGGCTATGAATTCCAGGTGTCCCAGCCCCAGGTGATCTTCCGCACCATCGATGGCACCCCGTCTGAGCCCTATGAAACCCTGGTGCTCGATGTGCCCGAAGAGGCGGTGGGCGCCTGCATCGAAAAGCTTGGCGTGCGCAAGGCTGAGATGCAGAACATGGAGAACACCAACGACGGTCGCACCCAGCTGGAGTTTGTGGTGCCCGCCCGCGGCCTGATCGGCTTCCGCGGCGAGTTCATCCGCGCCACCCGGGGTGAAGGCATCATGAGCCACTCCTTCCTTGATTACCGCCCGATGCAGGGCGACATGGACAACCGTCGCAACGGCGTGCTGATCGCCTTTGAGGAGGGCACCGCCACCTTCTATGCCCTCAAGGGCGCCGAAGACCGCGGCCAGTTCTTCATCACCCCCGGCACCAAGGTGTACAAGGGAATGATCGTGGGTGAGCACAATCGTCCGCCCGACCTCGAGCTCAACGTCTGCAAGGCCAAGCAGGTGACCAACATCCGCTCCGCCGGCGCCGAGGTGCTCGACACCCTGCAGGCCCCGATTCAGATGACCCTCGAGCGAGCCCTGGAGTACATCGGGCCTGACGAAATGCTCGAAGTCACCCCTGAATCGATCCGTCTGCGCAAACTGCCCTCCAAAAAGGCAGCCAAGCGCTGATCGGTGCCCCTCGACTGCGAAGAACAGTCGTTGATGGCTGATCCGCGTCTCGCGGCGGCCATCGCCCTGTTCAATGCCAGCGATTGGTATGCCTGCCACGATGGCTTCGAAGCCCTGTGGCATGAGACGGCGGGATCGATGCGGCCGGTGCTGCAGGGCATCTTGCAGATCGCCGTGGCAGAGCTCCACCACGAGCGTGGCAACCTCCGGGGGGCCACGATCCTCATGGGCGAAGGCCTGGGCAGGCTGCAGGGCGTTGCAGATGGGGCGCTTGGGCTGAACCTCACCGCCCTGCGGGAGTGCGCCAGCCAGCGCTTGCGGGCCCTGCAGGAGCAGCGTGCGCTGGAGGGACTCGAGTCGCCGAGATTGCTTGCAGCGCAAGCGCAGCACTGCTCTGTAGATTGATGCAACAGCCTCTTGGGCCCCAGCTGTTGCTCGTTTCCCCTCCGCGCCCCTGGATCCTCTCGGTGGTGGGCAGCCTGATGGCGTGCCTCTCCGGCGCGGCCGTGACGGCATCCGCGGCAGCTGCCGATCTCCCTCCGAGCGCCCCTGGGGCCATCACGCCCACCAGCGGTCTGGTCACGATCGAGTCTGACCTGCAGAAAGCCGACAACACCACCGGCGTGGTCACCGCCACGGGCAACGTGCGCATCGTCTATCCGGATCAACGGGTTGTGGCCACCGCACGCCAGGCGCAGTACTTCAGCCGGGAAGGACGGGTGGTGCTCAGCGGCGATGTCGATGTGGTTCAGGACACCGGTCACAGCATTCGGGCGGAGCGACTGGTTTACCTGGTGGAGCGGGAGCGGATCGTGGCTGAACCAGCTCCGGGCAACCAGGTGATCACCCACTACCGACTCAATGCCACGCAGCCGAAGTCGGGTTCCCAGCCATGAGCCTGGAGTTGCTGGATGTGGTGCTGGCCATCAGCGGCCGCTTGTTGGTGAACCATGTGTCCCTGCAGCTCGAGCCCGGTGAGGTGGTGGGCCTGCTGGGCCCCAACGGCGCCGGCAAGACCACCACCTTCGGACTGGTCACGGGTCTGCTGCGTCCTGATTCCGGCCGGGTGTCGTTGGATGGCGTGGAGATCGAACACTTGCCGATGCCCCAACGGGCCCGGCTTGGCATCGGCTACCTCCCCCAGGAGCCGAGTGTGTTTCGTCAGTTGAGCGTGCGCGACAACCTCAGCCTCGCCTTGCAGGAAAGTGGCACCCCGGCTGAGCTACGCCGCGAGCGGCTTGAAGGCTTGATTGAGGATTTCCACCTCACGGCCTTTCAGCACCGCAAGGGCTACCAGCTCTCTGGGGGGGAACGCCGCCGCTGTGAGGTGGCCCGGGCCTTGGCGGTGGGGGTGGAGGGTCCGCGCTACCTCCTGCTCGATGAGCCCTTCGCTGGGGTCGACCCAATCGCCGTTTCAGATCTGCAGCAGTTGATCGACCAACTGCGGAGCCGGGGGATGGGTCTGTTGATCACCGACCACAACGTGCGCGAGACCCTGGCCATCACCGATCGGGCCTACATCCTCTCGGAAGGGTCCATCCTGGCCTCGGGTAGCTCCGAACAGGTTGGATCCGACCCCTTGGTGCGCCGTCATTATCTCGGCGAGTCATTCCGTCTATGAGCTGGACCCTCCGTTTCCGCCGCCAGCTGCTGCGTCCCTGGGGCCGGCTGCCCCTGATCGACCGTTGGCTGCTGGCTGAGTTGATCGGCCCGCTGGTTTTTGGCATCGCCGCCTTCACCGCTGTCTCGCTGTCGGTGGGTGCGGTATTTGAACTGGTGCGGCGGGTGGCCGAATCCGGCCTGCCCCTCGACGTGGCGCTGCGGGTGTTGCTGCTGGAGCTGCCCTCGTTTCTGGTGCTCTCGTTCCCAATGGCCACCCTGATGGCCACCCTGCTCACCTACTCCAAGCTCTCGGGCAACAGTGAGCTAACCGCCCTGCGCAGCGTGGGGGTGGCGACCTGGCGGATGGTGATGCCGGCCGTGGCCGTCGCCCTGGTGATGACGCTGCTCACCTTCACCTTCAACGAGGCGATCGTGCCGCGCACCCTGATGGAGGCCAAAACTACCCTCAATCGCGCCATCGGACGGGCGGTAGCCGGTGAGCAGAAGGACAACGTGATGTTCTCGAAATACGGTGAGACCCAGGCTGCCGATGGCAGCAGCGAACGCGGGCTGACGCATTTTTTCTATGCCCAGCGCTTCAACAAAGGTGTGATGGAGCGGGTCACCCTGCTCGATCTGTCGCGGCGGGATCAACGGGTTCTGCTCAGTGCCGATCGGGCACGCTGGAGCGAGCCCGATGCCCAGTGGGAATTCCTGGACGGCCATGTGTTTGGCGTCACCGAGGGATCGAGCAGCTCCACAACGTCGGCGGATTTCGACCGCTACCTCTACCCACTCGGCAGTCAGCCCTTGCAGGTGGCCAAGCTGCCCAAGGATTCCAATTCCATGACCATCGGTCAGGTCCGGACCGCCGAACGGCTGCTGCGCGAGGCCAATGATCTCCAGGGAGCCCGCAAGCTGAGGGTCCGGATTCAGGAGAAATTCGCCTTCCCCGCCGTGTGTCTGGTCTTTGGATTGATGGGCAGCAGTCTGGGCGTGCGCCCCCACTCACGCCGTAGCCGCAGCCAGGGGTTCGGCCTCAGTGTCCTGCTGATCTTTGGCTACTACCTCGTGGCCTTTGTGTTCAGTTCCTTTGGGGTGAAGGGAATCCTCAGCCCGTATTTCTCAGCCTGGCTGCCCGTGGTGATAGGTCTGGGTGGCGGCATGTATCTGTTGCGCGAGGCCAGCCGCTGAGGTCGCCGGTAATTCGCCAAACTGGGCGCTGGTTTGTGCGATGCCCGTGCCTGCCCTGTTGAACGATCCGGTGCTTGGCCTGGGCCTGACGGCGTTTGCCCTGTTGCTGCTGGTCCTGCCCCTGGCCTTCTGGTCGTTGAGTGGTGACCGCAACAGTGGGCTGGTGCGGCTGCTGGTGGCGGCGGCCAATCTCTGCCTCACCGCCCAGCTGGTGCTGCGCTGGTGGGAGTCCGGCCACTTCCCGATCAGCAACCTCTATGAGTCGCTCTGCTTCCTGGCCTGGGGTTGCACACTCACCCAGCTGCTGGTGGAACGCAGCTGGCCCTCACCGCTGGTGCCGGCAGCGGCCACCCCGATGGCCTTGGGTTGCGTCGCTTTCGCGAGCTTTGCCCTGCCCGATCGGCTGCAAGAAGCGTCCCCCCTCGTGCCTGCGCTGCGCTCCAGCTGGCTGGTGATGCACGTCAGCGTGATCATGCTGAGCTACGCCGCTTTGCTGGTTGGTTCGCTCTTGTCGCTGGCCGTGCTGTTTACGGATCGTCACAACACGTTGGAACTGCGCAGCAGCTCCATCGGCAGCGGTGGCTACCGCCAGGCCCAACTGGCCACGGCCACAGAAGGAGCGGGCAACGCTTCTCCTCCACTGCAGCTCAGCAGCGTGGCCATGCCCATCGCTGAGCAACTCGATTCGCTCAGCTACCGCACCATCACCGTGGGCTTCCTGTTGCTCTCGGTGGGTCTGGTCAGTGGGGCGGTGTGGGCCAACGAGGCCTGGGGTAGCTGGTGGAGCTGGGACCCCAAGGAAACCTGGGCCCTGATCTGCTGGCTCGTCTACGCCGCCTACCTGCACACCCGCTTGATCCGCGGCTGGCAGGGCCGCAAGCCAGCTCTAGTGGCAGCCGCAGGGTTGGTGGTGATTGTGGTCTGCTACATCGGCGTCAACCTGCTGGGCATCGGCCTGCACAGCTACGGCTGGTTCTTCGAGAGCTGAGCGGTTACGCGCAGCAGTCACCCTGCGGAAGGCCGCAACCCATGGCAGCAAACAGCCCCCCCTCGATGAGGGGGGCACGGATTGGCAAGGGCTCTACCCAGCCCGGCCGCTCAGGCCGCCACAGCCACGGGGCGCTTGCTGTTGCGGATGCCGGTGATGGCTTCGGCGTAGTTGGGCTGGTTGAACACGCCCGATCCACTGACGATGGCGTTGGCGCCAGCCTCAATCACCTTCCAGGCATTTTCGGCCTTGATGCCGCCATCCACCTCAATCCAGGGATCCAGACCGCGCTGATCGCACAGGCGGCGCAGATCACGAATCTTTTGAACCTGGTTGTCAATGAAGCTCTGGCCGCCAAAACCAGGGTTGACGCTCATGATCAGCACGAGGTCGCACAGCTCGAGGCAGTACTCAAGAGTGTCGAGGGGAGTGCTGGGGTTGAGCACCGCACCGGCCAGCTTGCCCAGATCCTTGATTTGGGCGAGGTTGCGGTGCAGGTGGGGGCAGGCTTCGACCTGAACGGAAATGATGTCAGCCCCGGCTTTGGCGAAGTCGGCCACGTATTTCTCCGGCTCAACGATCATCAGGTGAACGTCGAGGGTTTTGGTGGTGACCGGACGCAGGGCTTCGACGATCAGCGGCCCAATGGTGATGTTGGGCACGAAACGGCCATCCATCACATCGATGTGGATCCAGTCGGCACCAGCCTGGTCGACGTCACGCACGTCATCGCCAAGTCGGGAGAAGTCGGCCGACAGAATCGACGGGGAGATCACCAGGGGCTTCGTGCTCATGCTGGGGTCACCGCAAGAAGAGTGAGGTAATCCTAAGGAGCGGCCGTTGGACGCCCTGTGGAAGGGGTGGCTGTCACTGATACAGTTGCAGCCGCTTCATCTCCGCAAGGCCTAGCGGCAGCAGGACTCTGACCCCGTGTCCAGCCAGGCCAATGCCATTCCCTGAAGCCCATTCCCCTGCCGGATCACCGTGGATCGCACCCTCATCCAGGAAATTCTTGAGGTCGTTGAGCAAGCCGCCATCGCCTCCGCCGAACTGACCGGCTTGGGCAAAAAAGATGAAGCCGACGCGGCGGCTGTCGAAGCCATGCGCAAGCGCATGGGCCAGATCCAGATGCAAGGACGCATCGTGATCGGAGAAGGCGAGCGCGACGAAGCTCCCATGCTCTACATCGGTGAAGAGGTCGGCAGTGGCACCGGTCCTGGTGTGGATTTCGCCGTGGATCCCTGCGAAGGCACCAACCTTTGCGCCAACAGCCAGCGCGGCTCGATGGCCGTTCTTGCGGCGTCCGACCGTGGTGGTCTGTTCAACGCGCCCGACTTCTACATGAAGAAGCTGGCGGCTCCCCCGGCTGCCAAGGGCAAGGTGGACATCCGCAAGTCGGCCACCGAAAACATCAAGATCCTGAGTGAGTGCCTCGGCCTGGCCGCGAGCGAGCTCACCATCGTGGTGATGGATCGCGCCCGCCACAAAGACTTGATCGCCGAAATTCGTGCCACCGGCGCCCGTGTGCAGCCCATTTCTGATGGTGATGTGCAGGCCGCCATCGCCTGCGGTTTCGCTGGCACCGGCACCCACTGCCTAATGGGCATCGGCGCCGCCCCCGAAGGCGTGATCTCCGCCGCGGCCATGCGCGCCCTGGGCGGCCACTTCCAGGGTCAGCTGGTGTATGACCCCGCCATCGCCCAAACTTCCGAGTGGGCGGACTACACCAAGGAGGGCAACATCGCCCGGCTCAACGAGATGGGCATCACCGACGTCGACAGGATCTACGAGGCCGAGGAGCTGGCCTCCGGTGAGAACGTGGTGTTCGCGGGCAGTGGCATCACCGATGGTCTGCTGTTCCACGGTGTGAAGTTCGAGAAGGACTGCACCCGCACCAGCTCACTGGTGATCAGCACCCTGGACAACACCGCCCGTTTCACCAACACCATCCACATCAAGGATGGGGCGAAGAGCATCGCGCTCAGCTGACTCCACCGCCGCACGAGCACCCGAGCCAGTCTCTATGCATATCGCCGTTGTCGGCCTCAGTCATCGCACGGCCCCAGTAGAGATCCGGGAGCGCCTCAGCATCCCGGAACAGAGCATGGAGGCTTCGCTTCAGCAGCTTCGGGCTGATGAGCAGGTGCTGGAGGCCTCGATCCTCAGCACCTGCAATCGCCTGGAGATCTACACCCTGCTTCGCCATCCGGATCAGGGCATTTCTGCGGTCGGATCCTTTCTCAGCACCATCTCCGGGTTGGCGGTCGAAGAGCTGTCACCCCACCTCTTCACCTACCACCACGAAGAGGCCATCGCACACCTGCTCCGGGTTTCCGCTGGCCTCGACTCGCTGGTGCTTGGTGAGGGGCAGATCCTGTCCCAGGTGAAGAAGATGGTGCGCCTGGGCCAGGAGCACCGCTCCGTGGGACCAATTCTCAACCGCCTGCTCAATCAGGCGGTGAGCACCGGCAAGCGGGTTCGCACCGAAACCAATCTGGGCACGGGTGCTGTCTCCATCAGCTCAGCGGCTGTGGAGCTGGCCCAGCTGAAGGTGGGGCAGGGCCGCGGTTTAGACGATTTGGTGCCCCTGGATCAAGAGCAGGTTGCAGTGGTGGGTGCGGGCCGCATGGCCCGCCTGCTGCTGCAGCACCTGCAGGCCAAGGGCTGCCGTGGGTTGGTGTTGCTCAACCGCACCGTTAGCAAGGCTGAGCTGCTCGCCGCAGACTTTCCCGCCCTGCCGGTGCAGTGTCGTTCCCTCGACGACCTCGATCACTGCCTGAGCACATGTTCCCTGGTGTTCACCAGCACAGCCGCTGATACGCCGATCATCACGGCGGAGCGTCTGATTGCCCTCAACCGGCGCTCCAGCTTGATGTTGATTGACATCGGTGTGCCCCGCAACATCGCTGCAGACACGGCTGGACTGCCCGGCGTGCAGTCCTACGACGTGGACGACCTGCAGGAGGTGGTGAACCGCAACCAGGAAGCCCGTCGGGAGATGGCTGCTGAAGCCCAGGGGCTGCTGGAGGAGGAAGCCAGGCTGTTCCTTGAGTGGTGGGATGGTCTCGAAGCCGTGCCCGTGGTCAACCGGCTGCGCCGGCAGCTCGAAGATATCCGCGAACAGGAGCTGCAGAAGGCCCTCAGCCGCATGGGTCCAGACCTCTCTGCCCGCGAGCGAAAGGTGGTGGAGGCACTCAGCAAGGGCATCATCAACAAGATCCTGCACACCCCCGTCACCAATTTGCGGGCCCCCCAGCCCCGCCAGCAGCGCCACAGCGCCATGCGGATCCTCGAAGAGCTGTTTGAGCTCCATGAACAGTCCCCTGAGGGCTGAGAGCACTCCCCTGCTGCTCTGCAACAGTTCGTGCTGGCGATGATCCAAAAGGTCGCGCTGAGGCGGGCCGCTCCAGTACGGTCAGCGTCGTGAGACGCCGGCAGCAAAGGTTATGAAACGGGTACTGGCAATTATTTTGGGAGGCGGTGCCGGCACGCGCCTCTACCCGCTCACCAAAATGCGCGCCAAACCAGCCGTACCGCTGGCTGGAAAATACCGATTGATTGATATTCCGATCAGCAATTGCATCAATTCCGACATCAACAAAATCTATGTTTTAACGCAGTTCAATAGTGCTTCGCTGAATCGTCACCTGACGATGAGCTATGATCTTTCTGCTGGTTTCGGCCAGGGGTTTGTCGAGGTCTTGGCGGCCCAGCAAACCCCTGAAAGCCCAAGTTGGTTTGAAGGCACGGCTGATGCTGTGCGCAAATACCAGTGGCTGTTCCACGAGTGGGATGTGGATCACTACCTGATCCTTTCCGGTGACCAGCTCTACCGGATGGATTACAGCAGCTTTGTGCAGCATCACATCGACACCGGCGCCCAGCTGAGCGTGGGGGCCTTGCCTGTGGATCAGGCCCAGGCCGAAGGGTTTGGCTTGATGCGCACCACGGCTGATGGTCGGATCCAGGAGTTTCGTGAAAAACCCAAGGGGCAGGCCCTTGAGGACATGCGGGTTGACACCCAGGCCCTGGGCCTCTCCCCCGAGGAAGCGGCCAAGCGCCCCTACCTGGCCTCGATGGGCATCTATGTGTTCAGCCGGGAGACCCTCTTTGACCTGCTAACCAGCAATCCCTCCGCCACCGATTTCGGCAAGGAGATCATTCCGGCTTCCCTGGCCCGGGGTGACCGGCTCCAGAGCTACCTCTTCGACGACTATTGGGAAGACATCGGCACCATTGGCGCCTTCTATGAGGCGAATCTGGCCCTGACGGATCAACCCAACCCCGCCTTCTCCTTCTACGACGAGAAGTTTCCGATCTACACCCGTCCCCGCTATCTGCCGCCCAGCAAGATGCAGGACGCCCAGGTCACGGCTTCGATCATCGGAGAAGGATCCTTGCTTAAGGCCTGCAGCATTCACCACTGCGTTCTCGGCGTGCGCTCCCGAGTCGAGGATGAAGTGGTGCTCCAGGACACTTTGGTGATGGGTGCCGATTACTTCGAGTCTTCCGAGGAACGCTTGGAGTTGCGTGAGCGTGGTGGAATTCCACTGGGTGTGGGCAGGGGCACGACGGTGAAGCGTGCAATTCTCGATAAGAATGTCCGCATCGGCAACAACGTCACCATCGTCAACAAGGACAACGTTGAGGAAGCCGATCGGCCTGAGCTCAACTTCTATATCCGCAATGGCATCGTGGTCGTGGTCAAAAATGGCACCATCGCCGATGGCACGGTGATCTGAGCCTCAGCTCTGAAAGCCCTGGGCACTGGCCATGGTGAGGGGAGGCACCATCTCATGGGCAACGTCTCATGGGCAGCGCGCATGGGCGACTGCCGGCGCTCCGGGTTTAAAGCCAGGAGTTGCTGACACGTTGCCACCAAGTTGTGACGGTTGCACGGGATAGCAGAGCAGCCTCGCCACACTCATGGCGAATGGTTTCAATCTCAGCCATGGGTAAGGCACATTTCGGCCTGATTGGTCTCGGTGTGATGGGAGAAAATCTTGTGCTCAATGCGGAGCGCAACGGATACTCGTCCGTCGTTTACAACCGCACCTACGCCAAAACAGAGGAGTTTTTGGCTGGCCGTGGCGCCGGCAAGGACATCATCGGAGCTGCCACCCTTCAGGAGTTTGTGGCGAGCCTGGAGCGTCCCCGCCGGATCCTGATGATGGTCAAAGCCGGTCAACCGGTGGACGAGACCATCGCATCCATCTCTCCCCTCCTGGAGGAGGGCGATCTGCTGATCGACGGTGGCAACTCCCTCTATGCCGATACGGAACGGCGGGTGGCGGAACTGGAGAGCAAGAGCTTTGGCTACATCGGCATGGGGGTGTCCGGCGGAGCCAAGGGAGCTCTCGAGGGGCCGAGCATGATGCCAGGGGGCACCAAGGCTGCCTACGACGCCATCGAGCCGTTGGTGCGCAAGATGGCAGCCCAGGTCAACGATGGCCCTTGCGTCACTTACATCGGCCCAGGTGGTGCAGGCCACTTCGTCAAAACGGTGCACAACGGCATCGAATACGGCATCGAGCAGATCCTGGCCGAGGCCTACGACCTGATGAAGCGGGTTGCCGGGATGAACGGCGATCAGATGGCTGATGTGCTCGCCGGTTGGAACGACACCGAAGAGCTGGCCTCCTTCCTAGTGGAGATCACCGAGGTGTGCCTGCGCACCAAAGACCCCGAGAACGGCGCCGATCTGGTGGAGGCCATTGTGGATGCCGCTGGCCAAAAGGGCACTGGCCTCTGGACCGTGGTGAGTGCCCTGGAGATGGGCGTACCCGTGCCCACCATCTATGCAGCCCTCAACGCCAGGGTGCTGAGTTCGCTGCGCTCCGAACGCCTCACGGCAGGAGCACTGTTGCCCGCACCCGCGCCCCATTCCTTTGCGCTCGGCACCCCCGACGACGGCATGGCACCCCTCCGGGATGCCTGCATCGCCGCCTGCATCGTCAGCTACGGCCAGGGTATGGCCCTGCTGCAGGAAGCCTCAAAGCTGCACAACTACAACCTCAACTTTTCGGCGATCGGTCAGATCTGGAAAGGGGGCTGCATCATTCGGGCTCGGCTGTTGCAACGCATTCAGAACGCCTATGGCGCCAACCCAAGCCTGGCCAATCTGATGCTCGACCCCTGGTTTGCCGAGCAGATCAACCGCCGCCTCCCTGGCCTTCGTCAGGTGGTGGCTGGAGCAGCCCTGGCGGGCATCCCTGTGCCCTGCCTGAGCAGCACCCTCGACTACATCGACAGCTACCGCAGTGGCCGCCTGCCCCAGAACCTGGTCCAGGCGATGCGCGACTGCTTCGGCTCCCACACCTACGAGCGGGTCGATAAGCCTGGCAGCTTCCACACCGAATGGCTCGACTGATGCAGTCACACCCCACCTGCTCCAGCAATCCCCCAACCCGCTATCGGCTGATCGTGGCCGAATCGGCCGAAGATCTGGCGCGGCAGACGGCCCAGGCGATCGCTTCGGCCTTGGATCTGGTGCTGGCCGATCAGGATCGGGCCCAGATCGCCCTGGCAGGCGGTGAGACCCCCCGCGCCACCTACAGGCAACTGGGCCAACAACATCTGCCCTGGGATCGGGTGGATGTCTTGCTGGGGGATGAGCGTTGGGTGAGCGGCAGCGACCCCTCCAGCAACGCCCGGATGCTGCGGGAAACCCTGATGGCGGAAGGACCCGGCAGCCACGCCTGTCTTCACCCGGTGCCTACCGAGCTCAGCAGTCCGCAGGAGGGTGCTGAGGCCTATGCCGCCCTGGTGCAGCAGCTGTGCGGCGGCTCCTCCCCGCCGGCCCTCGATCTGGTGTTGCTGGGGCTCGGTGACGATGGTCACACCGCCTCCCTGTTTCCAGGAACAGCCGCTCCAACCATCACGGATCGGGCCGTCACGCTTGGGGAGGGCAAGGGGCTCCCGCGCGTCACCCTCACCGCTCCGACGCTCTCCGCGGCTCGACGGGTGCTGTTTTTGGTCAGTGGCGCTGGCAAAGTGCAGGCCTTGCAGCGCCTGCTGGATCCCTTGGAATCAACCGAGCGCACCCCAGCCAAGCTCGTTCAACCCGCTGAGGAGGTGATGATCCTGGCCGATCGGGCCGCCGCCGCCGGGCTGCAACCATGATTCCGATCGCCAATGGCGACGGCTTCAGCGGCTGGCATGCTCTCAACGACACCGTGATGGGCGGCCGCAGCCAGGGAAGCTGCCGCATCGGCCCTACGGGCTTGGTGTTCGAGGGCACCCTGATCGCTGAGGGCGGTGGCTTCATCAGCTGCCGCTCGCCGCTGTTCTCGCCGCCACTGGATCTCTCCAGCTGCAGTGGCCTGGAGTTCGAGCTGGCAGGCGATGGACGCCGGTTCAAGTTGGCGGTGGCCTGTGCCGACGGCTTGGGGGGGCTCACCAACCTGATTCCAGGTGGCCTGCGTTGGGTGGTCGAATTCGGCACGGCCGACTCGGGAGTCACCGTGGTGCAGATTCCCTTTGCCGACCTGACAGCCTCCGTCCGCGCCAAGCCCGTGGGCCTGCCGGTGCGTTTTGATCCGAGCCGGATCACACGCCTGCAATTGCTCCATTCCCGCTTCGCCGATGATGGGGGGTTGAATGCAGGCTTTCGGGCCGGCCCGATCCACCTGGAACTCCACGCCATCCGTGGCTACCCCTGAGCTGGTCAACAGCAACCTGCAGCAGCTGGTGGCCGCCGCCGCCGACCTGTGCCGCAAACCGCTGCGGCACGCGGTGCTGCTCGTGGGTGAAGCGGAGAGCAGCGACGATTGTTGCCTGCGGCTGGAGGCACGCCATCCCGATGGCGCGCGTTGGCCCGATGGCGATCTGGAGCTGGAGATCTACCGCAGTGGTCGCGATCTCAATCTCACATTGGCGTGGTGTCAGGGGCCTGATCGGCCGCTGCTCTGGCAAGGCAGCCATCCGGTGTGGATGGAGACTGAATCCGGTCTGCGCTGCGAGCGGCCCGAAGATGGTGCGCCACTGGAGGCCCTGGCTCGGCGGCTCAGGGCCCTGTTGATTCCTCTCGACTAAGCGTTCAGGGCTGGTCGGTGACAGCCCCAAGGCTGCTCGAGCTCACCTGACGGGCGTACTTGCCCAGCACTCCGGTTTTGTAACGGGGCTCGGGCTTGCTCCAGGCGGCGCGGCGCCGGGAGATCTCGTCGGCCGGCACATTCAGCTGGATCAGCAGCCGGTTGGCATCCACGGTGATGCTGTCGCCCTCGTGCACCAGGCCGATGGTGCCGCCCACGGCGGCCTCGGGTGCCACGTGACCCACCACCAGGCCAAAGGAGCCGCCCGAGAAGCGACCGTCGGTGATCAAGGCCACCGAATCCAGCATCCCCTGGCCCACGATTGCGGCGGTCGGGCTGAGCATCTCGCGCATGCCGGGCCCGCCAACGGGCCCCTCCTGGCGCACCACCACCACATCACCGGGTTGGATCTGCTTGTCGAGGATGGCGGCCAGGCAGGTTTCCTCGCTTTCAAACACCCGGGCAGGGCCCGTAATCACTGGATTCTTGACGCCGCTGATCTTGGCCACAGCACCTTCTTCGGCAAGGTTGCCCTTGAGAATCGCCAGGTGGCCCTTGGCATAGAGCGGATTGCTGAGGGGGCGAATCACGTCCTGGCCTGATGGGGGCTCGGAGGGAACCTCCGCGAGCACTTCCCTGAGGGTCTTGCCCTCGATGGTCTTGCAGTCGCCGTGGAGAAGCCCCGCATCCAGCAGCAGCTTCATCACTTGAGGGATGCCGCCGGCGTGATGCAAATCGACGGTGACGTAGCGGCCGCTGGGCTTGAGGTCGCAGATCACCGGCACCCGCTGGCGAATCATTTCGAAGTCGTCGATCGTGAGACCCACCCCGGCCGTGCGGGCCACGGCCAGCAGGTGCAGCACCGAGTTGGTGGAGCCACCCACCGCCATGATCACGCTGATGGCGTTCTCAAAGGCTTCGCGAGTGAGTAGATCACGGGGGCAGATGTTGGCTTTGATCGCTTCAGCCAGCACCTCGGCACTGCGGGCGGCGCTATCGGCCTTCTCGGGATCCTCGGCCGCCATGGTGGAGCTGTAGGGCAGGCTCAGACCCAGCACCTCAAAAGCGGCGCTCATCGTGTTGGCGGTAAACATGCCGCCGCAGCTCCCGGCGCCCGGACAGGCGTTCTTCTCGATCGCCGTGAGCTCCTGCTCATCAATGCGGCCGCCGCTGTATTGCCCGACAGCCTCAAAGGCACTGACCACGGTGAGGTCACAGGCGCCGAGTTTGCCAGGCTTGATCGTGCCGCCATACACAAAAATGGCGGGGATGTTCATGCGAGCCATAGCCAACATGGCGCCGGGCATGTTCTTGTCACAGCCACCGATCGCTAGCAGGGCATCCATGCTCTGGCCGTTGCAGGCTGTCTCAATCGAATCGGCGATCACCTCCCGGCTCACAAGGGAATACTTCATACCCTCGGTGCCCATCGAAATGCCGTCGCTCACCGTGATGGTGCCGAACAGTTGGGGCATGGCACCGGCTGCGTGGGCCGCCGTTTCCGCCCTCTGGGCCAGTTCGTTGAGCCCAAGGTTGCAGGGCGTGATCGTGCTGTAGCCATTGGCAATGCCGATGATCGGCTTGCTGAAATCGCTGTCACCGAAGCCCACAGCCCGCAACATGGCGCGGTTTGGTGAGCGCTGGATCCCCTGGGTGATCGCGGCGGAGCGAAGCATGGGCGGCTGCGGTGTCTCTAACGGGAAACCTACCCACCGGCCCTTAGAAGCCCGTGGCCTCAGCCCTGGGTGCTCATGGATTCCAGCTGACGGCGCACGTCGTCGATCGCCTGGTTGAGCTCGTGCATGCGATCGTGCAGGTCGCGCTCATGCAGCTCGCTCGGGGTGCCGGTGCCAACGTCGGCCGGCACAGGGGTCCGCAGGGTTGAGAGGCGCAGGGACCGTGGCTGGCGAGGCTGCTGGCGGCGCCGTTCCGCTTCCGACAGCAACCACCACGCCAAGCCAGCGGCACCGATGACGGCCCCGGCCATGACGCTGAGGGCCGATCCGCCACCCCCTTGGCTGGAACAGCCGTTGCGATCGCCCATTGCTGCACGTTGCTCTGGCCCCAGCCTAGGCATGGGCTGCACCGGTTTCCATCATGGGGTCGCTACCACCGTGCCGCCAAAGAGGCGCTCGGCCACCGGGCCGATGCCGGGCACAATTTGGCCCGGTTCATTGAGGTCGGGATCAATCCCAGCGGTGTACAGGGTGAGGGCACCATGGCGTTCTCCCACCGCCTTGAGACCGGGGCCCGACGCCAGGGCCGTCACCACCCGCAGCCGATCTCCGCTAACGCCGCGGCTGGCCAGTTGATCGAGCAGCTGGATCAGTGCTGTCCCGTCAGCCAGCTCAGCCGTGAACACCAGCACCCCACAACGGGATTCAATCGGGCCATCCAAGCCGGTTAGGACCCCGCCGTGCTCCCACACGTGCCGCACTTGGGCCGCGGGAATCACGGTTTGGGCGCCGTGCCAGAGGCCGAGGCCCGCCGTGAGCTGGGGCAGGGCCAGCAAGGGAATCGCCGGATCAACCAGATCGGCCTCGCAAGGGCCTAAGGGGGTATCGAGCACCAGGCGCCGGTGGGGCAACCAATCGCGCAGCGCTTCATAGGTGAGCCATCGCCCCAGCTCGGTGGTGGCCGTGGCGTAGAGGGCAGCAGGGGTGTGGCGATCCCGCAACACGCCCAGCCAGTGGGCGATCAGGGGGTGGGGCGGGACTACAACCCGCAAGGCCATCGCCATGGTTGACATAACTTGATGTCCCACCGTAAGTGCGCGCCCATGGGCTCCCATTCCTCCAGACCCATGAGCCGTTGGTCCCGCTGGGTCGTGGGATCGCTGACCCTGGTGCTGGTTTGGAGCCTGGGGGTGGCGCCGGCCTCAGCCATTACGGCTCCGGAGCTGCGCAGCCAGCGCTCACTTCAGGATCTCCAGCCCGACATGCACGGCCGCAACCTGCAGCAGCAGGAATTTCTCAAAGCATCGCTGGTGGGATTTGATCTGAGCGCGACAGATCTGCGGGGGGCTGTGTTCAACAGCAGCGACCTGCAGGGCGCCGATCTGCGGGAGGCCAACCTGGAGGACGCAGTGGCCTTCTCCAGCCACTTCGAAGATGCGGACCTGCGCGGGGCTCTGTTGCGCAACGCCATGCTGATGCAGAGCCACTTCAAGGGCGCCAGCATTGAAGGGGCCGACTTCACCGATGCGGTGCTGGATCTACCGGAACAGAAGGCCCTGTGCAAACGCGCCGCAGGGGTCAACCCGGTAACGAGGGTGGCGACCCGGGACAGCCTGGCGTGTCGGTAGGGCTTCAGGCGGATACCATGAGCGCTCCGGTTCCGGTGGGGAACAGCCACCGGAGGTAAGGGGGAAAGTCCGGTGCAAATCCGGCGCTGTCCCGCAGCTGTGAAGGCGCGTTATCCGACGATTCGATCCCTTCGCCGGGTTCGCTTCGACGGTGCCGCCCAGTCAGAACGCCCGCCGGAGTTGATTGACCTTCGGCGCGGACCGGCCCCATGACACCTCTGGATTTGCATCGTTCCGGCTCACCCCAGGCCAAACAAGCCTTAGGACTGGGCCTGCTGGCATCCCTTCTCCTCATCCCGGTCTGCAGCGCAGCTCCGGCATTGGCTCACCACGTCGCTGATCTCAGCGCGATGCGGCCGACTGTGTTGAACGGGATCTTGAGCGGTCTGGCCCACCCGGTGTTGGGGCCAGACCACCTGCTCTTCCTGCTCGCGCTCTCCCTGGTGGGTCTGCAGCGCCGCCTGCGCTGGGCCCTGGCCCTGCTGGTGGTGGGTCTGCTGGGCAGTGCCTCCGGTCTCCTCTGGCCTGGCTTGCCCGGGGCCGAGATCCTCGTCGCCATCACCCTTGTGGTGGAGGCTTTGGTGCTGCTGCGTCGCCTGCCAGCCCTAATGCTCTTGCCGGCGATGGCCTTGCACGGCTATGTGCTGAGCGGTCCGGTGTTCGGCTGGAGCACCATGCCGCTCACGGCCTACGGCTTGGGACTGCTGCTCTCCCAGGCATCCCTGTTGGTGATGTCTTTGGTGGTGCTGCGGCCTGCCGTGTCTCGCCTCTCCCCCACCACCCTGCGCTGGCTGGCCTTGGCCCTGATCGCCTGCGGCGGCACCTGGGCCTTGGCTGGGCTGGCGGCCTGAGATGGCCAATCCAAGCGGACGGGTGCCGGTCACCGTGGTGACTGGATTTCTGGGTGCCGGTAAAACCACGCTGCTGCGGCATTTGTTGCTGCACAGCGGCCAAAAGCTGGCGGTGCTTGTCAACGAATTTGGCGAGGTAGGCATCGATGGGGCCCTGCTGCGCAGCTGTGGCTTCTGCCCCAACGACGACGTGGACAGCCGGCTGGTCGAGCTGGCCAATGGTTGCCTCTGCTGCACCGTGCAGGACGACTTTCTTCCGACCATGGAGCGCCTGCTGGAACGGGCAGACAACCTCGATGGAATCGTGGTTGAGACCAGTGGTCTGGCCCTGCCCGAGCCCTTGATTGCCGCCCTGCACTGGCCCGAGATCCGCACCCGGATCCGGCTGCATGGGGTGGTGGCCATGGTGGATGGTGAGGCGTTGGCCGCCGGCAGCGTGGTGGCCGATCCTGCGGCCCTCGAAGCGCAGCGCCTGGCCGATCCCAGCCTCGACCATGCCTCAGCCATTGATGAGTTGTTTGCGGAGCAACTGGAGGCGGCCGATCTGGTGCTGATGAGCCGCGCCGATTGCCTTGCTTCAGATGCCATGGAGGCCGTGCACCAGCGCCTCAAGCCCCTGCTACGGCCAGGGGCCGTTGTGCTCCCGGTTGCCCGCGGGAACGTCGACCCTGAGCTCGTTCTTGGCCTGGAGCGCCGCACCAGCAACGATCGCTCACATGATCCCGAAGGGCACCATCACGATCACGAGCACCACGATCACGAGCACCACGACCACAGCCATGTAGCGATCGAAGCGCTGGCCCTGGAGCTTCCTGGAGCGTTTGGGCGTCAGGCTTTGGAGCAACAGCTCGCGCATCTGCTGCGCCAAAGCGCAGTGATCCGCCTCAAGGGCCGGCTTTGGCTGCCGGGTAAGGCCCGTCCCCTGCAGATTCAGGCCGTGGGCCCCCGCCTGGAGTGCTGGTTTGAGCCGGGGGGCGCTGCCCCAACCGACGCCGACACCCCGAGCCCTGGGCTCGAGCTGGTGGTACTCGGATTTCAACTGGATCAGGGGGCGATCGAAGCCTCCCTGCAGCAGGCCAAACAGCTCTATACCAAGGCTGTTGCGTGATGCAAACGCTGTTGCTTGATGCAAACGCTGTTGCGTGAGACCAGGGCCGCCTAGTCGAGTGGAATGTCCCCCTGGGCGCAGACGCCGTTCCAGCAGAGCGCGGGGCCGGCAATCCAGGAGGTTTCCACGGGGATCCAGCCTTCGCCAGTCGATCCACGGGGGACCCCGCGTTGCGGGCTCTGCATGCGCACCGTGCCCGAGCCGTCGTGGCGGAAGCCAAAGCGGCGCTCGCCCACCACAAGGGCCCAGCGGGATCCAGGCTGCTCCACCTCCATGACGCAGCCCTGCCATGGCCCATCCCCAACCCTGCAGCGAAGGGGCACGGCCAGAGGCGCTTCGTGACCCGTGGGGCCGGCCAGGGAGGCCGCGGGATTGAACAGGACCCCCCAGGCGGCAACAGCAGCCCACAGCGCGACCAGCGCGGGCACTGTCAGGCCGAGTTGTGGGCAGAGTTGTGGGCAGTGCCGAGATGGACTGCGAAGCCGGAACACGGCCGAAGGGCAGGGGGCTGCCTTCAAGCTGGTTAGCGTCGCGGGTGTGGGACCACCGAGCTGCCAAGATTTAACAAACCTCCAGCTCCTCAGGTGCCCGTTTTCCGCGCTCGCGTTCAGGTTTCGCTCAGGCCATCGGTGCTTGATCCGGCAGGAGAAGCCACCAGGGCCGCTGCCGCTCGATTGGGGGTAGACGGCATCCGCAAGCTGCGCATCGGCAAATCGATCGAATTGGAGCTCGAAGCTCCTGATGCCCAGGTGGCACAGAGCCAACTGGAATTGCTCAGTGATCGGCTGCTGGCCAACCCGGTGATCGAAAACTGGAGCCTGGAGCTGCTGGACGGCAACGGGGAGCAGCAGCCATGACGGTGGGGATTGTTGTGTTTCCTGGCTCGAACTGCGACCGGGACGTGCGCTGGGCCCTGGAGGGCTGTGTGGGGCTGGCAACCCGCTTCCTCTGGCATGAAGACCGCGATCTGAGCGGCCTCGACGCCGTGGTGATTCCGGGCGGTTTCAGCTATGGCGACTACCTGCGCTGCGGCGCCATCGCCCGCTTTGCCCCCGTGCTGGAGTCGCTGCGGGATTTTGCCCAGGCGGGCGGCGCCGTGCTGGGCATCTGCAACGGCTTCCAGGTGCTCACGGAGCTGGGTCTGCTGCCCGGAGCCCTGACCCGCAACGCCAAACTCCACTTTTTGTGCGAGCCCACGGGACTGCTCGTTCAGCCAGGACTCTGCCGCTGGTTGCAGGGCTACGCCCCCGACGAGCAAATCGTGCTGCCGATTGCCCATGGGGAGGGGCGCTACCAATGCGACCCCCAAGAGCTGGCGGCATTGGAAGCTAACGGCCAGGTGGTGCTTCGCTACTCCAGCAATCCGAATGGTTCGGTGGGGGATGTGGCCGGCCTAACCAATGCCACCGGCAACGTGCTCGGCCTGATGCCCCACCCGGAGAGGGCCTGCGACCCTGTGACCGGCAGACTGGACGGCCTCCGGCTGCTGGCGAGCCTCAAAGGCTTATCGAAAGCCAATCAAAAAGGGGGCTGTTAGGCCCCCTGCAGGTGCTGAAGCTGCGGACCGAACGGAACGGATCAGTTGACGGCGGCGAAGAATTCCTTGCTCCTGACGGGATCAGGATTCATGGTCTTGTCGCCGGGGGTCCAGTTCGCGGGGCACACCTCGTCGGGGTTGTTGCGGATGTGCTGAAAGGCCTGCAGCAGACGGAGAGTCTCGTCAACGCTGCGGCCCACGGGCAGGTTGTTGATCGTGCTCTGCATGATCACACCATCGGGATCGATGATGAACAGACCGCGCAGGGCCACGCCGGCGTCCTCGTCGAGCACCTCGTAGGCGCGGGCGATGTCCTTCTTGAGGTCGGCCACCAGGGGGTAGGCGATGTCGCCGAGGCCACCGTTCTTACGGTCGGTTTGCACCCAGGCGAGGTGGGAGAACTGGCTGTCCACCGAGACGCCCAACACTTCGCAGTTGCGGCTGGAGAAATCGCTGTAGCGATCGGAGAAGGCGGTGATCTCCGTGGGGCAGACGAAGGTGAAGTCCAGCGGGTAGAAGAACAGCACCACGTACTTGCCGCGGTAGTGGGAGAGGGTGATCTCCTTGAATTCCTGATCCACCACGGCGGTGGCGGTGAAGTCGGGAGCCTGCAGGCCAACGAGCCGGGACATGCTGGATGGGGTGAGAAAGGATTGAACGCCACTGGAGTGGACCGACTGCCTCTGCTGCTCTCGCTTTCTGAACCAGACATCTGGCACGCAAAGCAAGCGAGCACGGTTCAGGCCAAAGTCGGACCGACTTCCAGTTGCGACCTCAACAATTTATCACAGCTGTCCGGGCCCTGTGGCCATAGGCTGGAGTCAGTCCCGTTTCAAAGAGAAGAGCATCCATGGCCTGGGAGCCAACTGTGCTGCGGAAATACAACACCACTGGGCACTTTCGGCTGCTGAATCAGCTGCGCACCGAATTGAAGGGCAACCCGTTGGTGCGTCCCAAGGAAGGTCAGAGCATTGGCGAAGTCAACCGGAGCAAGTCGCTGATCCGCGCTATCGAAGGGCGCTCCCAGGGCTACGCCCGGGCACGCCGCGCCACCGCCGCTGCGGCGCCCCAGCCCGTCCAGCCCCAGGCTGAACAGACCATTGAAGAATCAGCTTCCTTTCTGGCCCGGCTCAATGCCGTTGAGCTGCGCTGAAGGGGCCTGATGGCCTGCTGGCACTCGATCAACAAAAAACCCCGCCAGGGCGGGGTTAAAGGCGCATGCGCGCCAATGGCTCGGGGGAGACTTGAACTCCCGACCTTGGGGTTATGAATCCCACGCTCTAACCAGCTGAGCTACCGAGCCGCAGCGATCTGACTTTATCAGGCTCTACTCCCAACCATGGTCAGGCCCTGGGGGGCAGGAATTGGAGCGGGTTGGCGGCACCCGCGCTGGGGGGATGAATCTCAAAATGGAGATGTGGGCCGGTGCTGCGGCCAGTGCTGCCCATGTGGGAAATCAAGCTGCCCTGTTCCACCTCCTGACCGACCCGCACCATCAAGCGACTGTTGTGGGCATAGAGCGAGCGGCTGCCATCAGGGTGGGCGAGGGTGACCAGATAGCCATAGCCGCCGTCGTGCCAGCCGGAGAAGACGACACGACCTGCCTTAGCGGCCACGATCGGCGTACCGACATTGTTGGCAAGGTCGATGCCCTTGTGCATCCGCCCCCAACGCCAGCCGTAGCCGGAGCTGAACACCCCCCTGGTGGGCCAGATCCAACCCTGAGCCGAACTCGGGCCTTCAAAGGGCTTGTTGACCTCGTCAAACCCAGGCAACTCGGGCCAACTGACTCCACCGCTGCTGGTGGGCTTGAGACCAAGGGTCATTCGGGTGCGTCCCGGCGCCGACTGGGCGAGTCGCACCTGACTGCCGACCACCAACCGAGCCGTTTCCAGACCTGGATTGAGACGCAGCAGATCCTGCAGGGTCAGGCCGTAGCGCTGAGCAATCTTGAGCATCGTGTCCCCGAAGCGCACCACGGTGCGGTCATCGACGGGGGGCAGGGATTGCAGAGGTGGAGTGCGGCGCAAGTCGGTGGTGTCAATCGCAGCCAGCTGCTTGATCTGACGGGTCTGCTGGCTGGGCACCACCAGCCAATCGCCTTGTCGAAACTTGTGATCCTCGTTGACGTCGTTGAGCTTGGCGAGGCGATCCTCGTCGAGCCTCAAACTGCTGGAGAGCTCTTCAACACTGATCGGTTGGCGAACCTTGACCCAGATCCTGTCAGTGCTGGGGGAAGGCAGGGAGGCGATCTCAAGATCGATGGAAGCCTTGTCGATGTCAGCGGGGGCCAGCGCGACGACCACGGCCGGAACGGCCACAGCACAGGGGATCAGGATTCGCAGACTCGTTTGCAAAGGCTTCATGCAGTTCTTCCCATCGGACAAAGCTCGTGGAGAAGCCGGCACCCCCGAGCGGCCAGACAGTAGCGGACGGAACCCCAGGCCACAAGTGACCTGGGCGACAACGGAGACGTGCCAAGGCACTAGATCCCAGTGGTGGCCTCCGATCCCGGCAGCGTCAGGAGATCCTGTTGCCGCAGGCACTCAAACAGCACCACCGCCACCGCCACCGACAGGTTGAGGCTGCGCACCCCGTAGCGATCCGGGCGCGCACCCCGGGCCATCGGAATCGTGAGGGCAACATCGGCGCTACCCAGCACGTCGTCGGGCAACCCATCACTCTCTCGGCCGAAGAGCAGCCAGTCGTCAGGACCGAAGCGCCAGTCGAGATAGGACTGGCGCGCATGGCTGCTGAAGGCGATCAGCCGTCCCCCATGGGCTGCGCGGTGTTCGGCGAACGCGGTCCAACTGGTATGGCTCTGCAACGGCACGAGCGGCCAATAGTCGAGCCCGGCTCGCTTGAGCTGGCGATCATCGATCGAGAACCCCAGGGGTTCAACCAGGTGCAGGGGGGTCCCCGTCGCCGCGCAGGTGCGTGCCACATTGCCGGTGTTGGGAGGGATCTCCGGCTGATACAGGACAATCTGCGGCATGGTCATCCCGCAGGCACGGCCACACTGTGGGCTCGCAGATCGAGAGCCCGGCCAGCCACCACCAACCACAGGGCGTCGCAGAGGGGAACCAGCTGCTGCTCGAGGGCACCGAGGCGATCCCGGAACAGCCCGCCGATGGCCGTGGCGGGAACGACCCCCCAGCCTGTCTGCTCACTGACGAGCACCACGGGCACCGCGCAGGCGCTGAGGCTGGCCGAGAGGGCGGCGCATTGCTCCCTCCAGCTCTCAGCTTCCTGTTCAAGGCCGGCCGCCACCCAGGTGCCGAGGGAATCCACCAGGGCCAGGCCTGGCGGCTGGAGGGCCTCAAGGGCTGAACAGAGCTCGGCACCCACCTCGAGGGTGGTCCAACCTGGCGGACGTCGGTCGCGATGGGCCGCGACACGGGCTTGCCAGGCTGGATCGTGGGCCGCAGGTCGGGGGCCTGTGGCCAGGTACGAGACCGGCAAACCGGATTGGCGTGCCAGGTGTTCGGCCCAGCGGCTCTTGCCGCTGCGGGCCGGACCCAACACCAGCGCCAAGCGCGGGTAAAAGTCAGCCGCCACCATTCATGTTGTGCAGGGTGGCCACCGAAGACGGAGAAACACGGTTGAGGTAGCGGAAGATCCAGTACTTGAACACCGTGGCTAACACCACCGGGAACGTGGCGATGAACAACATGATGAAGTTCTCGCGGGCGGGCAATCCGAGGTGGTGGGCCACACCAGCGAGCAACACCGTCCAGCCTTCTGGACTGTGGAACCCCACGAAGATGTCGGTGAACAGAATGATCGCGAAGGCCTTGGCGCTGTCACTGAGGCCATAGACCAGCTCGTCAAGGAAGCCGCGCAGCACCTGCAGGTCACGACGCCCGAACAGGCAGACCAACACGAATCCCACCAGGCCACCCAGATCAGCCAACACGTTCTTGATGGCGTGGGTGCTCTCCAGATCGGCCTCCTCCTTAAGCTCCTGGGCGCGACTGGCCAACTGGGACTGAAGTTCCTCTCGATTCGGCAGGGGGTTGCCGTTCAGCAGGGCGTCAAATTCAATTTCCGCCTGGAAGACCCTCAGCTTTTCAACGGCCTGCTCCTCCAGCTTGGGTTTGGGATACGTGAGAAAGGCGTTATCTGGGGCAAACCGATCGACCAGCGGTGACACCACATAGGTGCGGCTGATCTGCTGCACCAGCACCGGCACCAGAATCAGCAACAGCAACACGCGCAGCGACACCAAGGTGGAGTCGCGGCGGCGGCGGAAGCCGGCCACCACATTGGCTTCCGCTTCCGGATCGAGCTGACGCCGCACCTGGTCGACCACGCCGATCAGGCTGCGGGGCAGCACTTCCGGAGAACGACTAATGGCGGGCAGTGGGTCCCGTTTGGCGCCATAGCGAGCCACCACGGTTTCGATCAGTTGAAATTGACGAATCTCCTGGCCCGCCAGCTCAGCGCGATGGGGCTCCAGGGTCATGACCGACTGACGACACACCTCCAGGGCCGCCCGGAAGCGACGCAGCAGCTGGGCCTGGGCCGCCCGCGGAATGCGCAGGTCCAGTTCAAGCCGCACAGGGCGATCGTTGTAGTGCTCCAGCTCGATGCTCTGGATCAACAGGGCCGACTCGTAACCCCGCTCAAGATCGTGGCTGAGATCGAGGGCCTGGGCGCGACCGAAAGCGCCCATCCAATTGGTAGGTGCCATGGGATCAGCGTGAAAAAACCCACCAGGTGAGCATCGGCACCAAGGTGCCTAGAACCAGCAGCACCACAATCCAGGTGAAAGCATTGCTGGACGCTGTTTCCTCCTTGGTGGGAATGTTGGAGGGCTGGGTCACCACCTCAGCGGTGGCCGGTTCACCCGGATCGTCGCCGCCCTCCAGCACAGTCAAGAGGCGGTTCATGGCGTCGAGACTGCCCTGGCGATAGCGACCGCCCTCGCGAATCGGCTGGGCCATGGTGGTGCGCGCCGTGCTGCGCAGCAAGCTTGAATCGAGCTGGCCATTGAGATCCGGCGAGGCCACCACAGCGGCGCTGTTGGTCTGACTGTCGATCAGAAAGAGCAGCTGCAGGGGGTCTCCGGTCTCAGACCAGCGCTCCAGCACCTTGGCGCCGAGCTGGGACAGGCTGATCCCGTAATCCAGGCGATTCACCGTGATCAGGTGGGCATCCACCCGATCGGTTGAAAAACTCTCGAGCGTCTTGCCGAGCTCACCGATGGCAGCGCGGCTCAGCACATCGGCGGTATCCAGAATGCGCTCCTGGGGAGGCGTGTCGGGTAGCCCACTCGCCGCGATGGCCAGGGCGGGCGCTGGCGCGAGGCAAAGAAAACCTCCGAGCAGGGCAGCGATCAACCCCTGAAGGGAGAGCCAGCGGCTCTTGTGCAGTGAGGGCGCCAACGGAATTGACCAAGCGTGGCCCTAGTTTGCCGCTTACGGGCCCTGCTGTCGCCTCCTGCTTGCTGAACATGGCCGCCTCTCTGCCTGCGCGGATCTGTCTGGGGTGCGGGATCGGCGCCTTGGCCCTGGTGGTGCTCAACCAAACCACCGCGGCCAACACAGATCCGGCCCTGGAGCGAGCCGCCGTGCTGGCCAGTTTCCTCGCGGTGGGCTTGATGTTGGTTGGGGTGCTGTGGACCCGGGCCGTGCCCGAAGCGGTAAGCCGGGTGGCCTTGGAGGGGCGCCAAGGGTTGGAACTGGCGGACGACCTGCCACCCGAGCTGGCCGAAGAGCTGGGCTGGGGGAGCCAGATGCTGCTCACCGCCAGTCCGGCGGCTGTGGTGGTCGTGCTGTGGCAGGGCCGCTGCCTGCTGCGACGGGGCCTGCTGGCCGACTGCAGCTTCAGCCCCGGGGCGATCTGTGCGCGCACGCAGGCGAAGGGCAGCGCCATCTCCCTGGTGGACCTAAACCTTTACCCGGGCCGCGACGAATTCGCCAGCCTGCTGCCGGGCCTGCCTTCGGCGGTGGTGCAACCGCTGGGCGAGCAGGGCTTGGTGGTGTTGGGGGGCTGGTCGCCCCGCTGTTTCAGCCGCAGTGATCTGATCTGGCTGGAGGGCTGGGCCCAACGGATCACAGCGCGAACGGCGGGGCTTTCGGCCCCTGCTTCCGCGCGTCTCGACGCGGGGGCGGCACCGTCAATCGGCTCTCAACCCGACTCCCCGGACTGCTGAACACCACCTGCCCCTGCTTGGTCGCCACACCTTGCAGTCGCTGGGCGCGGGTGACCTGCTGGAAGGCCGAGCGGCGCAACTCCACAGCACCCAGCGCCGTCACCTGGTTGGTCTGCCAGTTCCAGGTGCAGCGATTGGCGACCAGGGAATCGGTGGGTTGCTGGAGCCGGCACGCCTTTGGAATCACCAGGGTTTGGCTGGCACCCAGGGCCTCAAAACCCTCACCACTGAGGCGTGACTGATCGAGCTGGGCCCGGAACGGGTGGGGGCTGCTGATGCGCTCCTGGGCCAACTCCAGGCGGGTTGCGCTCGCATCCAACCGCGCCTTGCGGCCTGGATCGAGCACCTGAACGGGAGCCTGAAGGTCGATCACCTGGCGCAAGGAGTTGCCGGTCAGCGAGGGAGACGTGAGGGTCTGCAGGCCGCTGCCCGTCAGCTGCCGCTGACCCCGAACCGGTCCGCGACCGACCAGTTCCCCAGTCGTGAGGAACCAGTCGGCGGAGGAGAGGGCCAGGGTCCAGGTGCCATCGCCGGAACGCTCCAGCAGTGGCTGCCCCCGCAACTCGAGCTTGTCTTGCTGGATCCAGAAGCGGGCCCGCCGTGCGGTGAGACGGAGAACGCCTTGGCTCGCGCGGGGGCTTCGATCGATTTCCATCCGCTCCTGGCGGGGATACCAGCGCACGCGGGTGGCGGTTACCAACAGAGGCTTCGGCCCCAGCCGTTGCAGCCGGGTCGGCCCCTCCAGCTGCACCACTTCGCCGTCATTGATCACCGTGCCGCTGCTTGCCGTGATCGTGTAAAGCGGCTTGCCCTTGGCATAAATCGTGCCGCGCAGGTCCCGCGACTGCGCGACCTGGCGGGTGAGGTCATAGCGGGCCTCCGGACTGCTGATCTCCCAGAGGGGGCGACCGCTGGGATCCTTCTGCCGCAGGTTGAGGGAGCGGAACACAAACGGTTGGGCCGCTTCCTCCTTGGTGGCAGGCGCCCGGCAGCTGGCCAGCAGGGCGGGTAACGCAAGGCCCGCCAGGCAGACGGACAGCAGGAACTGCGGCAACCGCCGGTCGGGGCGCATCGTCACAGGGGAGTCTCGAGCTCGAGCCGCTGCATCACCGGCTGGGGTTCGATCAGGGCCAGTCCAGGCTCCAACGCGCCCCACCGCTGAGCCGCCTGCCAAGGCGATGGCGCACGCACGCTGGCGCCATCGCCACTGTCAAAGGCCTGCTGGCCAAGCTGCACCAGCATCCGTTCGGAGAGTTCGGGCAAGAGGGGGGCCAACAGCACCGCCACCCAGCGGGTCGCCTCCAACACCGCATAGAGATCTGCCGCCACTGCGCTCTCCTGGCCCTCCAGTTTCATCTGCTTCCAGGGGGCCTGGTCATTGAGGAAGCCGTTGGCCGTGATGGCCAACTGCAGGCTGGCCTCGGCGGCACCACGGAAATCGAGGGCGTCCAAGGCGGTATTCATCGTTTTCCCTGCCGCCAGAGCTGCCACGGCCAGGGGGTGGTCGGGTTGGGCAGCAGGCCCGGCGGGCGGCACCGCATCAGCAAACCAACGGCGCGCCATCGACGAGGTGCGGTTCAGCAGATTGCCGATCGTGTTGGCGAGGTCGTTGTTCACCAGATCGGTGAAGCGCTGTTGCTGAAAGTCGCCATCGTCGCCGAAGGGGATATCGCGCAGCAAATACCAGCGCACCGCATCACGGCCACAGCGTTCGAGCAACGCCTCCGGATCGAGCACATTGCCGAGGGACTTGCCCATCTTCTGCCCCTCCCGGGTCAGGAAGCCATGTCCAAACACCCGCTCGGGCAGGGGGAGTCCCGCCGACAGCAGCATGGCCGGCCAGTAGACCGCATGGAAGCGCAGGATGTCCTTGCCGATGACGTGCAACTGGGCCGGCCAGCCAAGTTGGGTGATCAGCTCCAGATCGACCGGTTGCTCCGGGGGCATCAGGGCGGTGAGGTAGCCCAGCAGGGCGTCAAACCAGACGTAGAAGGTATGGCCGTCATGGCCAGGCACCGGAATCCCCCAGGGCAGATCGATCCGGGAGATGGAAAAGTCGCGCAGTCCTTGGGCGACAAAGTTTTCAACCTCCTTCTGTCGGCTCGCCGGAGCGATGAAACCTGGCCTGCGGATCAGCTCCTCGATCTGGCTCTGATAGCGGGAGAGGCGGAAAAACAGATTCACCTCATCACGCCACTCGAGCGGCTTGCGGTGAATGGTGCATTCCGGGTCTTCGCTTCCGGGCGCATCATCCTTGAACTCCTCACAGGCCACGCAGTACCAGCCCTGCTGGCGGCCTTCCACCACATCACCGTTGGCTTCGACCCGGGCAAAAAACTGCTCAACCAGGGCTTGATGGCGAGGGTCGGTGGTGCGCACAAACCGGTCGTTGCTGATCTGCCAGCGGCTCCAGAGGGCGCGGTAGCTCTCGCTGACGGCGTCGCAGTGGGCCTGAGGGCTCAGCCCCGCGGCCTCGGCGGTGCGTTGAATCTTTTGCCCGTGCTCGTCACAACCCGTGATGAACAGCACCTGCTCCCCTTTGAGCCGCTGGTAGCGGGCCACCGCATCGCAGGCCAGCGTGGTGTAGGCACTGCCCAGATGGGCGCGATCGTTGACGTAATAGAGAGGTGTGGTGAGCGTGTAAGACATGCGACCGGGAATGGGGGCTCGCGACGCCGCGACCGCGACCCACCCTGCCACGCTGGGCTGCACCATCTCCCGTGCCGGTAGCCATGGCGATTCCCCCCACGCAGGTTGACGTGCTGGTGTGGGGCGGTGGCACCGGTGGGGTGGCCGCTGCCCTGCAGGCCGCCCGGGGCGGTGCCACGGTGGCGCTGCTCACCCCGGGGCCCTGGCTGGGCGGCATGGTGAGCGCAGCCGGGGTCTGCGCTCCCGATGGCAATGAGCTCACGCCCTGGCAAACCGGGCTCTGGGGAGCCTTTCTGCGCGAACTGCAGTGGCGGGAGCCCGAGGGACTCGACCACAATTGGGTGAGCTGTTTCGGCTACCGCCCCGCCACAGCCGAAGCTCTCCTGCGCGACTGGTGCACGGCAGAGCCTTTGCTGCACTGGTCTCCGGGGGCGCGGGTGAGCGGAGCCCATCGCCAGGGTCGGCGTCTCACGGCCCTCGATGTGGAGATCGCAGGGGAGGCCCAACGCATTCAGCTGCAGGTGTTGATCGATGGCAGCGATCGTGGCGACTTGCTGCCGATCTGCGGTGCGAGCTACCGACAGGGTTGGGAGGCGCAGGAGCTGTGGCAGGAGCCCAGTGCCCCGCCTCAGGCGCGTCTCGATCAGGAGCCTTTTTTTGCAAAGCATCCGCTGCAATCCCCCACCTGGGTGGTGATGGGGCAACTGGCGGATGGGGGCCATGCCGCAACCAAGCCCAGGCCCCAGGCCGCTGGCCCCTCGACGCTGCCGCTCCCGTTCGAGCAGGCCGATCAAGCCTTTGGCCTGGAGCGCACCATCAGCTACGGCCGTCTGCCCGGCGGGCTGGTGATGCTGAATTGGCCGCTCCACGGCAACGATTGGCATGGCCATGGCCTGGAGCTACTGGAGCTCGAGGCCGCTGATGGACCGATCGGCTCGGCGATGCAGGCCCACAGCCGCTCCTTTGCCCAGGCCCTGGAGCAGGCCTCCGAAGGCTGGCTCAAGCCAGCCGCCTGCTTTCCAACAACGCGCAGCCACGGCGCCAGTGCCCTGAGTGGGCCCTCACCCCTGGCCCTGATGCCTTACTGGCGTGAAGGGCGCCGCTTGCTGGGGCACACGGTGATGCTGGAACAACAGCTGCTGCCCCTGGGTGACGGCGAATCGCAAGGCCCCTGGCCCTGGGATGGCTCCGGGGCACTCGAAGCCGTGGCGGTGGGCAACTACGCCAACGACCATCACTACCCAGGCCCCGATTGGCCCCTAGCACCCAAGAGCATCCGCTGGGGTGGCCGCTGGAGCGGCACACCCTTCACCATTCCCTACCGGGCCCTGCTGAGTGCCGATTTCGACAACCTGCTGGCGGCCGACAAATGCTTCAGCGTCAGCCACATGGCCAATGGCGCCACACGCTTGCAGCCGCTGATCCTCAACATCGCTCAGGCGGCGGGCGCGGCGGCCGCCCTGGCGGTCCAGCGGGGCATGCCCCCCTGCGATCTGCCGGTGCGCGAGCTGCAGGAGCGGCTCATCCACGATCCCCTGGCCCCGGCGGCGGTGCTGCCGCTCTGGGACACGCCCTGGCATGCGTCGGACTGGGCCGATCGCCAGTTGCTGTTGCTGGAGGCGCCAGATCTCCTGCAGGGCGATGGCCAGCTGCAGCGCCATGTGGCGCGAGCCAACGATCCCAGGGCGGGTGCAGCCGAGCCCCGGGAGGCGGCCTGGCGCGGCACGGTGCAGGCCGATGGCCAGGGGGGCTTTCTGTTCAGCACAGGCAGCACCGCTTGGCCGTTGATCACCCTCGAACCAGGGCTGAACCGCTGGCTGCAGAATCTGGAGCGCCCCACAACCACCACGTTGGTGGGTTGCCTCAATCCCTGGGGACCTTGGTTGCGGGCCTCGCGGCTGGTCTGCGATTAGCTATCGGCCAGCACTTATCCGGTGGCGAGCAAGCGCAGCTGATCCCGCAGCGGATCCACCGTCTGCACCCGCAGCTGCAGCAGATCGCCCGGATCGGAGCCAGCCGGGCAGTCGGCGGCCAGATCCATCGCCAAGGCTTCCACATGCACCAAGCCGAGGCGATCCTGGGGCCGGAGCCAGCGCAAGAAGATGGCCGGCCAGTGGTCGCTGCGATGGGCATCGAACCACACCTGTTGCCAGTGGCGCTGGTCTTCACGACTGATCTGCTGCCCCTGCCGCAGCGGACCCTCCAGATCGCTCAGTAGGACCTGAAGGGCCTCAGCCTCCAGGGGCTGACGCTGCTGCTGCAGGGCCAGCAGTTGACGTTGCACCACCAGGTCGGCATAGCGGCGAATCGGCGAGGTGGCCTGCACATAGGCGGGAAGCCCGAGGCTGAAGTGGCCACTTGGCTGGGTGCCGGTGTGCCCGCGGCTGAGGCAGCGCTTGATGGCCGTATGCCGCACGGGCCCAGCTGGCAGGGCGGCCAGCTCAGCCTCAGGGGGCAAGGCCGCTGGCAACTGGCTGCGGTACGGCAAGGCGAGGTTATGCTCACGGCCCATTTCGGCCACCACTGCACCGGCCAGGATCATGGCTTCGGCCACGAGCAGCCGCGACGGGCTGGTCTCAGTGATCTCCAGCAACGGCACCTCACCAGCAGCCTGGATGCGGCCCTCCGGCTGGTCGAGCAGCAGGGCGCCATGACGCACGCGCCACTGGCGGCGCCTCTGCAGCAAGCCATGCAAAACGACGAGATCGCGCTCCTGGGGGGGCGCCAAATCGATCAGGTCGTCGGCGTCACCGTAGGAGAGCCGGTAGGTGGGCTTCACCCAGCTGCGCTGCAGGCCGGATGCGGCGATGGCACCCTCGGCATCGAGCTCCACCCAGAGGCTCCAGGCGGCGCTGCGGCGCCCGGCCCTCAGGCTCATCGGGCCGGTTCCAAGCTGCTCGGGAAACATCGGCAGGATGCCACCGGCCAGGTAGAGGCTGCTGCCCCGACGTCGGGCCTCCAGATCCAAGGGTGAGTCGGCTGCAACCAAGCGGCCGGGATCGGCCACGTGGATCCAGATCCGCTGCTGCCCCGCTGGGGTGGTTTCCAACGCCAGGCCGTCGTCGATGTCGCGGGTGTCGGCGTCGTCGATGGTGAGGCTGCGCTGGCCCGTGAGATCGACGCGGTCGCTGTCGCCGGGCAGGTCCGCCTCGGCGATCGCGAGCAGGCGATCAGCCTCGGCCAACTGCTCCGCCGAAAACCCCTGCTCCCAGGTGGTGGCCCACAGCGACGGCAGGTGATGGGCCTCCCAGAGGCCCAGGTCAACCAACAGATGGCGGATCGAGCCGGTGTCGGCCGTGCACTGGGCTGCGTGGAGGGCCTGTTTGAGGTGAGTCGGCAGGGGGATGGTGCAGTCGCCCCCGGCCCAGCGCTCCAGGAGTTCGAGTTGCTGCCGGTGCTCGCGTGCCAGGCCTTGGGGGTCTAGGGGCTGGCGCAGCCGCAGGGCCTGAGTCCAGCACTGCTCAGCCTCGGCCTGCAGCTGCTGATGACGCCGCTCTCGGCGCAGCTGCCGCAGGTCGTTCAGGCCGCGGGCCTCCACCTGGCCCTGGCGCAACCGAAACAGGGTCTGAGGTCCGTGGCACCATCGCCAGCAGGCCGCCACGGTGAGTCCATCACGGCGGGAGCACACCAGATCCACCCAATCGGCCAGGAGAAACGGCTGGCCATCCGCCTGCATCAACAGCCAGGCTGCTGCCAGATCACGCCGTGAGGGCACGGCTGCGGTTAGGGCTTCTTCCGTGATGCGCCAGGGCGTTTGCTCCAAGCGCTGGGGCTGGGCACCATCGCCAGGGCACACACCGAGCTGCTGCAGCTGGCGTAGCGGTTGAACCTGTTGACGACCGGATGCACCGATCGCCAGCGAGGCCTTGTTGGACTGAACGCTGAGAACCACAGCAAGCTGGGGGCCGCGCTCGTCGCTGAGGCCCACCAGATCGCCGGGTTGGAATGCTGCGGCGGCCAGCGGTCGCGCCTCAGCCTTCCGGATTCACAAAGGGCAGCAGGGCCACGATGCGGGCACGCTTGACCGCATTGGTGAGATCCCGCTGCTGCTTGGCGGTGAGGCCTGTGAGACGGCGGGGCAGGATCTTGCCGCGCTCGGTGATGAATTTCTTGAGCAGATCGACGTCCTTGTAGTCGATCGGATCGCCGGGCTTGATCGGCGACAGACGCTTTTTGAAGAAGGAGCTGGACATGGGATCGAACGGAGAGAAAGAACGAACTGGTGTCTGACCGTGCTGAGGCGACGGAGACGCAAGAAACCGATTTCGAGTTGACACTGGTGCAGGTGCACCCGGAAAACGGAGCCCCAGGGAGCCAGGTCAGTTGAAAATCACTTGATTTCCTTGTGCGTCGTCGAGGCGTTGCAATGGGGGCAGAACTTCTTCAGCTCGAGCCGTTCGGTGGTGTTCCTGCGGTTCTTTTCGGTGGTGTAGCGAGACACACCTGGAGACCGCTTGGCGGGGTTGGACCGGCATTCCGTGCACTCGAGGGTGATCACGATCCGGACGCCCTTGTTTTTAGCCATGAAGGACGTTGCGCCGCTGGTGCGATGCGAAAGGACAAGTAGCCACCATACCTTCCGGCAGTTCCCCTACCTGTTGATCTCTAGGATCCCCCTTCTTGAAGGGATGGGCTGATGCGGGTCTCGCTCCAATGGTTGCAGGAGCTGGTGACCGGCCCTGAACAGGCCCTGGACGTCGACGTTCTGGCGGAGCGGCTGTCGATGGCTGGCTTCGAGGTGGATGCCATCGATGATCTGGCGGCTCAGGGCCAGGGGGTGGTGGTCGGCTACGTGCGCGACCGGCAGGCCCATCCCAACGCCGACAAGCTCAGCGTCTGCCAGGTGGATGTGGGGGCTGCGGAACCGCTGCAAATCGTCTGCGGGGCTGCCAACGTGAGGGCTGGCATCCACGTGCCGGTGGCCCTGGTGGGATCCACCCTGCCGGCCGTCAACCTGACGATCAAGCCCGCCGAACTCCGTGGCGTGGCCAGCAGCGGCATGATCTGCTCCTTGGCGGAGCTGGGCCAGAGCAGCGATGTTGATGGCATCGCCGTGCTCGATCAGCTGCTGGAGCAGGTGCCACCGATTGGCAGCCCTGTGGGGCCGAGCCTCGGCCTCGATGATCAAGTGCTGGAGTTGGCCATCACCGCCAACCGGCCCGACGGGCTCTCCATGCTGGGCATCGCCAGGGAGGTGGCGGCTCTCGTCGGCGGACAGACCCACACGCCAGCCCCCGCTGGCAGCGCCATGGAGTCCCAGCCATTGCCCGTGGCCGCTTCGGATCAGGCCGTGATGGAAGCCGGCGGACTGTTCAGCGTGACGGCCCTGGAGGGACTGCACGTCGGCCCCTCGCCCCGCTGGCTGCAACAGCGCCTCGAAAAGGCTGGCGTGCGCCCGATCAACAACGTCGTTGATATCACCAATCTGGTGATGCTGGAAACAGGGCAGCCCTTGCATGCCTTTGACAGCCAGCGTCTAGCGGCGATCAGCGCCAAATCCACACCCCAGGTGGACGCCCTTGGGCTCAGGCAAGCCCGCGACGGGGAGCCGTTCACGGCCCTGGATGGCAGCGAGCACCAGCTCAGCACCGAAGCCCTGGTGGTGACCTACAGCGGCCGACCGATCGCCCTGGCCGGTGTGATGGGAGGTGCTGAGGAGGCGGTCGATGGGAGCACCTGCAGCATCTGGCTGGAAGCCGCGGTGTTTGCACCCCAGGCCGTGCGTCGCTCAGCCCGCAGCGTCGGACTGCGCACCGAGGCCAGCAGTCGCTTTGAAAAGGGCTTACCCCGGGACAGCACTCTGGCGGCGGCGAACCGCGCTACTGCGCTGCTGCAGGAGCTCTGCGGCGCCACGGTGATCGGGCGCTGGCTGCACCAGAGCCCGCAGCTGCCCACCCAGCCCCTGCACTTACGCCGGGATGCCCTGCACAACCTGCTGGGGCCTGTGCAAGACGGAGACGCACTCAGCGACCTCAGCGATGCCCGCATCCTGCAAACCCTCACCGCCCTGGGCTGCAGCCTTGAAGCCGATGCCGACGACGAGGGTTGGCGGGTCACCGTGCCGCCTTCCCGTTCGATGGATCTCCAGCGGGAGGTCGATCTGATTGAGGAAGTGGCACGCCTGGTCGGATACGACCAATTCGCCTGCCATCTTCCCGATCCCCTCGAACCCGGCGGTCTGGACCCAGCCCAACAGGTGGAGCGCCGCTTGCGCCGTCAACTCTGCGGGGCGGGGCTCCAGGAAGTCTGCAGCTTCTCCCTGGTGGCCGCCACTGACGGGCGCATCCCCCTGGCCAACCCGCTGTTGGCCGACTACGGTCACCTGCGCGACAACCTGCATGGAGAGCTGCTAGCGGCAGCGCGCCGCAACCTGCAAAGCGGTCAATCCGGCTTCTGGGCCTTCGAGATCGGCCAGGTGTTCAGCACCACGGCGGTCCAATCCGACCGCCAACTGCTGGTGGGCGTGATTTGCGGTGAGCGCCGCGGTGAGCGCTGGAGCAGCAGTGGCAAACCGCAACCACCCACGTTTTTCCAGGCCCGCGGCGTGCTGCAGCAGGCATTGGTGACCTCGGCGATTCCCGTCGAGGATCGTCCGCTGACGAGCCACCCCCTGCTGCATCCCGGCCGGGCGGCCGAGCTGGTGGTGGAGGGCCGACCCCAGGGCTGGTTTGGGCAGCTGCATCCGGAGCAGGCCGAAGCTCTCGATCTGCCGGAGGCCACCTACGTGTTTGAACTGGAGTTGGCAGCCCTGCTCACCGCCGCCACACGCCGCAACCGCTGGCAACCGGCCTTTGCCCCCTTCGCCACCGTGCCCGCCTCGGAGCGAGATCTGGCGGTGGTGGTGCCCGCCGACACCCGCTCAGCCGACCTGTTGCAGGTGATTCGCAAAGCCGGCAAGCCACTGCTGGAGCAGGCGGAGCTGGTGGATCGCTATTCCGGCGACCAGCTTGCCGCCGGCCAGTGCAGCCAGGCCTTCAGGCTGCGCTACCGCGACCCCAAGCGCACCCTGACCGACGAAGACGTGGAGCGGGCCCACGCCGCCATTCGCTCCGCCGTGGAGCAGCAGCTGGGGGCTCAGCTCAGAACCTGATCAGCCCCTGCTGCTGCACCCTCCGGTGCTGCTCCACGGTGCAACACGGCCAACGTCTCAACGTGGCTGGTCTGGGGGAAGAAATCGATTGGCTGGAGACTCGCCAGCCGGTAGTGGCAGCTGTCCACCAGCTGGGCCAAGTCCCGGGCGAGGGTGGCGGGATCGCAGCTGAGATAGAGGAGATGGGCTGGAGGATTCGCCACGATGGCCTGCAGCGTGGCGGGTTCCAGACCTTTTCGGGGCGGGTCGAGAAACAGCACGTCGCAGTGGGCCAGATGCTCTCCGAGGCAGGCGGAAACCACCCCCGCCTCAAAGGACGCCCGTTCACCCAGTCCGTTCTCCTTGGCGTTGGTCTTGGCTTGATGCACCGCCTCAGGGCTGAGTTCGATGCCATGCACCTGCCATCCCGCCGCTGCCACCGGCAGGCTGTAGGTGCCAATGCCGCAATACGCGTCCACCATCACGCCGGCCGGTAGGCCGTCAAGCGCCGCCAACACGAGCGGCACCACCCGTTCCGCTTGCTGGGTGTGCACCTGGAAAAAGGTATCGGCGGAGATCCGCAGGCTGAGATTGCAGAACCGCTCCTCCACCCAGCCCCGTCCGACCACCACCCGGGTCTCGGGCCCAAGCAGGGTGTTGGTGGGGAGTGGTTGCAGGTTGAGGCAGACGCCCACCAGCGCAGGCCAGCGCTGCATCCACTGGGCCGCCAGGATCTCCAGGCCATCGAGCTCGTCGTGACTGCTCACAAGGGTGATCAGCAGCTCGCCGCTGTGGCTGCCGAGGCGCAACGCCAGATGGCGCAGCCCACCCTCCTCCAGGCAATCGCGATCAACGGGCCAATCGCTGGCCTCCAGATCGGCTTTCAACGGCGCAATCAAAGGATCCAGGCGCGGATCGAGAACCGGGCAGTGGTTCATGTTGACGATCCGGTGGGTGCCGCGGCGGTAGAACCCGGCACGCAGGCGGCCGTCTTCGCAGCGCTCCAACGGAATAATCGCCCGGTTGCGGTAGCCCAGGCCCTCGGGGGCCGCCAACAGGGGGGCAACAGGATGGTCGAGGTGGGCAATGCGGCGGATGGCATCCACCACCTTCTGGTGTTTCCAGTGCTGCTGGCCGGCATCCTCAAGGTGTTGCAGGCTGCAGCCACCGCAGTGCTCGGCCAGGATGCAAGGAGGGCGACGCCGATCCGAAGCAGCCTCCAGCACCTGTTCCAGTTCTGCCAACCAGTGGCGGCGGGCCTTATGGGTCAAGCGCACCTGCACCTGTTCGCCTGGCAGGGCGCCGGCCACAAACAGCACCCGATCGGACAGCCTGGCCACGCCCTGACCATCGTGGGATAGGCCGGTGATCGACACCGTGATCCGACTGCCGGTGGCCAGGTCTGGGGTGCTGCTGCTGTTGCTGCTGCTCGACGCCACGCCCGCCTGCCAATCCTTCACCCTACGCCGTGCAAAGCGGCGTTACACGTTGCAGCCAGGGAGCAGGTTCCTGCTGCGGAGTCGATACAGTGATGCTCGCGTGTGGCCGCTGCGATGAGCGTCGTTCGGGATCTGATCCTCCAGGCAGATGATCAGCTGCGCTATCCCAGTGGCGGCGAGCTGCGCTCGATGGTGGAGTTCCTCAGCGGAGGGGCTGAGCGCCTTGCCGTGGTGCGGGTGCTCACCGACAACGAAAAAAAGATCGTTGACGAAGCAGCCAAGCAGCTGTTTCAACGCAACCCCGATTACGTCGCCCCTGGCGGTAACGCCTACGGCCAAAAGCAGCGGGCCCAGTGCCTGAGGGATTACAGCTGGTATCTGCGCCTTGTCACCTATGGGGTCTTGGCCGGCAGCACCGAGATGATTCAGCAGATCGGCCTGGTGGGAGCCCGCGAGATGTACAACAGCCTCGGCGTGCCCATGCCGGGCATGGTCGACGCGATGCGCACCATGAAGGACGCTGCGATTGCCCTGCTCAGCACCGAGCAGGCCGCCATGGCTGGCCCCTACTTTGACTATCTGATCCAGGGCATGCAAACAAGCACCTGATCCCATCCCACCTCCAACCCGCCCCGGCCGAGCACATGTCTCATCCGGGGCTTTTTATTGGACTTGCTCAGGGTCCGAAATGAAATTAGCGAGAATCCGTTTGACGCGAATCTTGCCGGACACCTCCTTCACGGCATCCACTCCTGCGCCGGCTTAGTCGACCGCAATCCTCTGGGACGAGTGTTGCCGCGTCGCGCGCTCAGCGCCACATCACGCGCTTCCAAAAACACTGCGGGTGGGCACTGCCGATCTAGATCCCTAAACCCCGACCGGGACGCAATGTTTTGGTCTCATAATTACCAGGCAAGTCTATTCTCAAGTCCCAGCAATTGTCTTGCCTGGGATGACCGGGAGCCGCTTTCCCGGCTCTGATGCGGCGCGCGGCAAATCAACAAACACGCCCCCCGCCGACCGCTGCCATCATTGCGTACCTGCATTAGACACAGATACGCAGGTCTAGGATCTCAATCCCACACTAGTGCATAGAAGGAATTGACCAAACTGGACACCCTCCCGTGCGGCACCTGGACCAGGGCCAGCGCCCCTCTCCGAGTCAAGAAGCACCGATCGGCAGTCTCCGAAGATATTCCAGGCTCGACCCAGACAGAATCACTGAAATATTCAAGTCTTAGGAGACAACATTCAAGAACGATGCTTGGACGCCAATGGTTCGGCGGCCTCCGCTCCGCTCACGGCGCAACCGGGCGCAAAGAGGAATCGAACCTGATTCGGCGGCACAATACTGATACCCTCGTCCGTTATGCGTCTAGTTTCAAGACACAAGAAGAGACACAGGCGAGACCACCGACTCATGACTGATCGCACTGTTGCGGCGTGAAAGGCAGCGAGCCCGGTATCGGCAGCTGGTCAACACAATCGAGCGGAATTGCGAAGCGAGCACCTAGGTCTATTAATGAGACCAGTTACGCGTCCTTATTAAGATTGCCGGGACCATGCTTGATGCTCTCG